>Ga0134127_10003138_pt1 | contig 11856 bp, 4 predicted proteins | sample KB31753_FD_96459 | JGI IMG/M metagenome (GOLD analysis project Ga0134127, IMG submission 96459) | Terrestrial soil microbial communities with excess Nitrogen fertilizer from Kellogg Biological Station, Michigan, USA - KB3-175-3 | ecosystem: Environmental > Terrestrial > Soil > Unclassified ...
CGTGTGCTTCAGGTGTTTCGACTCTAGCAAATAAATCGCACGCATTGTCCGTGGTCGCCGCGACGTCAAAAGGCCTTTTGCCTAAGACGACGGCAGCCCGACTTGGCAGTCACCTCTGTACCAGGCGTGCAAATGCTACGCGAATATTAAAGGAGTCAAGAGATGACCAGGCGCGAACTCGTTCTTACAAGTTCAGTCATCGTTGTAGCCATGGCAATGGCTCAATCAGCCATACTCCTTAAAGCCCGGGCATTCAGTGGCAAGACAATCTCGCCACAAACAAAGACGGAAAGAACCACCCTGAGCGAGAGCGTCATCATTCGGGCCGAGGGCCGCGGTAATCCCGTCTTCAATCTGAGTGACGGCCGCGCGGTGATAACATCGTACGACGGTCCTGAGGAGCTGAGCCAAGCTCTAGTGAGTGATGAAGCGCGGGGCATATCCCTTGACTCTGGTGACTTCGATGAAGACGGGGTGACTGATTTAATAAGCGGGTACGCTTTCTCACGCGGCGGAATCATCACGCTGATGGGCGGGAATAACGTTTCTCTCCAGCCCAATACATCGGAAGCAAAGGAACGAAAGCAACGCGATGAGCTTTCTGACGCACCATTCAAGGGCCCCGCGCGAGTCTTCAGTGTGCCGGTCAACCCGGATTTCATCGGCGTCGGCGATTTCAACGGCGACGGGCATTTGGATATCGTCATCGCTGCAAGAGGCGGGGACTGTCTCCATTTGCTCCTGGGAGACGGACTCGGCCAATTCCCCTCAAACAGGATGATCGAGCTGGGTGGCTCTGTAAGCGCGCTCATTGCTGGAGAGATAAACCGACGCGACGGCCTAATCGATGTGGCTCTCGCAATCAGGACATCTCACGGTCCGGAGCTTCTGGTTTACGAGGGACCCGCGGGAGCCTTCAGTTGTCCACCGGAACGGACGACTCTACCGGCTGAAACGACCAGCCTTGCTTTGGGTCAGTTGGATGCTGGCCCCGAAATAGATATCGCAGTTGCCGCGGGAAACAACCTGATACTAGTTCATGGGCGAGACAGAGGGCTGTCCACCGTTCCCGAACCTGGCTCAGAGCCTCCACCTGCTAGAATCAGTACGCATTCCTTTCCATTTTTACTTAAGGCAATTGCGGTTGGTGATTTCTCCCGCTCCTCACAATCAACAATAGCCGCGCTCGTAAACGGAGGCGCAGTTTGCTTACTGACACCGGACCTGCCGGTCTCCCATGATGGCGAGCTAACCTGGCAAGTTAAGAGGTTAAATTTCAGTCAATCGCCTGACGCTGATCGGCTGTTATCTGACGGCGACAGGCTGATACTACTTAACTCAAAGAGAAATCGGGTCCATCTGGTATTCCCGGGAATAGAGCGCACGGAAGTAAACAGTCGCACGCGTCAAGGTGAGTCGGAGACATTTCTTGATATGGATGGTGAACCGGTTGCAGCGTTGCCTATGCGATTGAACGGAGATGCACTCGGCGATTTGGTTATCCTGAGATCTACCCAGACCAGTCCGGCGATCGTCACAAGCTCGCCCTCAGCCGTCTTCATGGTCACTAACAATACAGACAATGCAGCGGCAGGATCCGGATCACTGCGCCGAGCAATCATCGACGCCAATGCCAATCCAGGCGCTGACAATATCGTCTTTAACATCCCGGGCGCGGCTCCGTTCACAATCACTCCAGCATCGGCGCTTCCCCCTATTACTAGCCCGGTGACGATTGATGGAACGACACAACCCGGATTTGTTGGGTCTCCGGTCATTCAAATTAATGGTGTGAATGTCCCCTCTCCCGCAAACGGGCTGGACATTAGTGCAGGCAATAGTACCGTTCGCGCCCTGGCGATCAATCGCTTCGCCGGCCCCGGGATCAACATTGCATCGAGTTCCAATGTCGTCGTTTCGTGCTATCTCGGCACCAACCTCGCGGGCTCCGCAGCCGGTCCCGGAAATCAGAGCGGTGTTTTTATCGTCAGCGGTTCCAACAACAGGATCGGCGGTACAGTCTCCGCGGATCGGAATCTGATCTCGGGCAACGGAACCGCGATCTGGATGGATGGTTCAGACGTAACTGGGACTACTGTCCAAGGAAACTACATAGGCACAAACGCGAGCGGTACCGCGGCCGTGACTAACAACTCAGACGGCGTCCTGCTCAATGGCGCTCAGAATAATACCGTCGGGGGATCGATCGCCGGCGCGCGGAATCTCATATCGAGCAACACCGAAGCCGGGGTCTTTCTCGGCGGCTCTGCCAACCTGGTTCAGGGAAACTACATCGGCACCAAGGCAGATGGTGTCAGTCCCCTGCTGCCTAAACAAACCTACGGTATCTGGGTGCTCAATTCAACGAGCAACACAATCGGCGGAACTACGGCTTTAGCACGGAATGTGATCGGTGGCAGTGATATCGGATTGCTGCTGAGCGGCAGCGGAGTTCTGGTTCAAGGCAACTATATCGGACTTGGCTCAAACGGAAGTACGGTTGTGAGCAACGGACAGGGCATAAGTACCGCATCGTTCGGCCATACAATCGGAGGAACCAGCGGGGCTAGAAATGTGATTTCGGGCAATACTGGCAACGGCATATTTTTGGGTTTCGGTGCGACAAACAATCTGGTTCAGGGGAATTATATTGGCACGGATGCTTCCGGCGCGCTGGCCCGCCCTAACGCTACCGGTGTGGCCATCGAGTCCTCCGATGTCGATTTGACCACCAATAACACGATCGGCGGGAGTGGCGCGGGCGCTGGGAACCTCATTTCCGGCAACACTGGAACCGGCATCGGCATTTCGTCCCAAGACGCGGAAGCCGTTATTCCGAATTTGATCCAGGGCAACTTGATCGGGACCGCGGCGAACGGCTCATCGCCGCTCGGCAATGGCAATTCCGGCGTGTTCGTAAACTCGTCCGGTACTACCGTAGGTAAGAGTTTTAGCGCGGGAACCCTCACCGGCGCGGGAAATACAATCGCATTCAACGGCTTCAACGGGATCACCGCCGGCATAGATACAGTTAACACCTTTGTCGGCAACTCGATTTTTTCGAATCGATCGTCAGCGGGAATCGGCCCGCTGCCCATCGAGATCTTTCCTGTAGACATCACTACGATTGTGCCGGTCCTGGATTCAGTTACCGTTGCCAGCGGCAACACTACAATTACTGGACACACCAGCGTAGATGTTGGAGGTCCTTACTATCTGGTTCTCTACTCCTATAGCGAATGTTCCGGCGCGACGCCCGGAGGGGGTTCAAACCCAGGCGGTAATTCGCAACAGCTCAACTCGATACCAATCCTAAGAAACACAGTCAACTTTTCTATTACCTTGCCCGGGGTCACGCCTCCGTTTGGATTTGTCAATGCCCAGGCGATCGTCAACAACGTGCCGGGAGAATACGGCAACTGCCTCGCTCCAGCCGGTGGGAGTAACCCAATTCCCGCCGTCAGCAGCATCGATCCAGCTACCGCGTTAACCGGCAGCGCCGGCTTTAGCCTGACAGTCATTGGCTCAAATTTCGTAAGCAATTCTGAGGTCCGGTTCAACGGCAACCAGCGATCAACAAGCTTCATAAGCGCTACTCAATTGACCGCTAGCATACTCGCATCCGATCTCTCATCACCCGGAACTAAACCAGTCACGGTTTTCAATCCCGCTCCCGGAGGCGGCCTTTCGAATGCCGTCAACTTTACAGTGACAAGCTGCTCATTCTCACTCAATCCCACCAGCGAGGCATTCCCAGCTGGTGGCGGCGCACTCTCCGTGGAGGTGATTGCCGGAGCCGGCTGCAACTGGACTGCCGTCAGCAATGATGCCTGGATCACGATCACTTCGGGTTCTGCAGGCTCGGGCCACCAATCGGTGAGTTACTCGGTTGGTACGAATACAGGCTCGGCTCGAAACGGAACGATGACTATCGCCGGAAACACATTCACTGTGATGCAGGCTTCTGGTTGCACCACCTTTTTCAGTTCACCGAGTATGAACTTCACCGCGGCCGGCGGAGCCGGCAATTTCGGCTTGATCACTCAACCAGGATGTAGCTGGATAGCCGCAAGCAGCGATACAACGTGGCTCGGGATTACCTCCGGAAGCGGTACCTCAAGCGGTACGGTGAGTTACTTTGTCCAGGTGAACCCCGGGCCGTTTCGGTCCGGGACTATCTCAGTAGGCGACCAGAGTTTTACCGTTACCCAAGACGCCAACAACTGCATGCTCACTTGCTCGGCAACCGTTCCGGGAACAGCAACCACGGGAGTAGCCGTTCAATTTACCGGCGGCGCCACTGCGTCCAACTGCACAGGCTCTCCTGTCTTCGACTGGGACTTCGGAGATGGGACTCCCCATTCCTCACTGCAAAGCCCGACGCACACTTACTCATCCGCAGGCGTCAAATCCTGGAGCCTCACCGTCACAATCAGCGGCGCAAGCCCCTGCAGCCAATCGGGAACTATCACCGTCAATCAACCTGGCGCCGATACCATCGGATTGTTCCGTCCCTCAGGTAATCTCTTTTTCCTGCGAAACACCAACACGCCAGGATTCCCGGACATCACCGTCTCTTTTGGCGCGCCGGGAGATCTCCCGATCGTCGGCGACTGGGATGGAAACGGGACGGCAACCATAGGGCTTTATAGACCATCAACCTCAACCTTCTTCCTTCGGAATAGTAATACCACCGGGTTTCCCGATATCACGGTAGCATTTGGCGATGGACCGGGCGGAGACCTGCCGATCGTCGGCGACTGGAACGGCGATGGCGTTTGGACGATAGGAGTTTATCGACCGGGCACTTCAACCTTCTACTTACGGAACAGCAATACCGCTGGTTTTCCCGATCTATCGATTCCGTTTGGTGCTCCTGGAGATAAGGCGATAGTAGGCGACTGGAACGGTGACGGGACAACGACGATTGGACTCTTCCGTCCCTCGGGTAACGTGTTCTACCTGAGGAACAGCAACACCATCGGGTTTCCCGACATAACGGTATCCTTTGGCGCGTCTGGGGACTTACCGCTGGTTGGAGATTGGGATGGGAACGGAACGACGACAATCGGATTGTTTCGTCCCTCTGGAAATTTCTTCTTCCTGCGTAACAGCAACACGTTTGGGTTCCCAGACATAACTGTGTCGTTCGGCGCGCCGGGAGACTTGCCCCTGGCTGGAGACTGGAATGGCCAGTAAGCTCGGACCGCCATCATAGAAAAGTGATGGGAACGGTGATGGGGTTGACACGATCGGTCTGTTCGAGCCCGCTACCAGCAGATGTTGCTTCACCTTTGAGAGTCACGCAGAGTCGGATCACAATGTGATGGCGCTGGAGACCATACGAAGAGCGAAAGCTTCGGTCAGTGTACAGGCCCATCATCGCAGGGGGTGGCTTCACCCAAAAACGAAATAAAGGAGCGCAACATTATGCAACGGCGGTTGATGTTTGAGCGATTAGCTACAGTTGTTGTTGCTTTGTTCCTGGTCTCGACGCAAATTCCGGAAACGTTGATCACGGTAACGGCGCAGTCTACTTCCGGCACAATTAGTGGGAGCGTCGTAGACTCAGCCGGAAATCCTCGGCCTGGCGTGATGGTTACGATCGTCAACATCGGAAACGGCAATGCACATTCTACGCTCACCGACGCCGGGGGCAAGTATATGGTCGCTTTTTTGCCACCAGGCTTCTACACGGTCAACATGACTCTAGTGGGACACATCGCGACCAGGCCAATGCCGATAAGCATCGCAATCGAGTTAAACAAGATGAATCCCGTCATACCGCCGGTCACTCTGATTCCGTCCGCGACCGCGGCAACACCTTCGACCAACCCATCGACTAATCCGGCGGCGGCGAGCGCCGAGAACACATCAATCATCAATATTACAGATGCCGCGGCTGGTGGAAACTTTAATGCCTTACAACTCGAAATGCTGCCCATAGGCGGAGCAGTTGATATGCGCTCATTTGATGAGTTCGCGCTGTTAGTTCCTGGAGTAGCACCACCTCCGTACACTCCCGGTATTCGGGGTCCGGGTGTGGGCTACGGTATCGGCACCGCAGGCCAGTTCTCGGTTAACGGGCTGCGGGCCCGCTCAAACAACTTTACTGTCGACGGCTCAGATAACAATGACCCTGACTTTGGTGTTCGCCGCCAGGGCTTTGTTACTCTGGTGCCTCAGTCCGTCGACTCGGTCCAGGAGTTTCAAATCTCTACGCTTTTGTGGAGCGCCGAACTTGGTCGCAACTTTGGATCGCAAGTTAATGCAGTTTCGAAGGACGGTAGCAAGGATTATCACGGAAAGCTCTATGGGTTCTTCACCGACTCGAATTTGAATGCGCGCAATTTCTTCGACTATTCCGGCGGCCCGTCAGCAGGCGAAAACCCGTTTACCCGATCTCAAGCTGGCTTGGTATTTGAAGGTCCGATTGTCTCGAATCGAACTCAATTTTTCACCAGCTTCGAGCATCAGGACGTCAATACATCGCAAGAGCAACACTTTGCGACGCCGACTCTCGCCGAGCGCCGATTTCTTGGGCTTCCTCGTTTCGGCGTGGCCGAGCCGTTCGCAGGATCATCGCCGATTCTGGTCTTCGATACGATCGACGGAGCGACTCCCATCGGACGCAATGCACTGTCCTTTTATCCTTTGCCGAACAATCCTGGAGGGCCTTATGGCCAAAACACGTACACGCGGGTGCTTCCAGCCGACGGCGACGGTTCGGTCGCGTCGTTTAAGATCACACAGCAGATAGGACAGAATCACACCCTCTACGCGCGCTACAACTTTACGGATGATCAACGTGTGCTGCCGAGCGTTAACCGGGCAATAAACTCGACGGTCGGTACAGCTAGTCGCACTCAAGATCTCTCGCTGATCTTCAACAGCAGCCTTGGCACGAGATTATCGAATCAAGCGCGCTTTTCTTACGGGCGCACCCAGATAAGTTTCTCGCAATATCCTGGCAGCCCCTTTATCGTCTCAGCAAAATCGTCAGAAATAATTGTCGGGCTCCCGGGCCCTCGAACTTCAGAAACGGGTCCGATCGGTGAGTTAATCGTCGAGCCCTACAGCCCGGTTGGCGTAGACGTATTCACATTCCCACAGTCGCGCGCCAATAACACGTTTCAGATCGCGAATTCGACTTCGTGGACTCTACGAAGCCACGCAATAAAACTCGGGGCCGACATTCGCCGCGTTCAGCTAAACAGCCGTCAGGACCGCAACTACCGCTCGCTTGTCCAGTTTGGAAATGCGCTTCTTGAAATTGGACATCTTGACACTTCCGGGAATCCTCCCTTTCCGTTTGTGCGGAATCGAGGAGAGCGGCAGAGACTGGTGTCAGGACTGCAACAAGCCTTGATTGGTCTCCCGTCATCAATCTTTCAGACTCTTACACTCGGAACGCCAGACTCGACGATTGGTCTTCGCTTCACCGAATACAATTTTTTCTTCAACGACAACTGGCGTGTGAGACCGAACTTCACGCTCGATTACGGTCTGCGCTATGAGTACAACACGGTCCCGAGCGAAGTAAACAACCGCATTGAAAATGCGCTAACGCTTGCGAATCTGCCAACGCCGGGAAACTCTCCGGCTGATACGCCACAACGCACCAATGCCTTTAACGCAACCGTTGCTGCGTACGCAGCAGTCGTCGGCGACCGAAGCCGGATCTACGAACCCGATGGAAACAACTTCGGACCTCACATAGGTTTCGCCTGGGACCCCTGGTCAACCGGCAGGACTTCGATCAGAGGGGGCTACGGCATTTACTTTGACACGATCCTTGGCGCGGTGGTGAGCCAATCCCGAAATGTGTTTCCGAATGAGATTCCGATCAATATCGCTCCGGGCTTGCTCGGCTTTGATGTACTCACTCTAAACAATCCATCGTTCCTGGAGCTTAACGATGCGAACGGCAGACCGCTCAATCCAACTATTCCGTTAATCTCTCAACGATGCCGAAATACGGGGTTGTGCAATCAGATCGGCGGCACGCCTGCAGATTTTGCAGCGCTGTTAGGTCAACTTCTGATTCAAAGAGGCGGGGTCAACTCTGATCTTGCCTTTACGCTACCTGCCAGGGACCTTCCCTCGCCGTACGCACAGCATTGGAATGTGGCTATCGAGAGGCGGTTGATGGGCGATTATGTTGTTTCAGCAGCATACGTCGGGACAAAGGGCACAAAGCTCACGCGTTTGGTCACTCCAAATCTTGGCCCCACCTTAACCCCGATCATCCGTGTCGCAACCGGAACGACGGTTACAGGCATAAAGAATCCCATTCCATTTCCAAAAGGCACGCCGCACTCACTAATCGTCCGGGGGCTTTCGACCGATCCGTTCGCGCTACAGCCTTCACGCCCGATTCCGTCGCTTGGACCGTTCCAGATATTTGAAAACGCGGCCACCTCGACTTATCACTCGTTGCAGCTGGCAGGCAGAAAGCGATTCGGCGGGAGATACACGTTCTCTGCGGCGTACACCTGGTCACACGCTTTAGATGATGTGTCCGATGTTTTTACGATTGCTGGAGCGCCGATTCTTCCGCAGGATTCGTTTGATCTTCAGCTTGAACGGGCGAACGCCAGTTATGATATCCGGCATCGTTTTGCTGCCTCGCTCATATGGGACCTGCCGTTTTACAGGGACTCGCAGAGCAGAGTTGCCCGATGGGCGGGCGGGTGGCAAGTCGCTTCAATTCTTCATGCACACTCCGGCCAGCCGTTCACTCTCAATCTGCCTGTCGATGCGAATCTCGATGGAAATCTTACCGACCGGCCGTCCACAACGGAGGGCCTTGTCTTCTCCCAGGGACATGATCGCCAGCGTGTGGCGATTGGATCGGGCAGCACAGTCGAGGACTTCTTTACGATAGGCACAAACGGGTTTGTCGCACGCAATAGCGTTCGCGGCGATAGTTTTATCAATATCGACGTCGCCCTCAACAAGGCATTCCGTCTGACTGAGCGACAAACACTGCAAATGCGGTGCGAGTTTTTCAATATGTTTAATCGTGCGAACTTCGGTATTCCGATTAGGACACTCGGCAATCCCGGTTTCGGCGCGGCGCAGGAGACGATCAATCCCGCGCGAGTTGTTCAGTTTGCTTTGAAGTACGCCTTTTGACCTAAGGCGTAACAAGAATGTGAGTTGTGATGAAACTGCGACAAACAAATGAAACCGCCCCGGCAGGGAACCCGCGAAACCGGCTCGAAGCGAACTTCTTTGCCGGTCACTATGATTGTAGTGTTGCTGTTACTGCTTGGAGCGCTGATGCTTCGCTCGGTGTGGTAATCCCATTCCTTCAACGAGACACCACATAAAGCTCGTCGATCGAAAATATCTCTGGCCCCACGCTGCGAAAGCCGATGCCGCCTAGAAGGAAAGTGTTGTTCTTGTCTTCAAAGTAATCCAGGTTGATTGTGGCTCCCGTTGAGACGGGTGAAATGAAATGCTCGATGACGTTGCCTGTACCCTTGATGTTGATCCGGTATTGGCCGTTTGCAACCAGACGGACAGTGATGTCGTGTGAATCGATCGGATTACTGGGGTTGAACTCGCCGTTGCGCACGATATAAGTGCTAAAGGTGTTGGGAAACAGACCGGTCGGCCCGGACAGATAGAACAAATAGTAGTTATTCGAATCCTTGACACGCACCGCCCACGCGGCGCCGCCGGAATTTGTGAGCTTCAAGTGAAAGATCATCTCGAAGTTGCGGTACCGATAGTCGATGGGCGTACCGATAGCATTGGCGCCTTCCACGAAGAGACGTTTGTCTTTGAAAGCGATGCCGGCCGGAAGCGTCCACAGCCGGGGCTTGGGAAGATCAAAATTATCGGTGAAACCGGTTGAGGTTGGCAGCGGCGTAAGCCTCTTGTCCAGTGTTACTTTCTCTCGGTACTTGAACTCGATTGTTTGCGTTAACTCCTCGAAGTCTTCCTTCACCAGCTTGATCGTGTGCGTACCGATTCTGACGTCGCTTCGCTTCAGCACTCCATCGCCCGGCGTTTTTCCATTGAACTCTCCATCGATGTAAACTGAAGTTTCGGGGTCAGTGCGAACCGTCAGCTCAACGGTCGCTGCCTCAGGTTTGAAAGTCCAGATGTATTCGCTGCTTGGCGATATCTGAAATTTTCTCTCCAGTGGCACATAGTCCGGATGTCTATAGGCGATCTTGTGCTCACCCGGAGTCAGGTTGTCAATTCGGATCGTATTGCTGTCTCGTTCGAGCGGCGCCCGTTCGCTTGAAACTGGATTATCGTCGATGAAAACTTGCGCACCTTCCAAAGCCGGGCCGATTCTGACCAGCCCATATTTTGACACCAATGAAAATGCCAAAACTTTTTCGCGCCGGCTCTTTAGAACGACGGTTTTCTTTAGCGGCTGATAGTCATCTCCAGCCGAAACGGTTATCCCATATGAACTGCCCGCCCGAAGCTCAACTCTGAATTCGCCGTCAACAGCTTTCCCCGCGGGTTTGTCATCAATCGCTATCTGGGCATCGCGAGGCTCCGTCAGCACAATCAAAACGCCGTTGGTGAACCTGGGAGCCGCGGAAGAACTTTTTGGTGTTCGAGTAATAGGAGTGCCGGTACGCTTTTTTACGTCGACTTCCCCAAGGCTCGAGGGCAATAGCTGGGCGTATAGTGCTGGCGAGATAGCGTTCCAAATCAGAATAAGGCAGAGAAGCAGATTTCTGCAGAAAGCGAGGTGCGACTCCCGCTTTAACTGCTCATCCATGTTGTTATCTCTCTTCATTATGTTAGGAACTCGATCTGCCTATCACCCTCGAACACCTGTTATTTCGCCACATCCTTCGCGCATCGGAAGCCAACCCAATCAAAGGTCTTATAGGGTTCGTCGAACCAGCGGACATAGGTCCTCAGTTCATTTCTGGTAAGCAAATAAGCGCCACCGCGGAACATCTTTAATCTTTTTTGCGGTGCGATTCTGATATCGTCCGCCTGGAGGGTGGGGGCCAAAAAGAAGGTCTTTAAACTTTTTGTTTGGGGTTGAGCTGTCGAGCCGGTGTAGGGATTGTAGTCGTCTTCGACCCACTCAGCCACGTTGCCGGCCATATCGTTGATCCCACACCAGCTCCGGCCACTGGGATAGGATCCAACCGCTACCGTGCGTTTACGTTCATCCTCCTTTGAATTCGAGGATGCCGGCGACCACTCGTCTCCCCACGGATAGATTCTTCCTTCGCTGCCGCGCGCCGCATACTCCCATTCCGACTCAAGCGGCAACCGCTTGTTCACCCAATCAGCATACAATCGAGCATCGTTCCAGGAAACTCCGGTAACCGGAAGCTTGCTGTCGCCAGGCTCGTACTCTCCGGACTTCCAGGTCGTTGGCGGGGAGATCCCCGTGCCTTTGACAAACCGATCGTATTCCTCGTTGGTCACTTCATTCACGTCCAGGTAGAAGTCCTCCACCGTCATCTGGTGGGAAGGCTTCCATTCGGGTCGTGCGTTCGGGTCGTCGGTCCCCATTATGAAACTCCCGCCCCTTACCAGGGTCATCCCGGGCGGTACCGGAGGTGGACTCGGCTTTCCAGGCGAGCGTGGCCACATAACAAACGTCACCACCAGAATAACAACAGCAGCGACAGTCCCCAGCCCGTAAAGCTTCAACTTTCCTGGGAAACGCGAAGAACTGATTTCCGTCAAATCACTCGAGGACGCGGAACCGGTAACCTCGGCGGCATCTCCCCGAGTATCAGCCTGTACAAGCGCAGACGCGGCACGATCGACAGGCGGCTTATAATCCAGACCGCCGATTGCCAGGGTAGAGTCGCTGGATGAAATCAACGGACTCAATGCGGGACTTTCCGAATCGAA
>Ga0134127_10003140_pt1 | contig 11855 bp, 10 predicted proteins | sample KB31753_FD_96459 | JGI IMG/M metagenome (GOLD analysis project Ga0134127, IMG submission 96459) | Terrestrial soil microbial communities with excess Nitrogen fertilizer from Kellogg Biological Station, Michigan, USA - KB3-175-3 | ecosystem: Environmental > Terrestrial > Soil > Unclassified ...
AGTCCTCGGCGCCCATGCTTGGGTCGTTGGCCAGCTGGGCGCGATCCGGACCGACCAGCGCCAGCGCCGTTGAGTGCACCAGATCGCCGGCCGAGTCGGCGTTCACCGTGACCGGGTAGCCCTCCTGGATCCGCACCTCCGCGCTGGCGCCGTAGCCGGCGGCGACCGAGGTGGCCACCCGGTGCAGCTTCTCCCTCACCGCGGCCCTGGTCTCCTCCGACAGCGTCCGCATCGTGCCGAGCATCTCGGCCCGCTCCGGGATCACGTTGTCCGTGGTGCCGGCGGTGATCTTGGCGATCGTCACCACGGCCGGGTCGAAGACGCTCACCTCGCGGGTGACCATCACCTGGATCGCCTGCACGATCGCGGCCGCCACCGGGATCGGGTCGAGCCCGGCGCTCGGGTTGGACGCGTGCCCGCCCCGGCCGGTGACCGTGATGTGCACGGTGTCCGAGGAGGCCATCGCCGGCCCCGGCCGGACCGCCACCACGCCGGACGGCTGCTGTGTGGTGATGTGCAGCGCGTACGCCGACTCGACCGGCTCGCCGGCCGCCTCCAGCACGCCCTCGTCGAGCATGATCGGCGCGCCGCCGTGGCCCTCCTCGCCGGGCTGCCACATGAACACCACCCGGCCGGCCAGGTCGGCCTGCCGCGCGCACAGCATCCGGGCCGCGCTGACCAGCATCGCGACGTGCGTGTCGTGGCCGCAGGCGTGCATCACCCCGGGCACCTCGGAAGCGAAGTCGAGGCCGGTGTCCTCCGGCATCGGCAGCGCGTCCATGTCGCCGCGCAGCAGCACGGTCGGGCCCGGCCGCCCGCCCTCCAGCACGCCCACGACCGAGCTGGTCTGGCGGCCCTTCGTGACCTTCAGCGGCAGCCCGTCGATCGCCGTGAGGATCGCGGCCTGGGTGTCCGGCAGGGACAGGCCCACCTCGGGCCGCCGGTGCAGCATGCGGCGCAGGGCGACGGTCTCGGGTTGAAGGTCGACGGCGGCGGCGAGCAGGTCGCGAGCGGGTTCCATGAAACCTGCCTACCCGACGGACAGCCCGGATCGCATCCGCCATGCGAGCAGTTCCGCGCCGTGGTCGGTACGGAGCGCAACGGGGCCCGCGTCGGTCAGCCGCACTGCATCCCCCGGCCCCAACTCGACCACCCCCGGCCCCGGACCACCGGCGAACTCGCCGGCCTCGCCCGCCTCGCCCGCCTCGCCGGCCCCGCGGGCCTCGCCGGCGAACTCGCCGGCCCCGCCGGCCCCGCCGGCCCCGCCGGCCCCGCCGCCCTCGCCGCCCTCGCCGCCCTCGCCGCCCTCGCCGCCCTCGCCGGTCCCGCGGGCCCCGTCGGCCCCGCCTGCCACGCGTGCGTCCGCGGGCGACGAGGCAGGGCCCGCGCGGCCGGCCGACGACGGGCCCCGGTCGTCGCCGGCGCCAGCTGCGGCGGGACCGGAAGCGGCCGGGTCGAGCAGGAGGGTGCCTGCGACGACGAGCAGGTGCAGGTAGGCGGTGGGAGCGAGGATGGCGGTGCCGCCGGCGGGCAGCCTGCCGGCGACGAGGACCGCGTCCGGCTGGCGCAGCGGCCGCACCTCGGTCAGCCCCGGCCCCACCGCGACCGTGTCGTACCGCGGCGGGCCGCCGAACTCGGCCGGCCGTACCCACATCTGCACGTAGTGCGCCGGCTCTTCCCCGGCGTACTCGCTGTGCCGCACCCCGCGGCCCGCGCTCATCCGCTGCACCACGCCCGGTCGGGCGACGCCGTGGTGCCCGGCGTCGTCGGCGTGCCGTAGCGAGCCGGACACCACCCAGGTGACCACCTCCACGTCCCGGTGCGGGTGCTCGGCGAACCCGGCGCCGGCCGCCAACCGGTCCTCGTTGCAGGCCAGCAGCAGCCCGAAGTGCGTGTTCGCCGGGTCGTACGCGGACCCGTACGAGAACGAGTGCCGGGAGTCGAGCCAGCCGGTGACCGTCGAGGCCCGCTCGCCGGCCCGGACGATCACCGCGCCGCCCAGGCCAGCAGCTTGTCCGCGTCCCTGGTGTTGACCACCCGGCTGGTCGGCACGCCACAGGCGACGGCCCGCTCGCACCCGTACGGCAGCCAGTCGAGCTGGCCCGGCGCGTGCGCGTCCGAGTCGATCGAGAACACGCACCCGGCCTCGACCGCCTGCCGGAGCAGCCGCTTCGGCGGGTCCAGCCGCTCCGGCCGGGAGTTGATCTCCACCGCGACGCCGGCCTCCCTGCAGGCCGGGAAGATCACGTCCGGGTCGAACTCGGACTCCGGGCGCGCCCGCGTCCCGGTGACCATCCGGCCGGTGCAGTGCCCGAGCACGTTCGTGTGCGGGTTGCGGATCGCGGCCAGCATCCGCTCGGTCATCGGCGCGCGCGGCATCCGCAGCTTCGAGTGCACGCTGGCGACCACCAGGTCGAGCTGGGCCAGCAGCTCGTCCTCCTGGTCGAGCCCGCCGTCCTCGAGGATGTCGACCTCGATCCCGGTGAGGATCCGGAACGGGGCAAGCTCCTCGTTGAGCAGCGCCACCTCGACCAGCTGCGCCCGCAGCCGCTCGGCGGTCAGCCCGTTGGCGACGGTCAGCCGGGGCGAGTGGTCGGTCAGCACCAGGTAGGAGTGGCCGAGGTCGCGGGCGGCCAGCGCCATCTCCCGGATCGGCGAGCCGCCGTCGGACCAGGTCGAGTGGGTGTGGCAGTCGCCGCGCAGCGCGTGCCGCAGCGCCACCCCGGCCGGCGTCGGGCCGTCCGAGCCGGGCAGCACCGCGCCCTCGCCGTTGACGGGATCGCCGGCACCCTGCTCCAGGTCGACCAGGTAGTCGGGCAGCTGGCCGGCCAGCGACTGCGCGACCACGGCCGCGGTCTTCTCCCCGATCCCGGGCAGCTGGCGCAGCGTGCCGAGCTCCACCCGCCGCTGCAGCGAGTCGACCGGGATCTCCGCCAGCACGTCGGCCGCCCGCCGGAACGCCCGCACCCGGTAGGTCGCCTCCCGCCGGCGTTCCATGAGGAAGGCGATCCGGCGCAGGTCGTCCACGGGGTCGCGAGGGGCGCTCACGCCTCCATCCTGCCCCGTACCGTCGCGGCGGCGAGTGGCAAGGTGACCCCGTGACCACCACCCCGCCGGCGACCGCCACCCTGCGCCGGCTGGAGCGCGCGTCCGGGGCGCTGGCGACCAAGAGCGTGGCCCGGATGGACGAGACGCTGCCCTGGTTCCGGGCCATGCCGGCCGACCAGCGGTCCTGGGTGATGCTGATCGCGCAGGCCGGGATCGCCTCGTTCGTCGAGTGGTTGCGCTCCCCCGGCGACGCACCGCGGCTGACCACCGAGGTCTTCCGGGCCGGCCCGCAGGAGCTGGCCCGGTCGGTGAACCTGCAGCAGGCGGTCGAGCTGGTGCGGGTCACCGTCGAGGTGGTGGAGGGCGAGGTCGAGGGCTTCGGCGCGCCCGGCGAGCAGGCCCAGCTGCGGGAGGCGGTGCTGCGCTACAGCCGGGAGATCGCCTTCGCCGCCGCCCAGGTGTACGCCGGCGTTGCCGAGCTGCGCGGCGCCTGGGACGCCCGGCTGGAGGCGTTGGTCGTCGACGTGCTGCTGCGCGGCGACGTGGACGAGACGCTGCTGTCCCGGGCCAGCGCGCTGGGCTGGGCGGCGATGACGCCGGTCGCGGTGGTGATCGGAGCGGCACCGAAGGGCCACCCCGAGCAGGTCCTCGACGCGGTGCAGCGGGCGGCCCGGCACGCCGGCGTGGACGTGCTCGCCGGCGTGCCCGGCGACCGGCTGGTGGTCGTGCTCGGCGGGGTCGAGGACGCGATGGCCGGCACCAGGCCGCTGCTGCCCGAGTTCGGCGCCGGGCCGGTGGTGGTCGGGCCGACGGTGGCCGACCTCGGCGCGGCCGGTACGTCGGCCCGGGCCGCGCTCGCCGGGATCCGGGCGGTGCCCGGCTGGCCGGCGGCGCCCCGGCCGGTGTTCGCCTCCGACCTGCTGGCCGAGCGGGCGCTGTCCGGCGACGAGGAGGCCCGCCACACCCTGGTCGAGGACGTCTACCGCCCGCTGGCCGAGGCCGGGTCGGGCCTGCTCGACACGGTCACCGCGTACGCCGAGAGCGGCAGCACCCTGGAGGGCGCCGCCCGGGCGCTGTTCGTGCACCCCAACACCGTCCGGTACCGGCTGCGCCGGGTGGCCGAGGTGTGCGGCCGCGCCCCGACCGACCCGAGGGACCTGCTCACCCTCCAGCTCGCGCTCGTCCTCGGCCGCCTGGCGGACCAGGGCTGAGTCAGGAGCCGACGCGGGCGGCGAAGCCGTCGAGCACGCACTCGAGGCCGAAGGCGAACATCCGCTCCTGCAGCAGTTCGGGGTCGGCGCCGCGGCGGGCCCGCAGCGACTCCTGGATCTCGGCGTTGTCCCGGCTCACCTCGACCGCCTTGGCGGTCGCGTCGTCGATCCACTCCCGCATCGACTGCCCCGACCGGGCGATCGCCGCCCGCCACGAGGTCTCGGCCGACGTCACCCCCAGCACGTACGTGATGACGACCCCCATGGCCATGTCGACGTCGAGGCCGGTGAAGCCGGCCGTCCGGAGCACGGCGTACAGCCGCCCGCTGAGCGAGATCGCGTTCGGCCCGAGGCTCGGCGTCGTGGTCGCGATCTCGGTGAACCAGGGGTGGCGGAGGATCGCCGCCCGGAAGCTGTGCCCGAACAGCGTGACCGCCGAGCGCCAGCCGGCGAGCTCGGCCCCGGGGACGTCGATCTCGCTGTAGACCTCGTCGGCCACCAGCTCGAGCAGGTCGTCCTTGGTCTGGACGTGCCAGTAGAGGCTGGTGGCGCCGGCGTTGAGCTTCGCGCCCAGCTTGCGCATGCTGAGCCCGGCCAGCCCGTCCGCGTCCAGCATCTCCAGCGCGGCCTGCACGATCTGCGCGCGGCTGAGCGTCTCCCGCGGCGCCGCCGCCGGCCGCTCCCGGGTCCAGACCGATCCCCTCATGGCGAACATCCTACAAGCGACTTGCACACCGTACGAGCCGACTCGTACGGTGTTCGACATGACTAGTACGCCGTACGAGGCCACCGCCTCCGGACACCCGCGCCGCTGGTGGATCCTGCTGGTCCTGTGCGCGAGCCTGCTCGTGCTCGTCGTCGACAACACCGTGCTCAACCTGGCGATCCCGGCGCTCATGCGGGACCTGTCCGCGACACCCGCGGACGTGCAGTGGATCATCGACGCCTACATCCTCGCGTTCGCCGGCCTGCTGCTGACCGCAGGCAGCCTGTCCGACCGCTACGGCCGGCGCCGGGCGCTGCTGGTCGGGCTGGCGGTCTTCGGCGCCGGCTCGCTGCTCGCGACGATGGCGGCCAGCCCGGGCCAGCTCATCGCCTGCCGCGCGCTCATGGGCGTCGGCGGCGCGCTGCTCATGCCGAGCACGCTGTCGATCGTGTTCACGGTGTTCCCGCCGCAGGAGCAGCGCAAGGCGATCGCCGGCTGGAGCATCGTCGCGATGATCGGCGTGGTCGCCGGCCCGACCGTCGGCGGTTTCCTGCTCGACCACTTCTGGTGGGGCTCGATCTTCCTCATCAACGTGCCGATCGCGGTCGTCGGCATCGTCGCGGCGCTCGCGCTGATCCCGGAGTCGCGCGGCCCGGCCAGGCCGGCCGACCCGGCCGGCGCCCTGCTGTCGATCGTCGGGATGACCGCGCTGGTGTGGGCGATCATCTCGCTGCCGGCGTACGGCTTCGGTTCCGCGCAGGTGCTCGGCGGGCTGGTCGTCGGCGCGGTGGCGCTCACCGCGTTCGCGCTGTGGGAGCGGCGCTGCGAGCACCCGATGGTCCCGCTGGCCCTGTTCCGCAACCGGGACTTCAGCGGCACGAGCTTCTCGATCGTGCTGCTCTCGTTCACCGCGGGCGGCCTGCTGCTCGTGCTGAGCCAGTATCTGCAGTTCGTCCTCGGGTACGACGCGCTGGAGGCCGGCCTCGCGCTGCTGCCGTACGCGGTCGCGGCCGCGCTGTTCAACACCCTCGGTGCGACGCTGGGCAAGAAGATCCCGGACCGGACGCTGATCGTGGTCGGGCTGCTCGTGGTGGCCGGCGCGTTCGGGCTGCTCACCCAGCTCACCCCGGCCTCCGGCTACGCGATGCTGGTGGCCGGGCTGCTCGTGCTCGGCATCGGCGGCGGCATCGCGGGCCCGCCCGCGTACACGCTGCTCATGCAGTCGGTGCCGGCCGAGCACCGGGGGGTCGGCTCGGCGATGAACGACACCGTGCAGCAGACCGGCGCCGCGCTGTCGGTCGCGGTGCTGGGCAGCGTGCTCGCCGCGAAGTACACCGCGTCGCTGCCGGACGCGGTGCCGGAGGCCGCGCGCCACTCGATCGCCGACACCCTCGCCCTCGGGCCGGCATTCGTGGCGGCGGCCCGGGACGCGTTCACCGACGCGATGTCGATCGCCATGGTGGCCGGCACTGCCGGCGCGGCGGCCGGTGCGGTCGTCGCGCTGGTCGTCCTGCCCCGCCGCCGGGTGGTGGCCGAGGCCGAGCAGCCGCCGGTGGAGGTCCCGGTGGGCTGACGCCCACCGGAAGTCCGTTGTCCCCGCGGGGCAGGATGGTGCCGAGCTGACCGCCGTGGGAAGGACGGGAGATGACCAGGGTCGCGTACGTGTCCGGCGGGGGCACCGGGATCGGCCGGGCCACGGCGGCCGCGCTGGCCGGGGACGGCTGGGCGGTCGTCGTGCTCGGCCGCCGGCCGGACCCGCTGGCCGGAACGGTCGCGGCGGTCAGGGCCGAGGTCCCGGGCGCGCAGCTGCACGCGGTCGCCGCCGACCTGGCCGAGCCCGACCAGGTCGAGCGGGCGGTGGCCGAGGCCGCGGCGGCGGTCGGGCCGGACGTCGACGCCGTGGTCAACGCCGCCGGTGGCACCTCGCCGCTGCCGGCCGGCACGCTGGCCGAGGTGGCCGCCGAGTGGACCGACGAGTGGCGGCTGAACGTGCTCACCGCGGTGCTGCTCACGACCGCGGTGCTGCCCCGGCTGCGTACGCCGGACGCGCGCGTGATCACGCTCAGCTCGATCGCGGCGCTGCGCGGCGGCGGCTCGTACGGGGCGGCCAAGGCCGGCCTGCACCCGTGGACGTGGGACCTTGCCGCCCGGCTCGGCCCCGGCGGGACCGCCAACGTCGTCGCGCCCGGGTACGTCGAGGACACCGAGTTCTTCCGGGACTCGATGACCGCCCGCCGGCGGGAGACCCTGATCGGCCAGACCGCGAACGGCCGCCCGGGCCGGCCGGCGGACGTGGCCGAGACCATCCGCTGGCTGCTCAGCCCGACCGCCGGGCACGTCACCGGGCAGGTCGTCCAGGTCAACGGCGGCGCGCTGGCCGGGCGCGGCTAAGGTCCGGCACAAGGGCAGGTAAGGAGGAAGTCCACCGCTGCTGCGGCCTCTAACCGACGGGACACGCCGCGAAACTGTGGGATTCCTACAAGGCTCGCGCGGCCACCTTCGTGCCCGTCGCTCTCGTCCGGCCGCCCGGACCCGCGCGACGGTAGAGACGTGCTGGCCCTCCTCTCCCCCGGTCAGGGCGCCCAGGCGCCCGGCATGCTGGAGCCGTGGCTCGACCTGCCCAAGGCGGCCGACCGGCTGCGCTGGCTGTCCGCGGTGTCCGGGCTCGACCTGATCCGGCTCGGCACCAGCGCGGAGGCCGAGGAGATCCGCGACACCGCCGTCACCCAGCCGCTGCTGGTCGCCACCGCGCTGGCCGCCGCGGCCGAGCTTGAGCTGCCGGCGGCCAGCCCTGACATCGTGGTGGCCGGGCACAGCGTCGGCGAGCTGTCCGCCGCCGCGCAGGCCGGCGTGTTCTCCCCGGAGGCCGCGGTCGCGCTGGCCCGGGTCCGCGGCGCCGAGATGGCCGCGGCCTGCGCGCTGGCCCCGACCGGCATGTCCGCCGTGCTCGGCGGCGACCCGGCCGAGGTGATCGCCGGCATCGAGGCGCTCGGGCTCACCGCGGCCAACGTCAACGGCGCCGGCCAGGTGGTCGCCGCCGGGGCCACCGACTCGCTGGAGAAGCTGGCCGCGGAACCGCCCGGCGGCGGCAAGGTGCGGCCGCTGACGGTGGCCGGCGCGTTCCACACGCCGTACATGGAGCCGGCCCGGGAGCACTTCGGCGCCGTCGCCGCCGGCGTACCGGTCCGCGACCCCGAGCTGATGCTGCTGTCCAACGCCGACGGCACCGCCGTGCAGCGGGCCGGCGACGTCCGCGACCGGCTGGTCCGCCAGCTCACCCTGCCGGTCCGCTGGGACCTGTGCCAGGCGACCCTGCGCGACCTCGGCGTGACCGCGCTGATCGAGCTGCCGCCGGCCGGCACGCTGGCCGGGATCGCCCGCCGCGAGCTGCCCGGCGTCGAGACGGTCCGGCTGGGCACCCCCGACGACCTCGCCGCCGCGCAGGCCCTGGTCGCCCGGACGACGGCGGGCAGCCAGGGCGAGCACACCCCGGACTGGCGGGTCGTCATCGCTCCGGCCGGCGGCACGTTCGCCGCGGCCGGCATCGGCGAGGGCACCCGGGTGCGCGCCGGCAGCCGGCTCGGCGCGGTCCGCACCAAGCGCGAGGAGCTCGAGGTCAGCGCCACGTACGACGGCGTGCTGGTGGAGTGGCTGCTGGAGGACGGGGACCTGGTGGACCCGGGCGAGCCGCTGGCCCGCCTGGTGCCCGGCACGGCCGAGGAGGCCCGATGAACGTCCAGCCCGCGGTAGCCGGCGCGAAGATCCTCTCGCTCGGCGACTACCAGCCGGCGAACGTGGTCACCAACGCCGACCTCGCCGCCCGGATGGACACAAGCGACGAGTGGATCCGCAGCCGGGTCGGCATCGCCAGCCGCCGGATCGCCGGTCCCGACGAGACGGTCCCGGACATGGCCGTGGCGGCCGGCGGCAAGGCGCTGGCGGCCAGCGGGCTGGCGCCGGCCGAGATCGACCTGGTGATGGTCGCCACCTGCACGATGCCGACCCCGATCCCGAGCGCCGCGGGCCAGGTGGCCACCCGGCTCGGCATCGCCTCGCCCGGCGCGTACGACCTCAACGCGGCCTGCGCCGGCTTCTGCTACGGCCTGTCCGCGGCCGCCTCGGCGATCACCTCCGGCCAGGCCCGCAACGTGCTCGTGGTCGGCGCCGAGAAGCTCACCGACTGGATCGACCCGAACGACCGGTCGACGGCGATCATCTTCGCCGACGGCGCGGGCGCGGCGGTCGTCGGCCCGGCCCGTACGCCCGAGGAGGTCGGGGTCGGACCGGTCGCCTGGGGCAGCGCGGGCGAGAGCGTCGACCTGATCACGATCCCGTCCCGGACCGGGTTCCTCGGCCAGGAGGGCCAGGCGGTCTTCCGCTGGGCGACCACCGCGCTGGCCCCGGTCGCGCTGGAGGCCTGCGAGAAGGCCGGGATCGCGCCGGCCGAGCTGGCCGCGTTCATCCCGCACCAGGCCAACCTGCGCATCGTCGAGGCGATCGCCCGCCGGCTCGGCGCCACCAACGCGCGGGTCGCCGACGACATCGTCGAGGCAGGCAACACGTCCTCGGCGTCCATCCCGCTGGCGCTGGCCCGGATGGCCGCCCGCGGCGAGGTGCGCTCCGGCGACCCGGTGCTGCTGCTCGGCTTCGGCGCCGGGCTGACGTACGCCGGGCAGGTCGTGCTCTGCCCGTAGCCCGCACAATCCGTACGGAAATCACACCCCACGAAGGAGAAGCAGTGGCGAACGAGGAGATCAAGGACGGCCTGGCCGAGATCCTGGAGGAGGTCGCCGGCGTGCTGCCGGCCGACGTCAGCGAGGAGAAGTCGTTCACCGACGACCTCGATGTCGACTCGCTGTCCATGGTCGAGATCGCGCTGGCCGCCGAGGAGCGCTTCGGCGTGAAGATCCCGGACGACGAGCTCGCCAACCTCAAGACCGTCGGCGACGCCGTCTCCTACATCGAGAAGGCCAAGGCTGCATGAGTGAGCGGCCCACCGTCGTCGTCACCGGGCTCGGCGCCATCACCCCGCTCGGCGGCGACGTCGCGTCGACGTGGGAGGGCATGCTCGCCGGCCGGTCCGGGATCACCCGGCTCGACGACGAGTGGGCCCGCGACTTCCCGGCCCGGCTGGTGGCCCGGATGTCCGTCGAACCGACCGACACGCTGGAGCGGGTCGAGGCCCGCCGGCTGGACCGCTGCCAGCAGGCGGCGCTCGTCGCCGGCCGGGAGGCCTGGGCGGACGCCGGCTTCGACCCGGTGCCCAAGAGCAAGGACGGGGTGCCCAACGAGACCGTCCGCGGCGTCGACCCGGAGCGGCTGGCGATCGTGATCGGCAGCGGCATCGGCGGCGCGCTGACCATGCTCGGCCAGGACGACGTCCTGGAGGAGCGCGGCGTGCGCCGGGTGTCCCCGCTGACCGTGCCGATGCTCATGCCCAACGGTCCGGGCGCGGCGCTCGGCCTCGAGTTCGGCGCGCGGGCCGGGGTGCACGCCACGGTGAGCGCCTGCGCCAGCGGAGCCGAGGCGATCTCGCTGGCTACCGACCTGATCCGGCTCGGCCGCGCGGACGTGGTCGTCGCCGGCGGCACCGAGGCGGTCGTGCACCCGCTGCCGATGGCCGGCTTCGCGCAGATGCGGGCGATGTCCACCCGCAACGACGAGCCGGAGCGGGCCTCCCGCCCGTTCGACAAGGGCCGGGACGGGTTCGTGCTCGGCGAGGGCGCCGGGGTGCTCGTGCTGGAGAGCGCCGAGCACGCCGCCGCCCGCGGGGCGCGGGTCTACGCGGAGATCGCCGGCGGTGGGATCACCTCCGACGGCTACCACATCACCGCGCCGGACCCGAGCGGCAGCGGCGCGGCCCGGGCGATGACGCTCGCGCTGCGCGACGCCGGGGTCGACCCGGCCGAGGTGGTCACGGTGAACGCGCACGCGACCTCGACGCCGACCGGCGACGTGGCCGAGGCGATCGCGATCAACGCCGCCATCGGCGACCACGCGCTGGTCACCGCGCCGAAGTCGATGCTCGGGCACCTGCTCGGCGCGGCCGGCTCGGTGGAGACCATCGCGACCGTGTTGAGCGTGCGGGACGGCGTCGTGCCGATCACCCGCAACCTCGACGACCTCGACGACGGCGTGCAGCTCGACGTGGTCTCCGTGGAACCACGCCGGCTGCCGGTGCCGGTCGCCGTCAACAACGCCTTCGGCTTCGGCGGTCACAACGTGGCCCTCGTCGTCCGCAAGGTCTGAGGAGTCAGGAGCGCGCAGTGGCTTCTCCGGTGCTTCCCCTCGAGGTGGACGACGCCCAGGACTGGCGGGATCCGGCCGTACGGCTGACCGCCTTCCTCGACGCGGGCTCCATGCGCCCGCTGGCCCCGTTCGACAACAGCGGCGTCTACATCGCCACCGGCACGGTCGCCGGCGGACGGGTCGTCGTGTACGCGTCCGACCCGCAGAAGATGGGCGGCGCGATGGGGTCCGACGGCTGCCGGCACATCGTCGACGCCATCGACACCGCCGTCCGGGAGCGGGTGCCGGTCGTCGGGCTGTGGCACTCCGGCGGCGCCCGGCTGGCCGAGGGCGTCGAGGCGCTCGACGCCGTCGGGCAGGTGTTCGCGGCGATGGTGCGGGCCTCCGGCCGGGTGCCGCAGATCTCGGTCGTGCTCGGCCCGGCCGCCGGCGGGGCCGCGTACGGTCCGGCGCTCACCGACATCGTCGTTATGGGGCCGGGCGGCCGGGTGTTCGTCACCGGCCCGGACGTGGTGCGCTCGGTGACCGGCGAGGACGTCGACATGGAGCGGCTCGGCGGGCCGGACACGCACGGGCGGCGCTCCGGCGTCGTGCACGTGGTGGCGCCGTCGGACACCGAGGCGCTGGTACGCGGGCGCGAG
>Ga0134127_10003142_pt1 | contig 11852 bp, 10 predicted proteins | sample KB31753_FD_96459 | JGI IMG/M metagenome (GOLD analysis project Ga0134127, IMG submission 96459) | Terrestrial soil microbial communities with excess Nitrogen fertilizer from Kellogg Biological Station, Michigan, USA - KB3-175-3 | ecosystem: Environmental > Terrestrial > Soil > Unclassified ...
CTCTCCCACATTGACTCACGCAGGTTTCATATAGGGCCCGTAGGTCGGCCCGGCACTGGTCGGAAATGTCACTGGCAGGAGTTTCCCTAATACCAGAGAACCCGACGAAGCAGATCATGAGCACACTCAATAGCAGCACTTTTCTAGCTCTCATGGTGACTATCCTCCTCAATTTGTCCCACCGGGTCTAAGGTGAGACTCGGGTAGCCGTGCGGCCACGTGAGCCTCATATATAGTCTGTTATCTCGCGCGATTAAGTCAGCCGAGATTAACCAGGTTAGTGGCGAGCGCAGGGAATAGTGACGTCAGCCCTGCCATCCCAGGCTCCGCTTAGCCGTTCATTACATGACCCAAGTCGTAGATCTTCCGTCAACTGGGTCCGCACTGAACCTATCGCCTCTCTTGAAGAACACAACTATAGAGGTATTCCTGGAACTCTTGTACGGTCCCGAGACTGTACAGGTCCCACCCGTCTTACCGCTTGCGCTTATTTTGGTCGCAGTAGTATCGGTCATGCTGGTTTCTCCTTTGATGGTTAGAGGTTAGATTCCTATGTACTGCTGATTCCACTGCAGTACTAACTATTGAGAGAATTGAACAGTCGGCCGCCAGCCCCAGGGAAACAGCCGGTCCGGTACATGCATTTCAATGTTGCGCTGCCTGATCGCCTTTATGTACTCAAGCGGACGCAGTGAGGGTTTGTATTTGGCATTGATTTCATCAATCGCGGCGCGATCGAGCTTCTGCAAGGTGACGTTTTGCCCGCAAGGCTCGAGCGTATTAGCCGCTTGTGTTATTAAATCCATCGCGTTGATGTAGGCGTCGACGGCCGGAAGCTTCCGATCCTTAAGAAGCTGGTCCCAGGCCTCGAATACTATATGTGTCTTCTTGAAGTCTCTGCCGGTCAGCTCAATGCGGAAGACTACTGTTTCTTCTTTGGCCTGTGCTTTTTCTTCCTCGGTTTGCTCCCTGATCTGATCATAGATAGTTGTGGGTATGAGGCCGAAAACCGGTTGGCGACTTCCATCGTCGCCCGTCGCCAGATGAACGCCGAGGGGTTCAACTTTGGTCTCGCGCCCATCCATCATCGTCCACATCACGAATGCCGGCCCGCCCTGCTGCTCTGGCCTTCCCCGTCCCACGAAAGTGATGAAATACCTATGTGTTTGGACACGTTCCCATCGCAGTTCTTCACCGGATGCGACGTTGCGCGTTGAGAAGCTGTCCTCCTTGTATTCGAGTATGTTCACCAGGGTTAGACCCGTAAGGAAGAAGTCATTCCCTTTCCCTGTGCTAAACTCGATCATCTTCGGTTTCGACGGGCTGTCCAGCTTATAATTCACCGAGTCCATTTGTTCGAAGTCCTGAGGCAGCGCGTTCGGCGCGTGGCCCATCAACATGACATGACCTTTCGGCGAAAAGTCGAAGAAGACAGGGTTTAATTGAGAGGTCGCGTTGGTTCGCCAAAATCCCGTTATATCGAAATCACAAACAGGCCGCTTCGGAGACTGTCGTGCTTCTTGTCGGACGGATTGACTGAACACGAGCGAGCCGGCCGTCAGTAAGACGGCGACCACTGAATACAGCAGGACAGGTCGCTTCATTTTTCCAAACTCGTTTGGCAAAGCTACTCCGCTGCCACCGCGCATGGCAGCTCCAGACTACTCACGTCAGGCCTCTCGGTGACCTGATTTCAGTGACCTGATTGCGGACTACCCGCACGGGTTGCCGCGTGGAATTTTTCGTCTCCGACGTGAAGCGACTCGTTCAACCGCTTCAGTTTTTGGAAATACCTGAACGGAATCCGGGTCGTTTCTGGATTATCCTGCGGCGAGTGTGAGATGTAATCCTGTATACCCCAATCGAGCTTGTACAGCGTGATTCGTTCCCCGCATTGATTGAGTGTCTCGGTAACGCCCTTCGCCAGAAGAATATTGTCCATGGTAACGTCCGGATACAGCAGGGCGCCCTCCCGGGCACGTCTATCCCAGGTCTGGACGATCTTCAACGCTCTCTCATACTGCACCCCGGTGATTTCAAGCCGGAACATCACTTCGGAATCGCTTCGGGTCTCCTTCATGAAATGACTGTAGACTTGCTCCGGAACCCTCCCGAAGTCCCAATAGCTACCCTTGGGAAAGAGGCCGACCGCGTCGATCTCTGTCTTTCGCCCGTCTGTTTTGATCAGCATCGGGAAAGAGGGTCCGCCGCCGTCGTAAAAGGTCCGGATACTTCCCGCCAGAACCATGAAATAGCGATTGGGATCCACTCTAATCCAGCGGACCGTGTCTTGACCGAGTATCTTGACGGTAACTGACTTGTCATCGTACCCGGTTATATCCAGCGCTGCAGTGCCGAGTGGGAACTTCCCCCGGTCTGCGAGTTCCTTGAGCAAAACTACTTTCGGCGCCTTCGGATTATCAAGTACGTAAGCGGCCGTGGCGATCTCTCGAAACTCTTCTCCGTTGGATCCAGACCGTGACAGCGCCGTCACCTTACCATCCTGGGTGAAGCGATAAAGAATCGGGTTGCTCTGATCGGCAGTTGCCCAGGTTCCGACGATGTTCAGCTCACAGCCCTTTTGAGCGAGAGCCGAGTTGGCTGAAAACAAACAAACTATGATCAGCCCCAAAAGCATCGCTGAACGTCTCACAGTACCCTCCTTGAACTCAACCGCGCCGAAAGGAGAAGCCCGGCTTCTCCCATCAGGTTCACAGTGAATCCGGCTTCTTGGACGCAAGGAGCGTTGACCGCTCCTTGCGTCTAAACTATTCCTTCACGAATCCTTCCGATAGCCCCAGAGCTTTTTTTCCTTGTTTATTCTCTCCTGTAGCTTCTTGTTTGCCTCGAGCTTTTCCGCAAACGACTTGGGAGGGTCAGCCCAGGAGATTTTCCTGAGTATCGTTGAAAAGCTGGCCATCGGATCAACGTGCAACCAACGGTTGGTGCCGTCGTTGATGATCTTCAGCGTCGACGTGTGCGCGTAGATGTCCAGATCGATCGCTATGTGGTCCATCCTGAAAAGATTGAACCGGATGGTCTCCATATCGTAGGGATCACCAGTCAGGAAAGTCCAGCCTGGCAGCCCGTAAGCCCTGTGCATTTCTGCATAGTTCTTCAACGCTGCCGGGTCGTCATCCTCCGGTTTGACGGTCATGGAGTACAGGAAAAGATTCTTACCCATCCGATCCTTCAGCTCCGAATAGACCTTCAATAGTCGTTCGGTAACCACTGGACATGCCCCGTGGCAGTCGGCATACATCAAGTTAATCAGCACATGCCTGCCCCTGATCAGGTCATCGTAAAAGCGGACCTGTTTGTCTTCATGCGTGCGGAGCAAAGCATTCGTGAAGATTGCCGGCCCGGGCGAACCCCGGGCCGGCTTAAACTGTTCGTCGGGTGGTTTCCCTGCGAAGCTGGTAAAGAACGCCCTTCGCTTCATTAGCCCATGTCCTCCTTCCGGTACAGCGGCGTATCACCCCGGGCCACGCGCTCGGCGTTGATCTTCTCTCTGGTCCTACGCAGTGTAGCCAGGTCTTCGACTACGTCCCATCGCACCATCATGAACGCGTCCTCGTGGCCCATGTTGTGACAATGGATCAGGTAACGTCCCACGAAATCTCTGAACTTCAACCTGATTACGAACCTTTCCTGGCCCTGCGTCGGATACACATCCCTGCGGGCGTTGTTGCCGTCTTCCCAGGGAGGCATCGCAACAGGAGTCCGATTTGCCGGATTGCATCCATCCGCGTTGGGGACGCTGCAAATCGTCTTCTCGATCATTCGGCCCTCTTCCAGGTGAATGTGCACGGGATGGAGCCAGTTCCCCAACATTGTGTCATTCCTGATTGCCCATGTTTCCGACGAGCCTTTCAAGACGACGTGGTCAATTCGGAATGGATCGAACGGCAAGAACGTGGCGTCGTGATTTGCGTCATTCTCTGGTATAGCCGAGTGAGTGACTCGGAAGTTCCCGGGTGGATTATTCCCCGCAATGTTCCGGAAACCCCACTCAAAATAGGTGCCTGCAGGCGGGATAGGCGGCAATTCGACCAGCGTGTCCGGAATCGGCGGCGTGTCGGGAATTATGGCGTTCCCGATGATGTCGAACCGCATCAGAACATTTCCGATGGGCAGTCCCGGCGCCGGATCAGGGGGCGTCGGGCTGCTGACAAACTGTGGCGTACCGACCTCCCTCAGGTAGGCCGACTGGCCAACCGCGAACTGGCTGAAGTCAATAACCACGTCAAACCGCGACGCCACGTGTATGTCAAGTTGGGGGAAACCGCTGGTGGCGCTAACGACGCCCGGCGTGTGCAGGAAATTGCCGTCCACAGCGACGACCGTCATCGGCTTTTGCAAGCCGTCCGGCCCAACGAGATTCAACGACATGAGCGCCGCCACCCCGGTATTGATCATCCGGAAACGATACTTGCGCCTCCTGACCGACAGTTTTGGCTGAATCTTTCCAGTGACCGAAACCTTGTCCGTCCCCGGTGCTCCCGCGCCAACAACCTGGAACTTCTCCGTGCGCCCGGTCGTGGTATCGGTCGGGCAGAACCTCTGACGGAGGAACACCAGCGGGAAATCGGTTACGCCGTAGTAGGATGGAAGCCGGAGAGAGCCAGGCGTACTGAACTCCCACGGCGGGTCAGTCTGGTCGTAAACGAGGTACACGCCGTTCATGCCGAGATAGTTGTTGTTTTGGGTCTCCGCCATGAGGTGGTCGTGATACCAGAAGGTGTGCATCGCTTCGCGCGGGTCGCCTTTCGGGAATCCTCCAAAGTCGTCGATTCCGGCGTAAGCGTTCGCATAATGGTTGTCCTTGAAGAGTCCCGAATCGAAGAAGTCGCCGGCAAAGCCATCACTCTCCGACCCAGTGTGCCCGTTATGCAAGTGGACCGTCGTCTGCGGAGTGCCAAAGCTCTGCGTTGGATCCGGCAGACTATTCTTGAACCGCACCAGCGACGGAACGCCGTACGCATTGAGAACTGTCGGTCCAGGGTACTGCCCGTTGAAACCCCAGCCGTAACTCGGCAGGTAGTCCCTATGAAATTGATGCGTCCCCGCCCTGGCCTCCAACTGGTACGTAACGGCCGGAGTGAACTCCTCCCACCGCTGATGATCGTCGCGGGCGGCCTCGCCATTGGTTGTGTTGGCTGCTTTCGTCGGCGCAGGACTCAGGAACTGCGGTATCGCCGGCGAAGGTACTGGAAGGTCGTCGACGAATGGGGTATGGGGGGGGCTCTGCGGCACCGGTGTCGCCGGGCACAATTGCGGCTCGGCGACCGTGCCCTGAGCGTATACGGTCGATTTCCTTGATGTCAGAATCATCGGGGCCAAAATCGTGCCGGCTCCAGCCGCGCCGGTCAGTTTCAGCATTTTCCTTCGACTCATCCTACTCAATTCGAAATGCTTCTCCTTCTCGCTCTTTGGCTCCTCTGGCCTCTTCTCCTTGTCACGGGGTCCAGACATAGCAGATCCTCCTTTATTGGAAAGGTACTTTGGTACGGGCGCTGTCATAGCCCCCGTCGACAAACACACCGGCCCGACCCACCCAGGCTTTTAGGGTTTGGCCTCGGTGCTACTAATGCGTTCAACTGAGCGGACACACAACCACTCAGCCCACTGACTTTGCTTTCGGGTTGAATACTGCCCCGCTAAAAGACAGACTCCTGCCGTGTCAAATCCACGTAGCAGCCTCTAAATACCGTGGCTGGAGGTTGCTTCGAGATATCGCGTATAAAAACAGCGAACCGAACACGACAAGAGGCTCGGGGTTGCGACAAGAACCTAGGGCAAGTTGGCGGACAAGATGGCCCGAATTTAAATTTTATCGGGCACTGCAAGTACCCTTAGGCCATACGGTGTTTTGTTTGTGACTTAAGACGCAGGCGGGAAAGTATCATAGCATCCAGAACGTGTCAAGCACTTTTTTTGATAAATGTACTTTCTATTACACTGCTTTGTGCGCTTGGCCACACTTGCTGTGGTTTCTTGACGCGGCGGGCTACATCTTGCGATAGTTTGGGCCGCCGCCACCTTCGGGCGGCACCCAGTTGATTATCTGGTAGGGATCCATGATGTCGCAGGTTTTGCAATGCACGCAGTTGGAAAAGTTGATCTGAAGCCGTCTCTTCCCTTCTCCGCCGTCCACCATCTCATAAACATTCGCCGGACAAAAGTTTTGACAAGGATTGCCGTACTCCGTCACGCATCGATCGATACAAATGTTCATATCGACCACCTTAAGATGCGCAGGCTGATCTTCGTCGTGATGAGTGCTCGAGTAGTAAACATCGGTCAGCTTGTCGAATGTAAGCTGATCGTCATACTTCAAACCGGCGTAACGATCGGCGCCGGCCTCTGATGTGAGCTTTTGCATATGTTCGTGGCCCGCTTTTATCGGCAACCTCGAAGGAAGCCGCCCTCCGGTGATAATCGAAATTCCTTCAATCATCAGCCCGAACATACGACCGCGGTCGAACGCCTGGTGGAAGTTGCGAGACTTATAGAGCTCGCGCCCGATATAGCTACTCTTGAGTTTCAGATCGAACTCGCTCAGGGTCTTTCGTGTGAACTCCTTCTTCACCAGTGCGTTAAGTATCACTTCCGCGGCAAGCATCCCAGCCTTGATGGCGGTGTGAATGCCTTTCAGCCGCTCACCGTTAAGCATTCCGGCGGAGTCCCCGATAATCATTACTCCGTCTGAGGTCAGCTGCGGCATCGTGAACCACCCACCTACCGGCATCGCCTTGGCACCGTACCGGACCAGCTTGCCGCCTTTGAGCAAATCACTGATCAACGGATGCGTCTTGAAACGCTGAAACTCGTGATGAGGATCGATCTTCGGGTCTCGATAATCGAGTCCCACCGCAAGCCCAATATCTATGATTCGGTCGCGCATGCCATAGACCCACGAACCCCCAAATGTTCGGGAATCAAGTGGCCAGCCCATCGTGTGAATCACCGAACCGGGTGCAAACCGGTCGTCCGGCATCTCCCACAACTCTTTTATTCCGACGGAGTAAACCTGCGGGTCAGATTCCCGGTCCAGTTTCAGACGCTCGATCATCTGCTTTGTAAGCGAGCCGCGCACGCCTTCGCCGAGCACGGTAACTTTTGCCGTGATATCAACGCCCGGCTCAAAATTCGACTTCGGTTTCCCGGTCTTGTCGATTCCCTTGTCACCCGTGCGGACTCCGACAACTGTGTCGCCCTCATACAACATCTCCGCCCCCGGGAACTCCGGAAAGATGTTGACTCCTGCTTCCTCACACTTCTCGCCAAGCCAGCGGGTGAGCTTATTCAGCGATACCACGTAGTTGCCGTGATTGCGGAGCGGAGGCGGCAGGATTGGCAAAGGAATCTTGCCGCTCTTGGAAAGAAAATATACGTGCTCTTCGCCGACAGGGGCTTCAAGCGGAGCGCCGTGCTTTTCAAAATCCGGTATTAGTTCACGAAGACTGATCGGATCGAGCACCGCCCCGGAGAGCTGATGCGCACCAATCTCAGATGCCTTCTCTATGACCGCGATATTGACCTCATCGAGCGGCTTCGAGCCGGATTCCTTACTCCGTTCGTTATGGGCGGAGATCAACTTGCTCAGTTGAATCGCGCATGCGAGATTGGCAGGTCCAGCTCCGACAAGCAGGACATCCATTTCAAGTGTATCGCGTTCGATACTCATCTTTTCCTGAAACCCGGGATGGAATAATGCCCTTCGAAAACCGTCCGACCCTGTCGGTTGCTTCCGGGGGATCTACCCTTCGCTCTTTGCCTTTAAGATCTCCGCGGTCAAGGCGGGCACGATCTCAAAGAGATCACCGACGATGCCATAGTCGGCAATATCAAAGATCGGGGCCTCGGCATCTTTGTTGATCGCGACGATCGTCTGTGAGTTCTTCATCCCCACAACGTGCTGAATTGCACCCGATATGCCAACCGCGAGATAGAGTTTCGGTGAAACCGTTTGACCCGAGCTGCCAATCTGACGGTCCATCGGAAGCCACTCGTTGTCACAAATTGGCCTCGACGCCGCGATTTCGGCGCCCATCGCTTCGGCCAGCTTCTGGACTATCTCAATGTTTTCCTGACTCTTAATCCCGCGCCCCACGGCCACTATAAGCGGCGCCTGGCTGAGATCCACGGCTTGCTTTGCCTCCTGGAACTTCGCCTCCGCCTGAGTCCTTATTTGGATATCAGAAATGTTGATTTCGATCGGCGTGATGGGCGCTGGTGCTTCTGCGGCTTCCGCCTTATCGGCTCGATATGAACCAGCTTGAAACGAGGCCAGGATTGGTGGCGCCCCAACCACTCGCACATCGGTGTTGATCTTTCCCTGAAAGATCTGGCGCGTAAACACAACTTCGCTTCCTTCTGCGCGGAATCCTACGCAGTCGGTAACAAAGGTCCTTCCGAGCATAGCCGCCAGTTTTGGCGCATAGTCGCGCACCTGATAGGTGTGGCTGAGAATCACGAAACGGGGGTCGAGTTTTTCGACGACTTGTTTCGAGGCCGCCGCGTAACCGTCCGGCGTGTATTCAGCAAGCCGATCATCTTCGGCGGTGTAGACCGCCTGCAGCTTCTTTGATGCGACCTCCGACGCCACCGCGGCCACCGACTTTCCAAGCACCACCGCGGTTAGGGTTTCGCCAGTTGCAGAGGCGATCCCTTGCGCAGCAACCATCGCCTCAAATGAAGTGCGATTAAGCACTCCGTCGCGCTGCTCTATGAAAAGAACAATTCCTTGACTCATCATTCCCCCAAAGCATTGCCGATTGTCAATTGCCGATTGTCGATTGCCGATTACTGTTTGCGATTTGCCGAATTGCGATTTGAATTGTGATCCGTATTCGGCAATCGGAAATCGTCAATCGCCAATCTAAATCACTCTCGCATCGAAGCGCAGTTTCTCAACAAGTTTCGCGGCGGCGTCCGCCGGTTTCCCTTCGATAAACTCAGTGCGTTTTGTCTTTTCCGGAAGATAGGCGCGCTCTATCACCTGATGCGGTTTCAAGTCCTCCGCAGTTAGCCCGGCATCTAACGCCTTTACTTCGCGAATCTCTTTCTTCTTGGCGGCCATGATTCCCTTCAGCGTTGCATACCGCAGCTGGTTTATGCCCGATTGAATTGTCAGCAGCGCCGGCATCGGAAGCCGCACCCACTGAAACCAGCCACTCTCCAGTTCCCGTTTTACCTTCACCGCGCCATCTTCAGGCTGCACCTCCATCACAATCGTAGCGCTCGGCAGACCTAATTGCTCGGCCAGAATCAATCCGACCTGTGCAAACCCGTAGTCGTCCGACTGCAGACCGGTGAATATGAGGTCGTACTTCTCATCTTTGAGCGCCGCGGCAAGAGAGCGCGCAACCGCGGCGGCGTCCACAGCCGTATCGAAAACTGGATCGTGAAGGTGAATGGCACGGTCAGCGCCCTTCGCCAACGCTTCCTTGATTGATTGGCGCACGCGCTCGGGACCGAGCGAAATTACGATGACCTCCCCGCCGTGCTTCTCCTTCTGACGAAGCGCTTCCTCGAGCGCATAGGCATCCGCCTCGCTCATCTCGTAGCTGAGGTCGCGCTCGTCGATCCATTTCTGATCGGCCCCAATTCTAAGGATCGAATCTTTTTTGGGCACTTGTTTCAAACAGACAACAATGTTCATACGAGTCCCTTTTTGTGAGATGTGAGAGCGGACTGCGCCCGCCCATCTGAAGTGTCACTGTCCAGCGTGATTTTGGTGGTGATGAATCTGCTTCCCGGCCCACCGACGACCCAGGCGACCTCAGCCAGTCTTTCAGTCCCCATCATACCGCTTCATCAGCAGCGCTGCGTTTGTCCCGCCAAATCCGAATGAGTTTGACAGCGCGTACCGCATCGGTCTTCGCCGGGCGCTGTTCGGCACATAATCAAGATCGCAGTCCGGGTCAGGCGTCTCGTAGTTGGCAGTTGGCGGGACGATCTGATCCTGTAGAGCCATGGCTATAACTCCCGCCTCAACACCGCCGGCGGCCCCCAACAAATGCCCCATCATCGATTTGGTCGAGCTGACCGCAATCGAATAGGCTGAATCGCCGAACACCTTCTTGATAGCCATTGTCTCGAGCTTATCGTTGTAATGCGTGGAGGTTCCGTGAGCATTTATGTAGTCGACGTCCTGCGGCTGAATACCAGCGTCTTTGAGAGCATTAGACATGACGCGAACCGCCCCGTCACCGTCCTCCGACGGCTGAGTAATGTGGAACGCGTCGCTCGACATTCCGTAACCGACCAGTTCGGCGTAAATCTTTGCGCCGCGGCTGCGCGCTCTCTCGAGTTCTTCCAGAACCAATACCCCGGCCCCTTCGCCGATCACAAATCCATCGCGTTTTGCATCAAACGGGCGACTGGCGTGCTCGGGATCATCGTTGCGAGTAGACAGCGCCCGCATCGCTGCGAATCCGCCGACGCCCATTGGTGTGATCGCTGCCTCCGCGCCTCCGCACAGCATCGCATCGGCATCTCCACGCTGAATAATCTTGAAGCTGTCTCCAACCGCATGAGCCCCGGTCGAGCACGCGGTACAGGTCGCGGAGTTCGGCCCTTTGAGCCCATACCGAATCGAGACTTGTCCCGCAGCCAAATTGACGATTGCCGCCGGAATAAAGAACGGTGATATCTTGCCCGGCCCGCCCTTGAGGAACTTCTCGTGCTCGCGCTCTATCACGCCAAATCCGCCAATCCCCGATCCAATGAAAACACCGACTCGCGTGGCCTCATCATCCCCATTGACCCGCAATCCGGAGTCATCCATCGCCTCCTGAGATGCTGCCACCGCGTAGTGAATGAAGGGGTCCATCTTCTTGACTTCCTTCCTCTCGATAAACTTCAAGGGATCGAAGTTCTTCACCTCACTGGCAATTCGCACTGGAAAAGCGGAGACGTCGAAGCGAGTTACCGGGCCCACGGCGGGGCGACCGGCGATCAGATTCGACCATACTTCTTCTTTGGTGTTGCCCGAGCCACAAATGAGGCCCATGCCTGTGATTACGACACGACGGTTCAACCCTTACCTCCAGGATTAAGAAAGCTTGAGCGGGCGGCTTACTTAGAGTGTTTCTCTATGTAATCTATCGCATCGCGCACGCTTTGAATCTTCTCGGCGTCTTCATCGGGGATTTCGATGTTGAACTCTTCTTCGAACCTCATCACCAGTTCAACGGTATCCAGTGAGTCAGCGCCAAGATCGTCGATGAAGCGCGCATTTGGAGTTACTTCGCCTTCATCGACGCCGAGCTCGTCAACGATTATTGTTTTAACCCTCTCTTCAACGGAACCTTCAGCCATTTCGTCGCTCCTCCTGTTAAGTTGTCCGACAAACGCTAGTTTGTCGCGCTTTTCCTCCGGCTTTTCAATAAGTCTGCGACCAGACCAGAGTTCGTCGAGCCGCGGCATCATTGTTGATTATGAACGATGAATCTGGAATGACAAGCTCACCATTCACCTTTCCTCACAGGCCCAAAGCGGCGGCCGTCGCCTCGAGGGTCTGTTCGTCTTCGACGTTCAGCATCTGGCATTGACGGCTGTGCTGCCTCACCAGTCCCGACAACACCTTGCCAGGTCCGACTTCAATGAACGTGGTTACACCTTCATCAAGGAGGAGCTTGATCGACTCGCTCCATCGCACCGGCGAAGCCACCTGGCGCAGCAAAGCGTCTCGCGCTCCGGCGCCGCAGGTGGTAAGCCTGGCATCAACGTTCGTTACGAGCGGCACGGTCAAATCGGCAAATGCGGTTTGCTCGAACAGAGCCGCGAGTCGCTCGGCTGCCGGCTTCATCAACTCACAGTGGAATGGCGCGCTCACCGCGAGC
>Ga0134127_10003144_pt1 | contig 11850 bp, 2 predicted proteins | sample KB31753_FD_96459 | JGI IMG/M metagenome (GOLD analysis project Ga0134127, IMG submission 96459) | Terrestrial soil microbial communities with excess Nitrogen fertilizer from Kellogg Biological Station, Michigan, USA - KB3-175-3 | ecosystem: Environmental > Terrestrial > Soil > Unclassified ...
CCTTCCTGCTTCCGACGCCATTGTTGAAGTCTTTCCATATCGCACCTCCAAGCTCTCCGTGAGCGGATAGCGGTATGGCAGCAAGCTGCGTGCCAAGGGCTTGATACGTCGGGGTTTTCACTACAGCACGCTCGAGCCGAAGCGCACCGCTCCTGCTGCGGCGCAGCACGCGATTTGCCGATAAAATCATCCAACATACGAATCATTGATTCGCCTCCCGAAATGGAACAGAGTCGGCGAGGCGACACCTCCTCGCATAGCGAGCCCCATGACCATGGCATTGCGCGCGCAGGAGTAGCAGCTAAAGATCGAATCACCGCGCCGGATCAGGAACGGCGCTTTGGAATAGGGGGGAGGGATTCATGCGTTCGATGACGTTCCAGGTCGATGATCAATCGACCGGCAGCGCCATTCCTGCAGTCGTCGTCACTATCAGCGAGAGCGCGGACGGATCGCTCTCGTTCACCATCAACGTCGTCGGCAGCTACACCGGCGACCTGCGCGGCTTCTTCTTCGACCTCGCAAACGAAAGCCGCATCGGCACGCTCTCCGTGACGAATACCTCCGCCGGCTTCACGGAGTTCCGGCAAGGCAACGACAACGTCACCGATCTCGGCAACGGCGCCAACATGCAGGGGCTGGTGGGCTCCGATGGCGGCTACGACGCCGGCATCGAGGTCGGCACCGCCGGCATCGGCAAGGACGACTACCAAAGCTTCAGCTTCCGCCTCGCGAGCTCGGCCGGCGCGCTGACGCTCGACGACTTCGCCAACGTCGATTTCGGCGTGCGCCTGACCTCCGTCGGCGAAGCCGACGGCAGCCGCGACGGCGCCGCAAGGCTTTTGGAGCACACCACCAGCGCGATCGACGCGCTCAATGACGCCAACGCGATCGGCGAGGACGCCGCACCGAATACGGTGAGCGGCAACGTATTCGCGAACGACCTCAACCTCGGCACCAGCCACAGCGTCACGAATCCCGGCGTCATCGAAGGCACGTACGGCACGCTCCAGCTCAACGCCGACGGCAGCTATATCTACACGCTGAAAGCCGCGGCCCAGGGACTCGCGCTGAACCAGGTTGTCACGGAGAGCTTCACCTACTCGGCGACGGCTTCCGACGAGGCCACGTCCTCCAGCAGCGACTCCGCGACGCTGACGATCACCATCACCGGCGCGAACGACGCGCCGGTCATCACTTCAGCGCCGCAGTCCGCCACCGTTTCGGAGGGCGACGACGGCGCGAGCCGCAGCGCGAGCGGGCAAGTCACCTTCACCGACGTCGACGTGCTGGACACGCACACGTGGTCGGCGAGCAGCGCGCTCCATGGTGCGGCGAGCGTCGATTCCGATGGCACGTGGCATTACACGGTCGCCGACGCGGGCGCGGTCGATGCGCTTGCCGTGGACGAATTCCTCGGCGACGGCTTCGCCGTCACTGTCGACGATGGGCACGGCGGCAGCGCAAGCCAGGATGTGGCGATCACCATCGCGGGGACCAACGATCCGATCGCGATCCTCTTCGGCGGCGGCACCACCGACTTCGTGGAAGACGGCGGCCTCCTCGGCGTCGGCGCGGAGATCCTGTTCTCCGACGTCGACCTCAACGACAGCCACACCGCCACGGCCGCGGCGGCGGCTTCCAACACGACTTCGCTCGGCACTTTCACGCTCGCGCCCGTATCGGAAGGAGCGGGTTCGGCCTTCGGCTCCGTGGCCTGGTCCTTCGCGTTCGACAACAATGCCGCGCAGTCCCTCGCACAGGGGGAGACCGCCGTGGAGACCTACACGGTCACGGTGGCCGACGGGCACGGCGCGAGCGCTTCGCGGGACGTGACCTTCAGGTTTCACGGAGTCAACGACACGCCCGATATCACGGGCGGCGTGGCGACGGGGCTGGTGTACGAAGACGGGGCGCGCGTAGCGCGCGGCCAGCTCACGGCGAACGACGTCGACCACGGTTCGGCGTTGAGCTGGTCGACCGTCAGCGGGCCGGCGTTCGGCTTCGCCAGCGTGAATGCCTCCGGGCAATGGACGTATACGCTCGACAACGCGCGCTTCGAAGTGCAGCGGCTGGCGCAGCACGAAACGCTCACCGATTCCTTCATCGTGCGCGCGACCGATCAGTTCGGCGCGTTCGACCCCCAGAGCGAGAAAGTCGTGACGGTCCAGATCGTCGGCACCGACGACCGGCCGTTCGTAACGACGCCGGTACCGCCTCCGCCGCCGCCGAGCGTGAACGAAGACGGCCTGCTCGCGGTCAGTCGGCAGGCGACCGCGTTCGACATCGACAACGGCGCGCAGCTCACTTGGTCCATCAGCCGCAACACAGCGCTCGGCTACCTGTCGACCAGCCACGTGACGCTGGACGAGTTCAGCAACGTCAAGAACGCGGTGCTGATCTTCGACGACACCTTCAGCGACGGTGTCCCGCCGCCGTCGGCACCGAGCTTCCTGGTGCCGCCCTTCGCGCCGCTGAGCTACCAGGCGAATGGCGTCTTCGTGGAGGCCGGCGAGCGCCTGATCATGGACGGCGCAAGCACTGTCGGCTTCACCGGCGTCGGCTTCAACGGCTTGGTCGTGGGACACAACGCGCTTCTGAACACGAATACGGACCCGCTGCAGACCGAGTTCGGGCTGAAGAGCAACCACGACTTTATCGTCGAAGGCACCTTCGATCTCGTCGTGCCCGACGAGCCGCGCGAGGGCTACGGCATTCAGCTCACCGACGCGCTGCCCGGGACGGTCGCGACCAACCTGCTCGGCGACGACCAGGTGAGCCTGCTGGTGCGCAAGAGCCCGGTCGACGGGCTGGTGTACGTCCAGCTGACGAATTCGAATACGGTGACCGACGTCTTCACGCTGGTCGACAGCGCGTTGCTCAATGCCGCTGCCGGCGACCAGATTCGCCTCAGGCTGAGCCACGACAACGCCGACCCGGGGCTCGTCACCGCATCGTTCGTTTACCTGAGTGGCGGGGTTCCGACCGGCGCCGGCGAGGTGCTGGGCACCACCCGCATCTTCGGCACCGACACGCCTGGCTTTGCCGGCGACGACGAAGTCTGGACGCGGCCGGGCTTCCTGTCTCTCGCGCCCGATCAATATGAGCACACGTCCCACCTGCCCGGCACTTACGGCACGTTGGACATCGATCCGACGACCGGCCTTTGGACCTACGCGCTCAACAATGGCGCGGCGAATGTCCAGGCCCTCGCGCAAGGCGAGAGCGTCGCGGATCGCTTCCACCTGCGCGTCACCGACCAATTCGGCCTGAGCAGCTCGCAACCGCTCGACATCACGGTCACGGGCACGAACGACACGCCCGACATCACGGGCGGCGCAACCACCGGCCTCGTGTACGAGGACGGCTGGGCGAGCACGGCGCGCGGCACGCTCACGGCGACCGACGTCGACCACGGCGCCATCGTGTCCTGGACCACGATCGGCGGACCGCTCTACGGCTTCGCCAGCGTGAACGCCAACGGCGAGTGGACCTACACGCTCGACAACACCCGATTCCAGACCCAGCAGCTCTTCCAAGGCCAGATGGTGACCGATACGTTCACCGTGCGCGCCTTCGATCAGTTCGGCGCGTTCGACGCGCAGAGCGAACAGCTCGTTACCGTAACGGTGGCCGGCACGAATGACCGGCCGAACCTGCCGCCGACGCCGCTCGCCCTGTCCGCGAGCGAGGACGGTCCACCGGCTTTCACCGCCACCAGCGCCTTCGACATCGACAACGGCGCGACGCTCCACTGGTCGGTCAACGCCGGCAGCACGTTCGGTTACTCGGCGCCCTACGAGTTCCGCGCCGACAGCTTCAGCATCCAGAAGAACTTCGCGCCGCTGTTCTTCGACGACTTCACCGCCGGCGGCCCGCCGCCGCAGGCGCCGGATTTCCTGGCGCCGCCGCCTCCCGGCGGCAGCCCGGCCACGAGCTACTCGGTCAACGGAGTGCTCGAGGAAACGGGGGGGAAGCTGGTGTTCCGCGGCAGCAACGCCATTGCCTTCCGCGGCACGGGCAACGACGCGCTCGTCGTGGGCGAAGAGGCCCTGCTCAACACCAACACCGATCCGCTCAACCTGCAGTCCGGGTTGAAGCGCAATCACCAGTTCAGCGTCGAGGGCGTGTTCGACCTCGTCGACCCGTTGCTGGCGCGTCAGCAGTACGGTATCGAGCTCACCGACAGTTTCGGGGCGACGCTTGCCGATGACCTCGTGCTGTTGCAGGTGCGCCGCGACACCGGCGGACTGTTCGTGCGGCTGACCAACAACGACTCCGCGCTCGATACTTCGAGCCTGCTCGCGAGCGCGCAGCTGCTCCCGACGAGCGCCGACCAGATCCGCCTGCGCCTGAGCCACAACGCCGGCGAGGGCCAGGTCAGCGCTTCCTACGACCTTCTCGATCACGGCATGGTGATCGGCGGCGGATTCCTCGGCACGGCCCAGATCTTCGGCACCGACACGGCTTTCGCCGGCGATGACAACAACTGGACCCGTGCCGGCCTGATCGCCAGCGCGCTCGACGCCAACGAGCTCACGCAAACGCTCGCCGGCAATTACGGCACGCTGACGGTCCTCCCGGGATTCTCGCCGCCGCCGGTGGGCCCTGCGCCAAGCTTTGCGGATCTCACCTATACGCCGGGCAGCGCTGCACAGGCGCTTGCCCAAGGCGAGACCGCCGTGGACACGTTCTTCGTGCGCGCGGTGGATCAGTTCGGCATGACCAGTGCGCAGCGTGTCGACGTCACGGTGAATGGCGTGAATGACGCGCCCGATATCACCGGCGGTGTCACCACCGGCCTGGTGTACGAGGACGGCGGCGCACGTGCGGCGACGGGCGTAATCACCGCGACCGATGTGGACCACGGCTCGACCGTGTTCTGGACCACGGTCGGCGGGCCGCTTTACGGTTTCGCCAGCGTCAACGCGAACGGCCAGTGGACCTACACGCTCGACAACACGCGCTTCCAGACCCAGCAGCTCGCGCAGGACCAGCAGGTCACCGATACTTTCGTCGTGCGCGCCTCCGATCAGTTCGGCGCGTCCGATGCCGGCAGCGAGCAGGTGGTCACCGTCACGGTGGTGGGCACCAACGACCGGCCCAATCTCCCGCCGACACCGCTCGCGCTGTCGGTGTTCGAAGATGGCTTCTCCGGCTCCGCCGGCACCAGCGCGTTCGATATCGACAACGGCGCCGTGCAGCACTGGTCATTGAACCGGGGCAGCGCGTTCGGCTACTTCTCCGACTACGAATTCCGGGCCGACAGCTTCAGCATCCAGAAGAACTTCGCGCCGCTCTTCTTCGACGGCTTCGACGCCGGCGGCCCGCCGCCGCAGGCGCCGGACTTCCTCGCCCCGCCGCCGCCGGGCGGCAGCTCCGCGACCAGCTACTCGACCACCGGTCTTTTCCAGGAAGTGGACGGCAAGCTCGTGTTCAGCGGCGCCAATGCGGCCGCCTTCCGCGGCACGGGCAACGATTCGCTCATCGTCGGCAACGAGGCGATCCTCAACACCAACATCGACCCGGCGAACACGCAGTCGGGGCTGAAGCGCAACCACCAGTTCGTCATCGAAGGCGTGTTCGACCTCGTCGAGCCGCAGTTCGTGCGCCAGCAATACGGCCTGCAGCTCACCGACGGCTTCAACCAGCTTGCCGACGATCTGACGAGCCTGGTGGTGCGCCGCGAGACCACCGGCCTGTTTGTGCGCCTGAGCACCAACGATTCGGTGTTCGACACGTCAGACCTCCTCAGCAGCGCGCAGCTCCTGCCGAGCGGCGCCGACCAGATCCGCCTTCGCTACAGCCACGACGCGGGATCGGGCAACGTCAGTGCCTCGTATGAGCTGATCGACAACGACATCGTCCCCGGCATGGTCATCGGCGGCGGCACGCTCGGCTCGGTCGGCATCTTCGGCACCGACACCGCCTTCGCCGGCGACGACAACAACTGGATCCGCGCCGGGCTCTTCGCCAACGCGCTCGACCCCAACGAGTTCGACCAGGTCCTGGACGGCAACTATGGCACGCTGACGGTCAGCAACGCGTTCCTCAACAACGTCGGCGATCTCGTTTACACGCCGAACAACGCCCTGCCCGCGGTGCAAGCGCTGGCGCAAGGCGAGAGCGTCACCGACAGCTTCTTCGTGCGCACCGTCGACCAGTTCGGCATGAGCAGCGCGCAGCAAGTCAACATCACCGTCAACGGCGCGAACGATGCCCCGGAAATCGCCGGGGTGGCGAATGGCGATGTCACCGAGGACGCCCTGGCCGCATCGGCAAGCGGCCAGCTCACCGCAACCGACGTCGATCACTTCTCGGTGCTCGACTGGGTAGTCCTCGGCGGTGGTTTCGGCAACTACGGCTCGCTCGCCGTCGACAACACCGGTCGCTGGACCTACACGCTCGACAACAGCGATCCCGACCTGGACCCGCTCGACCTGGGCGAAAGCGATACCGAGTCGTTCATCGTGCTCGTCACCGACCAGTGGGGCGCAGCGGACGACCAGTTGGTGACCATCACGGTCCACGGTGCCGACGAGGGCGGCGCGCAGAACAATGCGCCCATCGCGGCGCCGGACAACAACGACAGCGATCTTGTCGTCGAGGCCGGCACCGCATTCAGCGGCCTTCCCTTCGCCGGCGATCCGACGGCGAGCGGCAACGTGCTCGCCAACGACTTCGATCCCGATGCGGGCGATGTGCTGCAGGTCGTCGAAGTCAACGGCACGCCGGTTCCCGCCGGCGGCTCGCTCACCCTCACGCTGACCTATGGGTCGCTGCAAATCGGGGCGGACGGAAGCTGGAACTACACGCTCAACAACGACGATCCGGACACCAATGCGTTGAAGCAGATGATGGCGGTGTTCGTGGATCCCGGCTTCGAGAACGTGACCTACAAGGTCGCCGACGCCGATGGGGCGACGGATGAGGCAACGCTTTCGATCCGGGTCAACGGCACCGACGACAAACCGGTACCGGCACCGGACTTCAACAGCCTCACGGAATCGGACTTCCCGGTGACCGTGACCGGGAATGTGCTCGCCAACGATTTCGATCCGGAGGGCGATCCGCTGCAAGTCTTCGCGCTCACGCTTCCCGGCAGGTACGGCACCCTGACGCTGAATTCCAACGGCGATTATTCCTACACGGCCACTCCCAGCCTGGTGAACTACCTGGGCGGCGGCGAGGTGGTGCACGACATCTTCGACCAGAACTACATCGTGGCGGCGAGCAGCGGGTTCGGGCCATTTGCGACGAGCTTCGACACGCTTCTCGACATCGCGATCACCGGCACCGACGAGCCGCCCAGCACCGCGGACGGCTCGGTGTTCGAGGACGGTGGACGCAAGACGAGCGGGACGCTCGAGACGACGAGCGTGGATCTCGGCGCCGCGCCGGTCTGGAGCGTCATCGGCAGCGGCCCGAATACGCAGACCGCCGAGTATCGTTACCTCGTCAACAATCTGAGCATCGTGCGCAACGGCGCGCCGTTCTTCATCGACGAGTTCGACAACGGCAATCCGTCCAGCGGGACATTCGGCGCCACGACGATCGGGTATACCACCACGGGAATCTTCCAGGAGATCAGCGGCCGCCTGATCCTGGACGGCTCTTTCGCCGGCGGCGCGGCGAACGGCTTCGTCGCTCACTTGGCGACGCTGAACACGGATACCACAGCCAGCACGACGGCGGGTCTCAAGCGCAACCACAATTTCACCGTCGAAGCCATGTTCGAGCTCGTGATGCCGACCGAAGCGCTTCAGACCTACGGGCTGCGACTGACGGACGCCGGCACGCCGGGAGGCGGTGATGACATCGTCGAGGTGTCGCTGCGGCGCCTGGACGAAACCAGCTTCGCCATCATCCTGCGCGAGACGAGCACGGTCGGCGGCACCGCCGTGACGTTGGCCAGCATTCCGTTCACCCGGCTGCCGGGTGAGCAGCAGATCGTTTTCACGCTGGAGCACGCGGCCGATTCCGACCTCGTCACCGGCTCGTTCCGCGTCCTGAACGGCGGTGCGGTGAGCCAGTCCGGTCAATTCCTCGACGCCGCAGGCCAAGCCATCACGGCGAACATCTTCGGCGGCGGGCAGACATTCACCCGGCCGCAGATCGTCGGCCTGTCGCCGTCGCACGCGCAAAACGGCGTCTACGGCACGCTCAGCGTGGATGCTGACGGCGATTGGACCTATTCGCTGAACAACGGCATCCAGAACGTGCAGGCGCTCGCGCAAGACGAGCGCGTCACCGACTCGTTCACGGTCAATGTCACCGACGCGCACGGCGTGAGCGAATCGCACACCGTGGCGGTCGATGTCTTCGGCACCAACGACGTTCCCACGCCGAGCTTCGCGTTCCTGTTCCCCTTCTTCAGCGGCACCTCCTCCATCGCTTACGTCGTCGAAGACGGCACGCCGCAAACGGCGCGTGGCAATACGTTCGTGAGCGACCTCGACCATGGCCCGCGAGCGCATTTTTCAGTGACGGCGAACGCCATCCCCGGCGTCGTAACCCCGTACTCGTCGGACTATGTCTTTCGCCTCGACGAGCTTTCGATCACCAAGAACGGAGCGGAGACGCTGCACGATACTTTCGACGACGGCTTCGCGCCCGGCACGCCCAGCGGCGGGGACTACATCCTCACCGGCGGCGTTGCCGAATCGGGCGGCCGCGCGATCCTGGGGGGCGATCGCGCCACCGCGCTGAGCGGCACCGCGACCTCGGACCTCCTGGTCGGGAACGTGGTCCTGTTCAACACGAACCAGCGTGCCGAGGATCCGCAGCGCGGGCTCAAGATCGGGCATGACTTCACGGCGGAGGCGCGCTTCGATTTCGACGCCAATTTCCTGCCAGCCGCCGGCCAGAGCTTCGGGATCGCGTTCACCGATCGCGCGAACGGGGATGTCCCGCCGAACCAGCTCGGCGACGACAACCTCTACCTCCTCGTGCTGCGCGACGAAACGGGCGACGTCGTCGCGCAATTCAGCGAGCGCGACTCGGTGAGCGATACAGTCTCGGTCATCGGCAGTTTTGGGCTTGGGCCGGTCCCGCTCGGCAGCCAGATCGTGCTGCGCTTGGAGCATGACACGTCCGATCTCGGCCGCGTGCACGCGTCCTTCGACCTCCTCGACGCGGACGGCAATCCACTGAACCCGCTCGAGCCGACGGTGGTTTTCGCCCCCGCGGCGCACGGCGAGGACCGGATTTTCGGCCTCGAAACGCCCGACGACCCGTCCGACGACGAAGGCTGGACGCGATTTCAGGTCATTGCGACCGGGCGCGATACCAACGACGCAACCGTCGACGGCCAGTACGGCACGCTGAACATCGCCGAGGACGGCGACTGGACCTATGCGCTGAACAACGCCGCCGCGCAGGGTCTCGCGCGAGGACAGCTCGCCGTGGATTCGTTCAACGTCCGCGCGGTCGATGCCGAGGGCGCGAGCAACAGCCGGCCGCTCAACTTCAGCGTGATCGGCACTGGCGATGGCCTCGAGACGCCGGTCAACGCCGTCGGCGGAGGGGGCAGCGATATCCTGGTCGGCTCGAGCCTCGCCGACCTGATCACGGGCAACGGCGGCAGTGATCTCCTTATCGGCCTCGGCGGCTCGGATACCTACGACTACAACAGCATCAATGACGGGGGTGGTGGCGGGGGCGACACTATCGCGGACTTCACGCCAGGCGCTGGCGGCGACGTCCTCGACATCCGCGACGTATTGGTGGGATACACCCCGGATCCGGGGATCTTCCCGTTCAACTTCGTGCAGATCAACTACAACGTCGGTCCTTCCGGCATGAGCACGCAGGTGATGGTCGATCCGGACGGCGTCGGCGGTAACTACGTAACGCTGGTCACGCTGAACGGGGTCGCGGGGCTATTCCTGTCCGACTTCATGAACAACGGGAACATCATTCTTGCCTGATTTAACCTTGCCGCCCCGGGACTTAGCGCCGGGGCGGCGAGGCAAATCGTGGTAGGGTCTCGGGCGGTTTTGCCCATGCGCCATGCCGGATCCATGCTCGGTCTTTGCCTCCTCGCCTGCCTTCATACGCCGGCGCGGGGGGAGTCCATGACGCAAGCGGTGACGAGCGCGCTGAAGCACTTCCCCGATATCCGCGCGGCGCAGGCCAACCGCCGCGCGGCGGCCGAGCTCGTGGACCAGGCGCGCGGCGCGTACTTTCCTTCGGCGGATCTGCTGCTCGGCACCGGGCGCGAGGAGACCGACAGCCCGGGCACGCGCTTCGCCGGCCAGGAGGCGCATCTCAACCGGCGCGAGTCCGAGCTCACGGTGACGCAACTGCTGTTCGACTGGGGCGCGACCGAGGGGCAGGTGCGGCGCTTCGCCGAGCGCGCCGACGGCGCGAATTACCAGGTGGCGAGCGCCGGCGAGGCGGTGGCGCTGCGCGCCGGGCTCGCGTACCTCGAGGTGCTGCGCCTGCGCGGCCAGATCGCGTTCGCCGAGGCGAGCGTGGCGGCGCACGAGCGCACGGTGCGCCAGGTCGACACGCTGGTCGAGCGCGGCGCGGGGCGCCGCTCCGACCTGCAGCAGGCGGCGGGGCGGCTCGCGCTGGCGCAGAACCAGCTCGCGCAGCTGCGCGGCCAGCTCACGCAGGCCGAGGCCGCGTACCGCCACGTCGTCGGCGAGATGCCGGGCGCGCTGGCGCGCCCCGAGCTCGCCGACCGGCTGCCGCAGAACATCGATCGCGCGATCGAGGACGCGGTCGCCGCGCATCCCACGGTGCTGGTGGCCGAGCGCGAGCACAGCGCCGCGCAGGCCGACCGCGACTCGGCGCGCGGCCGCATGGCGCCGCGCATCAACCTCGAGGGCGGCGTCGCGCGCAACAACAACATCGACGGCGTGCGCGGCCTGAACGAGGAGCGCTTCCTCATGCTGCGGCTGCGCTCGAATCTGTTCCGCGGCGGCAGCGATCTCGCGCGCGTGCGCGAGGCCGAGGCGCGCGTGGAGGAGGCCTCGGCGAACCTCGGCCGCGCGCGCAACGACGTGGAGCGCGAGCTGCGCCAGGCGTGGGCCAGCCTCGCCGCGAACCGCGTGCGCCTGCCGGACCTCGAGCGCCACGCCGAGCTGAGCGTGCAGGTGGTCGAAGCCTACCGCGCGCAGTTCGGCATCGGGCAGCGGAGCCTCCTCGACGTGCTGAACGCCGAGGCCGAGCTCTACAACGCGCGCGGCGACGCGCTCAACGGGCAGGTGGCCGTGACCGCGGACGAAATTCGCGTGCTGGCGGGCGTGGGGACTTTGGTGAGCGCTTTGGGCGTTGCTTCGCCCGGAGTCGAAAAGTGATCTCGCAAAACGACCCGCTCGCCTCCGCCCTCGCGCAGCTCGCGGCGCTGCTCGGCCGGCCCACCTCGGTCGAGGCGCTGGTCGCCGGGCTGCCGCTTCTCGACGGGCGCCTCACGCCCAAGCTCGTGCCGCGCGCCGCGGAGCGCGCCGGGCTCGACGCCGAGGTGCGCGCCTGCGCGCTCGACGCCATCCCGGCGCTCGCGCTGCCGGTGGTGCTGCTGCTCGAAGGCCGCGAGGCCTGCGTGCTCCTCGAGCGCACCGCCGACGATGCACGCATCTCGCAGGGCGGCGGGATCGAGCGGCGCGTGCCGCTCGCCGAGCTGCGTGCGCACTACGCCGGCCACGCCGTGCTCGCCGGCCAGCGCATCCGTTTCGAAGCCGGCACCGCCACCGAGCGCATCGTGCGCACGCACCACTGGTTCTGGGGCGCGCTCACGCGCAGCTGGCGCATCTACGCCGAAGTCACCATTGCCGCGATCCTCATCAACGTGTTCACCGTGGTGACGCCGCTTTTCGTGATGAACGTGTACGACCGCGTGGTGCC
>Ga0134127_10003146_pt1 | contig 11843 bp, 13 predicted proteins | sample KB31753_FD_96459 | JGI IMG/M metagenome (GOLD analysis project Ga0134127, IMG submission 96459) | Terrestrial soil microbial communities with excess Nitrogen fertilizer from Kellogg Biological Station, Michigan, USA - KB3-175-3 | ecosystem: Environmental > Terrestrial > Soil > Unclassified ...
GAAACCAGTAACGCACAATCGGCGCCTCACGAGGAAGCCCGACCCACCGCGCTTTCCTATCAACAATGCTGGGATCTGGCGAGGCGAGCTCACTCTGACATTTCAGTTGCGGTTCCGCCCGAGTGCCGCGAGGCCCAACAGGAGTACGAGCGGAGAGTCGAGGAACAGGCGGCCAAAGAGCGCGACCAGTCAGAACGCGACCAACGAGCCAGAGACGACGCAGCTCAACGCGCCGAATACGAACGCCAACGAGCCGAACAGCAGGCTGAGGAAAACCGGCGCAGGAACGAAGACGCGCAGCGTAGGGCTCAGGATGAGCAGCGCAGGATCGAGCAAGATAGACAACGACGTGCGAACGAGATGATCCGCACCGGCAAGGACATCGTCGACAGGATACGACGGAAGAACTAAGCGTAGACTGCGATTTTGAGTCAATATCCTTCACTTCGAACATGAGGGGGTTGTGTGTTTCAGACTGAGCGCTCGTAGCAGGGGGTTAAAGGAAGCGCTGGGAACAGACCACCGATTGGCCGGATCTAACGTATTCAAACGGATCCGCTCTATCAGGGGACCGACACGCTCTCAGGATATTGAAGGTCGCATCTGATTCCTGCCGCCTCGAAGAAGGCAGTCAGGTCCGAACACAACCGGCGTTTGAACATTGGTCGACTCAGGAGACTTTACCTTGGCTCAACCTGGACTAAAAACTGTAACGCTATCAATCCCAACCCTGCGCATCGAAGCACTCAGATGCCGCATAACCCCTGCATCGCTGCTCATAGTCCCAGCCGTAAACAAAGGCAACATGCTAAGAGGCGGGTTCGGATACGCGTTTCGCCGGCTGGCTTGTGCGCCTCAGTGCCGGGATTCGGCGGCTTGCTCGAATGCTTCTTCCTGTCCCTACAAACTCATTTTTGAACCGTCACCCACGTTCGGCGCCGATCGGCTCACAAAGAATCAGGACATCCCTCGTCCCTTCGTCTTCCGGCCGTCGGTCTCCAGCAAGACTCATTTCGAAAAAGGCGAAGCCTTTGAGTTCGATCTGGTATTAATCGGCCGCGCGGTCGATTACCTGCCTCACTTTGTTTTGTCGCTTTGCGAACTCTCTGAAGGCGGGCTGGGCCTGAATCGCGCGCGCTGCCGGTTGGACCGAGTTGAATCATTGGGGCAGTCGTCGCCAGCCTCGAGCCGCTCATCACCGGTTAACCTCATCTACAGCAGCGAGGATAATATCTTCCGCTCCCCTGAAGCCATCGGATCGAATGAGTGGATCGAAGGACGAAGCAAACACCTGATCACCGATCGACAGGGCACGCTGACGATTAAGTTCCTGACTCCGACGCTTGTTCGGGCGGACGGTCAGGTTATTCGCGAGCCTGAGTTCCATCACATCTTCAAACGCCTTCGCGACCGGATTAACTCGATGAGCACGTTCTTTGGCAACGGCCCGTTGGACGTCGATTTCCGCGGCCTTGGTGAGCGGTCGGAGAAGATCGGAAAGATTGGATCACGCTTTGAATGGTGCGACCGCGATCGAACATCATCAAAAACCGGGCAGCGGCATGAAATATCGGGGTTTACAGGCGAGGCGACCTTTCACGGCGAGTTGGATGAGTTCATCCCCTGGCTGGTGATGGGCGAGATGCTGCACGTAGGAAAACATACCGCGTGGGGCAACGGAAGGTTCGAACTTGACTGCTCAGCACTCCGTCAGCATAAAGAGACTTCCTAAGAACCGCGGCGGTTCGAACGCTTATGTACCGTAGACTCTCCAGTCTGCGGCGGTTCGATCGCTCAAACGCGCAGGCCCCGCAGACTGGACAGTCTACGGTACATTCCTCACACTGGCACGTAGATGTTGCGCCCTGTTCGTTTTATACTAAAGCCATGTCCACGCCAAAAGTCTCTTACTTTGATCTCGAAGCTGCATTCCTGTACCCCGGCGAGGATAGGCGGTACTGGCTGGATCGACACACGGGAAGAGTTCTCTCATACAGCGGAGAGGCATCCGAGGCCATCCTGGAAGGCACAACAGAAAAACTGCCCAAATGGATGGAGAGCGAGATCGAAGAGTAGTGCTTGTTCAACCTTCTCTTGCTTCCGTACCTTTGCGCGACCGTCTTCAGTTCATTTCGTAAGAACCTCTTCAAGGCTTCCTCTAAATCTTGCTTAACCGGTGCACGGGCGATATACCTACTTTCTCAAGATATGTCTGCAAACGTTCCCATCGTCTCAGTCATCATTCCCTGCTACAACTCCGAGCAGACAATACGAGACTGCCTCAATTCCATTCTCAATCAGCAAACTCTCATACCTTATGACGTGATCGTCGTGGATAGCTCTGTGGATCAGACGCCGCAGATCGTCGCGCGCGAGTTTCCTTCGGTCCGGCTCATTCATCTGGAGCGCCGTACTTTTGCAGGCGCCGCGAGAAATGCCGGCATTCGAACAACCCAGGCGCCTTTCTGCTTGATGATTGATTCGGACTGCGTCGCGCGGCCGGATCTTCTTGAGCGCATGATCGCTCGTCATCGAGAAGCCGATTATGCGGCGGTTGGAGGATCGCTGGGCAACGGCACACCCCGAAGCTTGAGCGGCTTGACCGGATACCTGCTCGAGTTTAAGGAGTTCATTCCACGCGCGCCGATGCGACTCGAAAGGACCGTTCCCACGGCGAACGTCACTTACCGGCGCGAAACCCTGGAACGTTACGGCGGCTTCGATGAAGAGATGTGGCTGGCGGAAGACATTCTGTTCAACTGGAAGCTGCATCAGTCTGGAGAACAGATTCTATTTGATCCGGAAATTGAGGTCACTCATCTCAATCGAACGGGCTGGCGCCACGTCCTGTCCTATCAAGTGAGCCTCGGGAAGTGTTCAGCGGAAGCTCGCAGGCGCGGTGCGCTGCCCGGCGATTCCCTGCTTCGCTATCCCGTGTTGATTGCGCTGATGCCTTTTGTACGATTTGCGCGAGCCGCAATTTGGCTTGCAAGGATTGACCTGATGACGTTCCTGCCATTTGTGCTGGTATCGCCGATGTACTTACTGGGGGCTTGTTTTTGGTCGGCCGGCTTCTTTCAAGGAGCGACCGGCGCTGCTCGCCCAAGACCACCGGTCGCAATCAAATCGCCAGCGCCGAGCGAGACAGCGCAGAAAAGGTGAGTCGGCAGTCTCACGAAGCTCGCCTGAAGACTTCCACATCAATCCCGTAGCGTCGAATCTTCATGAACAGAGTTGTAGGCTTGAGACGCAGCAGTTGTGCGGCTTTGTTTTGATAGCCGTGGCTTTGCCTCAGTGCTGCACGAATCAGGTCCACCTCAACTCTTCTTACTTCGTCCTCGAGGTCCAGCCCCGCAGCCGGAAGAGACGCATTCTCCACGGAGCCCGCCATGTACGCAGGCAGGAGCGGAACATCGATAGAGGGCGGAATCGAATGCTTTACCAACTGCCTCATTAGCGCCCTCAGCTCACTGACGTTTCGAGGCCAGTCGTAAGCCCGCAAGGCGGTCATCGCATCAGCCGAGATGCTTCGCGATTCTTTTCCGAATTGCTGGCAGAGTTCCTGGAGGAAATACTGTGCCAGCAACTCGATATCATCAGGCCTCTCTCGGAGAGGAGGGATTCGAATTCGCTCGTAGTCCAACCCCCTGGAAGCCTCCGCGCTTGCGGAACGCGGGCCATAGCTGCCGGGCTGAATAGTGAACCCGAGCATCACGCGCACCGGGGGCTCGGCTTCATCGAGATGGCTGCGCCGGTCTGCTAACTGTACGATATCGCCGAGTAGATCGTGAGACACTTCAGAAAGACCGTCGATATAGAGTGTTCCGCCGTGAGCCAGTTCCGCAAGCCCCTTCTCTTCCTCCCTGAGGCCCTTCGACGCTTTCCTTGATCCGAACAAAGCGTCTCGCGCGACATCGTCTGCGGTTGAATGCAGCGACAATACGACGAATGGACCATCGCGGCGGGCGCTCGAACGATGTATCAATCTTGCGAAAAGCTGCTTTCCTGTCCCGGGCTCACCTTCCAGGATGATCGCATTGTCGTGCGCAGCGTGTATCCTTAGCAGCATTCGGGCAGTATCCGCCCATCTGCTGACCCCGATCAGCGTGTCACCAACCAACGGCGAGCTGTACTCTATGGCGGTGTGACTGGATAGCGGTGCAACCGGTGTGGTGTTGTTAACCCTAACCTGCATACAATTCCCCCAAACCCTGGATAGACTCGCTCGCCGCCTGCCCGGACCCAAAGTCCCGACTATGCGAGTGCTTAATTGTTAGAAGTGTATGACCTACCGGCCCACGGCGAGAATTAGTTTGGGACAGATACGTCGGGATGGGTGACGAACGGGCCGTAATCTCGGATGAACGTTTCGTAGTCCCGCCTTCAGGCGGAAACGTATTTACGGAAATCCAAAAGCTTCGTAGTCCGCCTTCAGGCGGAAACGTATTTACAGAAATCCAAAGCTTCGTGAGCCGTTGTTCCGCCTGAAGGCGGGACTACGAAACTTTTTTTAACCACAATGCGATCTTTTTTCGTACAAGGTCTCTGGTTCTCGTATCAAAGAGCGGCTATTCTCTCAAAATAAACGTTTGGAGTGCCTCGATATGGAAGCAACGCAGATACAGCCGACACAGATGAGTATGGCTGAAGTTCTCCGGCTCACCCCGTTCCGGCGGCTTTGGATAGCGCAGATTGTCAGCGTGTTTGGCGATTTTCTGGCGATATTCGCGGTACTCGGCTACGTCTCGTTCAACCTGCACGCTTCCGCCGGGGAAGTCGTCGGCATCAGCGTATCGTTCATGATTCCGTTCGCGCTCATCGGGCCCGTCGCCGGGGTGTTCGTGGACCGCTGGAATGTTAAGCGTACGATGATTGCAAGCGACCTGATTCGTGCAGTGCTGGCGGTCGCGTTGGTGTTTGCCGGCTCAGTCGGCCAGATCTACGGGATCCTTTTTTTGCTGAGCGCGGTTTCGGCCTTCTTCATGCCGGCCCAAACGGTCACATTGCGGACGCTTGTGCCTAAAGAAGGCTTGTTATCCGCGAATGCGCTGGTGCAGCAAGCTTTCCAGATCATGCGAATAATCGGTCCCGCGTTGGCCGGCGCAATGGTCGGCTGGTTCGGCGCCGCTTCTTGTTACTACGTTGACAGCTTGAGCTATCTGATTTCGGCGGCGATCGTGGCAACCCTGTTGATCGCCCGCGAGCCCGCCGCTCGATCGAAAGACAGCCATCCCATTAAATCGGTCTTTAGCGATTTGATGGTCGGCGTGAGATTCATATTCACCCACGCCACAATTTCGTTCGTAATTCTCGCGATGGCCGCGGGAATGTTTGCGATATCGTGCTTTGGACCGCTTATCGCCGTTTACGTACGGGATGAGCTGCACGCGAATCCATTGGTGTTTGGCATCATCAATGCCCTGATCGGTGTGGGAATGATCGCTGGGACATTGTTGATGAACCGTTTCACACAGAACATGTCCAAAACCCATCTTGCGCTTTGGGGTTTGCTGACAATGGGTGGATTCGTCGTGGTTCTGGCGGCCTTCAAGAGCATTGCAGCGGCTTCAGTCAGCATGTTAGGAGTTGGAATCGGAGTGGTATTTGTTTTCGTATCGGCACAGACCCTTATGCAAGGGCAGACACCGATGGAATTGATTGGCCGCGTCAGCAGCAGTGTTATGTCGGTATTATCGATCGCCCAACTTGTAGGTCTGGTCTTTTCCGGTTCGCTGGCTCAGTTGCTGGGTATCCGGAATCTCTTCTATGCCAGCGCTGTGATGCTGCTGCTAATGGCAGTCTTCGGATATTTCAGATTGCCGCAACCAAAACCGGCGGTCAGCCCGGAGACGGCAGAGTCGGTAAACTGACGGTAACGGAATCCCACCCACTGCCCGTGGGTGGGATTCCAGACTTTCACACGTGCTCGACAGAGGTGGGTATGCGCAAGAATATGACGCTCGATTGCCGATCCGACGCACGTGAAGTAGAATAACCGGCGTCGAGTTCTACTAATAGCGGCTGACACCAATAACCTTCCTCCCAGAACAAGTGGGTCATGGTATCTCCGGCTACAAACACGATTCGGATATTACTCGTCGACGATCACCTCGTCGTGCGGGCAGGCTTAAAGTTAATCATTCAGAGCCAGCCGGGGATGACGATAGCCGGAGAGGCCGGCAACAGCGATGAGGCGCTTGCGCTCGCGGCATCCGTGCAGCCCGACATCATTCTGCTTGATCTCGATCTTGGCGGCGAAAGCGGCACGAACCTGATTTCACAGTTGATCGCCGCGGCAAGCTCAGCGCGAATCATTGCGCTGACCGGCATACGCGATCGCGAGATTCACCGGCAAGCCGTATTGCTGGGCGCCATGGGCGTCGTGCCCAAGGAAAAAGCCGCGGATGCCCTCGTCAGCGCTATCGAAAGAGTCCACGCAGGAGAGGCGTGGCTGGACCCTTCGCTGGTGGCTGGAGTGCTCAGCGAGGTTTCTCGCCCCAGGCCGGCCAAAACCGATCCCGACACCGGGAGAATCGCGTCGCTCACAAATCGCGAACGCGAGGTCATAACTCTCATTGGCGAAGGGCTCAAGAACAAAGAAATCGCCGGTCGCCTGTTTATCAGCGAAACAACGGTTCGTCACCACCTGACCTCAATCTTCGACAAGCTCGAAGTCGCCGATCGAGTCGAACTGTTGATCTACGCGTTTCGGCACAGACTGGCAAGTCCCCCGCGCTAACATTCGCACGCCTGTGGGTAAGTGATTCCTGATGTGCAACAAGACGCTATCCCGTGTATCGATAATGGAGACCGCACGCTGCAATAATTTGCTGTCTCCATACAACAACCAACCAGGAGGAACAGTAAATGTCACAATTAACGGATAAATATGGGGATGCGTACATCCTCGCGACTAAACTTGGCGCCTCGAACCTGAACGCTCAGGAAGAGAACGGCCACTTGACTATAAGCGGCAACCTGCCGACCAAGTACGCGGTGAACCAGGTATGGGACAAAGTGAAGTCGATTGATCCCGGGCTCGGCGCCGGCGATCTAACACTCAACCTCTCCGCGGCTCGACAGGACATTTACGGCGAGTACGAGGTGGAGGCCGGAGATACTCTTTCGGCGATCGCCAAGAAAGTGACCAACGGCGCTCTCAGCTACCAGAAAATCTTCGAGGCGAACACTGATCAGCTGAAAGACCCGGATCGAATTCAAGTGGGCCAGAAGCTCAAGATTCCAAATTTCTGAGACATGCGATGGCGTGACCTCACAGACGGAATTCCGACAAGAAAGGAAGCCTGAATCATGAATATTCTGACCGAGATGCTGACCCAGCAATTGGCTGGGGGCGCTATCGCGCAAATCAGCAACAAGCTGGGCATCGATCAGGGCACTGCCGGCAAAGCTGTCGCCATCGCGTTGCCGCTGCTGATCGCAGCTCTGGCTCGCAACACATCAACTCCATCGGGGGCAAACGCTCTCGACCAGGCAGTCGCCAGGGATCATGATGGCTCGATCCTGGACGACATCGGCGGCTTTCTGAACAGCGGCAACACAGCAGACGGAGCAGGGATTCTTGGACACGTCTTTGGCAACCAACAAAACAGTGTCGAAGGCGCACTGGCTCAGAGGACGGGGCTGGATGCCGGTTCGGCCGGTCAATTACTCGCAATGGTTGCGCCCCTGGTCCTGGGCGCTGTCGGCAAGACGCGAATGGAGCAGGGGCTCGACGCGAACAGCCTGTCTGCCTACCTCGGCGATCAACATCAAGCCCAGAACGCACCACCCGACATGATGGGCATGTTGGGAGGCTTTCTGGACGCGAACCAGGACGGAAGCGTTGTAGATGACCTCGGCCGGCTGGCCGGCAAGGTTTTCGGGAAATGATCGGCCCGCGCGCCTGAAGGCGCGGACGCGTCAAGCTGAACTGTGGGCGGCTTGGTGTAATCCAATAACCTGGAGGAGAGTTAAGTATGAGTGTAGCTAAGATGAGTGAAATCGCCGCGTCTTCAGGAAAGAGCTTCGACGATGCAATTCATGCAGGCATCGCGCGGGCAAATAAGACTCTGGAGAACGTGGTCAGCGCCTGGATACAGGACCAGGAGGTAATCTGCCAGGACGGAAAGATTATCGAATACCGGGTAAAGATGAAGATTACGTTCGTCCTTAACGACTAACTTCGTGAGTGGGCAGGTGGCGCCAATTATTGGAGTCGTGATGTTAGAGCCAGTAAGAGGCGCCCAACCCCACACCGTGTCCCGGCAGTGGTGCCGCTCTCAGCAAGAAGTTGTACCGTAGACTGTCCGGCTAGGAATCAGCCTTTGGAAATCGAGAGCACTATGGGAAGCGAGAGAACTTAGCACGCTAGAGGTAGGGAAGGGTGGCTTGCCCCCGCTCTGCCGAATGGCGCGCTCTAAAGTAGCGGCGGCACGCCACGCTTCCCTACCTCTAATCTTCATCGATTTCGGCCCGATGCTAAGTCGGCGGAGCTTCGTTATTGAGCTGTTAACGGGAACCAGCAAGGATAGATGAGCCTACTCACCACGCTAGCTATTGCGATGGGAACGTCGTGGGTGTCGGGCATTAATCTCTACGCCGGGGTTGCGACGCTCGGACTGCTGGGGCGGTTCGCATCATTGAAGCTTCCCGGAGATCTGGATGTCCTTACAAACTGGTGGATCATTGGGACGGCCGGTGGTCTCTACCTGATAGAGTTTATCGCGGACAAGGTGCCTTTGGTTGACAGCGCCTGGGATGCGATCCACACGTTCATCAGAATACCGGCCGGTGCGGTTTTGGCGGCGGCGGCTTTCGGTGATTTTGATAAGGGCGTTCAGGTTGCCGCGTTCTTGCTTGGGGGCGGTCTTGCGTTGAGCTCTCACGGCACAAAAGCAGCTACGCGAGCAGCGATAAACACAAGCCCGGAGCCCGCGTCCAACTTCGCGGCCAGCGTATCCGAGGATGTGGTGGCCGTCAGCACGGTCGCGCTTGCGCCTTTCTTTCCTGTCCTGATCATAGCAGTCGTGCTAATAGCGTTGGTCGTTTCGGCCATCATACTTCCGCGCATCATAAGGTACATCCGCAGCGTCACCGCCCGTCTCAGAAAACTTACGGGCACTGAAACGTGATCGACGCGACGCCTCTCGAGCGTCCGCAATCACGCGATTTCATACTCAAAACCGCAGCAAAAGAGAAGTTTCCTCGCTCGTTTTTTGTGTGAGGCCATCTGGTTTTTTGTTATGCGTCCCTATGCTATAGTGAACCCCTCAAGAGTCCACGCATTCGTCAACAGCGGCGAGTGATCTCACAGCAAGGAGCAAGGCGAAACCATGGCAAATGAAGAGAATCGAGGAGCGACAGCGGTGGCTCAATCGGACGCTACCGACGGGTTCAAGCCTCAAGGCGGCGGCAAGACTGCCTCAGAGAGTCTGGATAAGGTGAGAGACATTCTGTTCGGCTCGCAGGCGCGCGAGTACGAAAAGCGGTTCGCGCGCCTTGAAGAACGCCTCATAAAGGAAGCCGCGGATTTGAGAGAAGATCTCAAGAATCGATTTGACGGTCTCGAACTCTACGTCAAAAGGGAAGTCGAGTCGCTTATCGCAAAGCTCAAGGCCGAACACGACGAGCGCACCGAATCGCACGAAGGCATCTCGAATGAACTCAAAGACACATCACGGGCCTTTGAGAAAAAGACCACCCAGCTCGATGAGCAACTGAGCGATAACGCGCGCGGGCTTCGTGAACAGATTCTGGATCAGTCCAAAACCATCTCGGACGAAATAAGAAAGAAACACGAGGCGATGGCTGCAGGCGTCGAACGCGCGACCGCCGAACTGCGCGACGAAAAAACCGACCGAGCCGCGCTCGCTGCGCTGTTCATGGAAATGGCCATGAGGCTCAACAATGAGTTCACCATACCGGAGCCGGAGGACCTCGACTGATGATTGACGCTGCTGTCCAGGAAGGCCGCGATAAGCCCGAGGATCACAGTAGCGAATCGACACCCGACGAGCTGTCCGAACTTCGCGATCTGCTTCTCGCTCCGGAGCAGACCCAGCTCAGTGATCTGCAGGAGCGCATAAACAACCCGGTGCGTTACGCCCATGATGTGAGCCGGGTGCTTCCAAACGCCGTCACCCTCAGCTTAAACCGCGACAACAAGCTCGCCAACGCATTGATGCCGACAGTGCAATCGTCGATTGCCGCCGCCGTAAGGAAGAATCCGCAACGGCTGGTTGACGCCATTTTCCCCGTAATGGGCCCGGCCATCCGCAAGGCGATCGCTGCTGCCTTCAGCGAAATGGTCCAGTCATTGAACCAGACCCTCGAATACAGCGTCTCGCTGACGGGGCTAAAGTGGAGACTGGAAGCGCTTCGCACCGGCAAGTCGTTTGCCGAAGTCGTGCTCTCGCACACACTGCTCTATCGAGTCGAACAGGTCTTCCTTATTCACCGGGAAACCGGTTTGTTGCTGCAGCACGTCAAGTCGGGAGCCGCCACGGTTCACGACGCGGATCTGGTTTCGGGAATGCTGACCGCTATTCAGGACTTTGTTCAGGACTCATTCCGCATCGAGCGAGGTGACGCCCTGGAGTCGATCGAGGTTGGCGATCTCAACGTTTGGATCGAGCGCGGTTCGCACGCCGTGCTGGCGGCGGTGATTCGCGGCAATGCGCCACTCGAGCTGCGTGGCGTCCTCCAGGACTCGCTGGACGCAATCCACGTCGAGCAGCTCGACGAGCTTGAAGCTTTTAAGGGCGATGCTGCTCCTTTTGAGGCGAGCCGCCCGCAGCTGGAAAACTGTCTTCAGGCTCAGACGGAACGTGTCACAAAAAAGAAGTTGTCTCCCGTGCTTGTCGGCGTACCGCTTTTGATTCTGCTCGCGCTCGGTGTCTGGATGTTCTTTTCAATTCGCGACAGCGGCCGCTGGAACGACTACCTGGGCCGTCTCAGGGCCCAGCCGGGGCTGGTGGTCGTATCAGCGGAAAAGCGCGGCGGCAAGTATCATCTGACGGGTCTTCGCGATCCGCTGGCGGTTGATCCCGCAACCATGCTTCCCGAATCGAAGATTGATCCGCAGGATGTCGTAAGCCGATGGGAGCCATATCAGGGATCGCATCCCGGCCTCGTCCTCGCGAGGGCACTCCGCCTGCTGGAACCACCCAACACTGTCTCGCTCAGCGTAGAGGGCGGCGAGCTTGTCGCAAGGGGTTATGCCGATCACGAATGGATCAAGACCGCTCGCAAGCTGGCGCAGATGATGCCAAGCGTGACCCGCTTCGCCGACGAGGGTCTGATTGACCTGGATATGGCCCGAACCGAGATGCAGTCCGTCAAACAAAGCCTTGAACAGCGCTCGATACAATTCGCGCTCGGTAGCGCCGAGATTACACCCGATCAGCATGGTGAGTTGATCCGCTCTGGTGCCGAGATTCAAAGGCTCGAATCACTGTCGCAGTCACAGGGACTGCCGCTCCGCATCGAAGTATGGGGTCACGCCGACCAATCGGGGTCGCAAGAGCTTAATGATCGGTTGATCGCGGCCCGCGCCAACCAGGTGATGTCCGCTCTTCTGGCGGCAGGCGCGAAGAATCTCGAGATCGCTGACGCAAAGGCATCGGGAAAGACAGCCGAGTACACCCGCAGCGTTAATTTCAAAGTCAAGTCGAACGACTCCACGAGCACAAACAAATGAGCGAGCCATCGGCTATCATGCAAATGAAAGTTTGTATGCTGGGCGCCTACGCCGTCGGCAAGACGAGTCTCGTCGCAAGATTCGTAAAGAGCATCTTCTCGGAGAAGTATCACACAACGATCGGCGTCAAAGTAGACAAGAA
>Ga0134127_10003147_pt1 | contig 11842 bp, 12 predicted proteins | sample KB31753_FD_96459 | JGI IMG/M metagenome (GOLD analysis project Ga0134127, IMG submission 96459) | Terrestrial soil microbial communities with excess Nitrogen fertilizer from Kellogg Biological Station, Michigan, USA - KB3-175-3 | ecosystem: Environmental > Terrestrial > Soil > Unclassified ...
CACCATCGTGGCCGCGTGGATCAGGGCCGAGACCGGCGTCGGACCGGCCATCGCGTCGGGGAGCCAGACGTGCAAGGGGATCTGGGCGGACTTCCCGATCGCGCCGGCGAGCAGGAGCAGCGAGACGACGGTCGCGGCATCTCTGGTCAGCACGGAGCCGGCGGACCCGAAGATCGTTTCGAAGTTCAGCGTGCCGAACCGGAACACGAGCACCGCGAGCCCGACGAGCATCAAGGTGTCCCCGATGCGGGTCGTGATGAACGCCTTCTTGGCCGCCTCAGCGTTCTCCACGCTGTCGAACCAGAACCCGATGAGCAGGTAGGAGCAGAGGCCGACGCCCTCCCACCCGAGGTAGAGCAGCAGGTAGTTGCCCGCCAGGACGAGCATCAGCATGAAGAACACGAACAGGTTGAGGTAGGCGAAGAATCGGCCGCGGCGCGGATCCTCGGCCATGTAGCCGATCGCGTAGAGATGGATCAACGACCCCACGCCGGTGATGACCAGGATCATCGTCGCGCTGAGCGCATCGAGCTGGAGGTCGGCACCGACCGCGAAGCCACCCGACACGATCCAGTCGAACAGGTGCTGGACCTCGAGCCGCTGCTCGGCCGGCACCGAGACGAGATCGAGGACGACCGCGACCGCGACGGCGAACGACGCCGCGACGGCGACCGTCGCGATGATGCCCGACCACCGGCCGAGGCGCTTGCCCACGAACAGGTTCACGACGGACACCGCGAGCGGCAGCGCGGGGATCACCCACAACGCGCCCGCCGTGTGGCCTACCACCGCAGCTCCCGAACCTCGTCCACGTCCACGCTTCGGCGGCGACGGTAGATCGACACGATGATCGCGAGCCCCACGACGACCTCCGCCGCGGCGACGACCATCGAGAAGAACGCCAGGACCTGACCCCCCAGGTCGTTCCGCAGTCGGGCGAACGCGACGAGCGTCAGGTTGACGGCGTTCAGCTGCAGCTCGACCGACATGAAGATGCGCAGCGCGTTGCGGTTGACCAGCACGCCGACGGTCCCGAGCGCGAACAGGACACCGGCGAGCAGCAAGAAGTACGCGATCGGCGTCCTCACGAGGCGGTCCTCACATCGCTCGGCTGCCCGGCAGCGACCTCGGCGTCGATCTCGGCCTGGGTCACCGCGCGGACCTTCCGCTGAGCGAGCACCATCGCCGCGATCGCCGCGACGATCAGCAGGATCGAGGTGGCCTCGAACGGGAAGAAGTAGTCGCGGAACAGCACCGCCGCGACGGCCTGGGTGTTGCCCGCCTGCTGGAGCTGGTCGAACCCCTCGGGCGCCTGCGTCGAGAGGCCGACCCCGGCGCGGATCGCCGCCGTCACCTCCACCACGAACCCGATGCCCAGGACGATCGCGAGCGGGCGCTGCAGGAACAGCCGCTCGGACCGCACGTCGATCCGGTCGACGCCGAGCAGCATGATCACGAACAGGAACAGCACCATGATCGCGCCCGCGTACACGATGATCTGCACCGCGAACAGGAAGGCAGCGTCGAGCAGCAGGTACATCACGGCGATGCACGCGAAGTTCGCCACCAGGAACAGCGCCGCGTAGATCACGTGGCGGGTGAGCAGCATCGCGACGGCCGCCGCGACCGCGATCGGCGCGAACACCCAGAACACGACGTTGTCCAGAGGCACCTAGATGCCCTCCTTGTCGATCGGGTCGGTGCCGAGCGCCGGCGGCGGCTCGAGGAGCATCTCCTTGGTCCAGATCGCGTCCTCACGAGAGGTGAAGGCCATCTCGTAATAGCTGGTCAGCGTGAGCGCGCGCGTCGGGCAGGCCTCGACGCACAGGCCGCACATGATGCAGCGCAGGTAGTTGATCTGGTAGTCCTTCGCGTTGCGCTCCCCCGGGCTGACCGGATGCTCCGGGTCGTTGTCTTCCCCCTCCACCCAGATCGCGTCGGCCGGGCAGGCGTAGGCGCAGAGCTCGCAGCCGATGCACTTCTCCAGACCGTTGTCGTGACGGTTCAGCCGGTGCCGACCGATGTGGGACCGCTCGGGCGGCGGCACGATCTCCTTCGGGTACTGCTCGGTGTTGTCGCGCCGGAACGTCTGCTTGAACACCGTGCCCATGCCCTTGGCGACCGCCCACACCGGTGAGGGACGTTGCTCCTGGGCCCGCGTCTCGTCGGTCACGTCGCCTCCTCATCCCGGGCCTCGAGCAGCGGCTTGAGGAACGAGCCCAGGAGCCACACGATCACGATCGAGGACACCGCGATGATCGCGCCTCTCGTGGCGTTGAACCCACCGACCGAGAACACGACGTGGGTGAACCGATCGGGGAGCACGACGATCGCCCCGGTCGCCAGCACCCAGAACAGACCGAACGGGATCAGGTACTTCCACCCGAAGTTCATCAACCGGTCGTAGCGCAGGCGGGGCAGCGTCGCGCGGATCAACATGAACAGGTACATGACGAGCACGACCTTGAGCAGGAACCAGACGACGCCCCCGATCGCGGACCACGCGCCGCCCCAGGGCCACGGGCCGCGCCACCCGCCGAGGAACAGCGTGACGGCGACCGACGCCACGACGACTGTGTTCACGTACTCCCCGAGCATGAACATCGCGAAGCCGATCCCGGAGTACTCGGTGTGGAACCCTGCGACCAGCTCGGTCTCGGCCTCGGCGAGGTCGAACGGCGGCCGGTTGACCTCGGCGAGCGCGCAGATCAGGAACACGACGAACGCCGGGAGCTGTGGGATCGCGTACCAGACCTTGTCCTGCGCATCGACGATCTCCGACATCCGCAGGTGACCGGAGAACATGAGCAGCGCGACGAGCGACAGGCCCATCGCGACCTCGTAGCTGATCATCTGCGCGGTCGAGCGCACGCCGCCGAGGAGCGGATAGTTCGACCCGCTCGACCAGCCGGCGAGCACCACCCAATAGACACCGATCGACGTCATCGCGAGCACCCACAGGACGCCGACGGACAGGTCGGTCAGCTGCAGCGGCACGTCCCGCTGGAAGATGTGCACGGTCGGGCCGAACGGCACGACCGCGAACGCCAAGAACGCCGGCACGACGACGAACGCCGGCACCAATCGGAAGATCCACCGGTCGGCGTTCGTCGGGACGATCAACTCTTTGAAGAAGAGCTTCAGCCCATCGGCGAACGTGAGGAAGATCCCGTGAGGCCCCGCCCGCATCGGGCCCGTGCGTGTCTGCATATCGGCGATGACCTTCCGCTCCATCCAGATGAACAGCAGGACCGAGACGAGGAGGCCCGCGAACACGACGAACACCTTGCCGATCAGGAGCTCCCAGTCGATCCACGTCACGCGGAATCACCGCTGGCGGCAGCGACCAAGGGCTCGGGCTCGTCGGCCGCCTCCACGGTGACCGCCGCCGTGAACGCGCCGGACAGCAGGGTGTTGGCCGCGAGCCCCGGCTGGTTGAAGGGAACGAACACGGTGCCGGGCGCGATGTCCTCGGTGACGCGCACGGCGACGGTGGCCTCGCCGGCATCGGTGCGCAACCGCGCGCCGAGGCCATCGGCGAGGCCACGCGCGCTGGCGTCGCTCGGGTGCATCTCGACGAACGCGGGCTCCTCCAAGGCCGCCTTCAGCTCGGCGGTCCCCTCCGACATCCGGCCCTCGTCGATCAGCAGCGGATAGGTGCAGAGGGTCAGCTCGTCGCGCACGGCCGGTGTCTCGGGCTCGATCGGCTCGTCGGTCGCCGCATGGGGCGCGAGCAGGCGGCCCATCTCGTCGTGGAGCTCATCGAGCGTCTCGAAGCCGAGGTCAGCGCCCGCGGCGGCCGCGACACCGGCGAAGATCTCCCAGTCAGGCCGGCTGATCCCGGCGGGCGATCGCAGCGGGCGGACGCGTTGGCTGCGGCCCTCCCAGTCGCTCACGTGCCCGTCGCGCTCGAGCAGCGACGCCGCCGGCAGGAACACGCTCGCGAACGGCTCGAGGTCGCCGAGCTCGAGCGACTGCACGACGACGGTCTCGACGTTCTGCAGCGCCCGACGCGCCAGCGCGGCATCGGGCACGTCGCGCAGCGGATCGACGCCGACGAGGTACAGCACATCGAGCTCATGTGCGGCGGCGGCCCGGACGATGTCGATCGCGTCGCGGCCGGCGTTGGCGGCCATCACCGGGCCCCAGACCGTCTCGATCTCGGCGCGAGCCGACGCGTCGTCGAGCCGGCGACCGCCGGGCCCGAGGGTCGGGTGCACGCCGGCCGCGAGGGCGCCCCGGTCACCGGCACGGCGGGTCACGTACGCGAAGCGTGCGCTGGTCGCGGCGGCCGTCGTCAGCGCGGCGGCCGCGGCGCTGGGCCGCTCACCCGCCAGGATGACCGCCGCCTCGGCGGCGGCCCGCACCGCCGCGAGCGCGTCGTCAAGCCTCGCATCGACGCCACCGCCGAGGACGCGCGCCTCGTCGCCGGGCGGACAGACCACGTGCTCGGCGACGTCACGCAGACGCGTGACGCGCGGATGCACCACGACGATGCGCGCGCCGCGGGCCGCCGCCTTGCGCAGCCGCAGGTGCAGGATCGGCACCTCCTGTTCCGCGTCGAGGCCCACCACGAGGATCACCGGCGCACGCTCGAGGTCCCGGTAGGTCACCGCGCGCGATCGGTCGACGGCCGACAGCGCGGCGCGCCGGTCGACCGCGAGCGGCTGCGCCACGCGGCGGTGGTCGAGGTCGTTCGTGCGCAGCACCGTCCGCGCGAGCTTCGACAGCGCGTAGGAGTCCTCGTCGAGCAGCCGGCCACCGGCCAGCACGCCGACGCGTGCCTGCCGGCACGCGTCGGCCACCCGCAGCAGGGCCTCGCCGAACGACGCGGGCTCCAGGCCGTGGTCGCGCACGAGCGGCGTCGTGACCCGTCCGGGTGCGTCGTCGTGCAGGAACGCGAACCGCCCCTTGTCGCAGATCCACGCGTCGTTCACCTCGGGGTTGTCGCGGGCCAGCACCCGTACGACATCGCCGCGTCGCTCGTCGACGCGCACGTTGCACCCCGCGCTGCAGTGACGGCAGACCGAATCCGCGCTCGTCAGATCGAAGGGTCGCGCGACGAACCGGTAGGGCGTCGCGGTCAGCGCGCCCACGGGACAGATCTGCACGACGTTGCCGCTGAACGGCGAGCGGAGATCCTCCCCGGCCGCGATCGACACCCGCTCCCCGGCGCCCCGCGCGTAGAGCTCGAGGAACCGATCGCCGCTGATCTCGTCGCAGAAGCGGGTGCACCGAGCACACAGCACGCACCGCTCGCGGTCGAGCCCGATCAGGGGGGACATCGGGATCGGCTTCGGATACACGCGCTTGGCCTCGGTGAAGCGGCTCTCACCGGGCCCGAACGCGAGCGCCTGATCCTGGAGCGGGCACTCGCCGCCCCGATCGCACACCGGACAGTCCAACGGGTGGTTCAGCAGGAGGAACTCGAGGTTCGCAACCTGCGCCTCGCGGACCTCCTCGCTGGTGTTCTGGGTCGCCACGACCATGCCGGGCGCCACCGTCACGGTGCACGACGTCGCGAGTTTCGGCTGCCCCTCGATCTGGACGTAGCACTGGCGGCAGGCGCCGGCCGGCGCGAGGTAGGGGTGATCGCAGAAGCGCGGGATCTCGACGCCGACCTGCTCGGCCGCCCGGATGATCAGGGTGCCCTTGGGCACGGTGACCTCGTTCCCGTCGATCGACAGCGTGACCAAGTCCACCTTGGTGCGCCCGATCGCTCCGCCGCTCGAGGGCGCGCTGCTCACGATGCGACCTCGACGACCGGCGCCTCGCGCAGCGGGCACCGCCCGAGCCGGACGTGCTCCTCGTACTCCTCGGCGAAGTGCTGCAGCGACGAGTTGATCACCGCCGCCGTGCCGTCGGCGAGCGCGCAGAACGCGCGGAACAGCGTGTTCTTCCCCATGTCGTGCATCAGGGGGACGTCCGCAGGTTTGCCGTAGCCGTCCTCGAGTCGCTCGAGCACGCGGGTCGCCCACCAACTGCCCTCCCGGCACGGCGTGCATTTACCGCACGACTCGTGCGCGTAGAACGCGACCATCCGCTGCGCGCAGTCCACGACGCAGTCGGTCTCGTCCATCACCATGATCGCGGCGGTGCCGAGCAGCGACCCCGCTGCGGCGAGCGACTCGTAGTCCAGGGCGGTGTCGATGTGCGCGGCCGTCAGCATCGGCGTCGAGGACCCACCCGGGGTCCACGCCTTGAGCGTGCCGCCGCCGAGCATCCCGCCGCCCAGCTCCTCGAGCACGCTGCGGAAGGGCGTGCCGAGCGCGATCTCGTAGTTGCCCGGCCGCTCGACCTTCCCGCTGATCGTGACCATCTTCGTGCCGGGTGACTTCTCGGTGCCCACCTCGCGGAACCAGTCGGCCCCACGCGCGATGATGTCGGGCACGTTCATCAGGGTCTCGACGTTGTTGATGACCGTCGGGCTCGCGTACAGGCCCTCGACCGCCGGGAACGGCGGACGCAGGCGCGGCTGGCCGCGGAGCCCCTCCAGCGAGTTGAGCAACGCCGTCTCCTCACCGCAGATGTAGGCGCCGGCGCCGCGGTGCAACACGACGTCGATGCGCTTGCCCGACCCGGCGACGTCGGCGCCCAGGAAGCCCTTCGCGTAGGCCTCCTTCACCGCGCGCTCCAGCACGATCGACTGCCACAGGTACTCGCCGCGGACGTAGAGGAACGCCGTCTCGCACCCGATCGCGAGCGCCGCGATCGCCGTGCCCTCCAGCAGCCGATGAGGCTCCCGCTCGACGAGCTCGCGGTTGTTGCACGTGCCCGGCTCGGACTCGTCGAAGTTGACGACGACGTACGTTGGCTTGCCGGTGTCGCGCGGGACGAACCCCCACTTCATGCCTGTCGGGAACCCCGCGCCGCCGCGCCCGCGGAGACCGCTCGCCTTCACCTGCTCGACGATGTCGGCGTCGGTCATACCGACCGCCGTGCGCAGGGCCTCGTAGCCGCCCGCGGCCACGTAGCCATCGATCCCGACCGCCTCGGGGTTGCCCCAGTTGCGCGTGAGACGCGCCTCGGTGGTCACGACGCCGGCACCTCCTCGAGGCCGGCGAGCGCGCGCGAGGCCGCCTTGAAACTCGGGAACGCAGGCCCGCGCGCGGGCGCCGGCACCTCGCCGGCGCGAAGCTCCCCGATCAGCTCGCGCATCCGCGCCGGCGTCACGAGATCGTGGTTGCAGAAGTTCACCTGCACCGCCGGCGCGAAGTCGCACACGCCGAGGCACTCTTCCTCGTGCACCGTGAAGAGCCCGTCGGCCGACAGCTCCTCGCCGTGCGCGATCCCCGCGGCCTCGTGCGCAGCCTCGTAGACCGCCTCGGCGCCGCGGAGCTTGCAGGCGAGGTTCGTGCACACGTTGACGACGTGAGTGCCGGTCGGCCGCAGCCGGTACATCGAGTAGAACGTCGCGACGGCCTCCACCTCGGCGGTCGTGATGCCGAGCAACCCGCCGATCTCGCGGAGCGCGTCCGGCGAGACCATCCCTTCGACCGACTGCGCGAGGTACAGCAGCGGCATGATCGCCGATCGTTGGTGCGCGTCGGGGTAGCGGGCGAGGATCGCCCATGCATCGTCGAGCACGGAGCCGTCGAATACCGCCATCAGCGGTCTACCCCGCCCATCACCGGATCGATCGAGGCGATCGCGGGGATGATGTCGGCGACCAGGTAGCCCTCGATCACATCGGGGAGCGCCTGAAGGTTCACGAACGACGGATCGCGGATCTTGACCCGGTACGGGCGGTGCCCACCGTCGGAGACGACGTACATGCCGAGCTCGCCACGCGGCGCCTCGACGGTCGTGTAGACCTCCCCCTCGGGAACGTCCACCCCCTGCGTCACCATCTTGAAGTGATGGATCAAGGCCTCCATCGAGTCCTCCATGATGTGCGCGAGGTAGGCGGGGTCGTTGCCGATCCCGTCGGGACCGACCGAGAGCTTCACCGGCCAGCCGACCTTCGGGTCCTCGACCATCACCGGGCCGGGGCCCTCGAGCAGGCGGTGGAGCGCCTGCTCGGCGATCCGCAGCGACTCCCGCATCTCGTCGATGCGCACCCGGTAGCGGGCGTAGGCGTCGCCCTCGGCGCGCGTCACGATGTCGAAGTCGTAGGTCTCGTAGCCCGAGTACGGCTCGTCCTTGCGGAGGTCCGCCGCGACGCCGGCGCTGCGCAGCGGCGGACCGGTGACCCCGAGCTCCAGGCACCGTTCGGCGGACAACCGGGCGACCCCGACGTTGCGCTCACGCCAGATCGGGTTGTCGTTCAACAACGTCTCGTACTCGTCGATCCGGCGCGGGAGCACGTCGAGCAGGTCGCGGATCTTGCGGGCCGAGCCCTCCGGGAGGTCCATCAGCACGCCGCCGGGTCGGATGTAGGCGTGGTTCATCCGCAGACCGGTGATCGCTTCGAAGATGTCCATGATGAGCTCGCGCTCGCGAAGCCCGTAGAGCATCACCGACACCGCGCCGAGCTCGAGCCCGCCGGTCGCGAGCGCCACGAGGTGGGAGGTGATCCGGTTGAGCTCGCACACCAGGACCCGGATGACCTGGGCGCGCTCGGGCACGTCGACGCCGAGCAGCCGCTCCACGGCCATGCAGTAAGCGAGCTCGTTGAAGAAGGGCGCCACGTAGTCGGCTCGCGTGACGAAGGTGACGCCCTGCACCCACGTGCGGTACTCGACGTTCTTCTCGATGCCGGTGTGGAGGTACCCGATCACCGGCTTGCAGCGGATCACGGTCTCGCCGTCGAGCTCTAGCAGGAGCCGGAGCACCCCGTGCGTCGAGGGGTGCTGCGGCCCCATGTTGATGATCATCGTCTCCTGCCGGAACTCCCCCGTCGCCGGGTCGCGGAGATCCTCGGCGATATCGCCGGCGGGGTCGTAGAGCGCGCCGGGGAGGTCGCGGCGGGTGCTCACGCCATCCCCCGCTCGTCGATCGGCGGCATCGTCGCCCCGCGGAACCAGGTCGGCACACCGCCGAGGGGTTGGTCCTTCCGCAACGGGAACCCGTCCCAATCCGCCGGCAGCAGGATCCGCCGCAGGTCGGGATGCCCGTCGAAGGTGATCCCGTAGAAGTCGAACGTCTCTCGCTCGTGCCAGTCCGCCGTCGGGAACAGGCTCGTCACCGATGGCACCGAGGGATCCTCCTCGGCCGCGGCGACCTTCACGCGGAGCCGTTCGTGCCGTGCCATCGAGCGGAGCTCGTAGTCGATCCAGAACGCTGGGTCGCGATCGGGCCAGTGCGTCGCGGTGATCGACGACAGGAAGTCCATCTGGAGGTCGGGCTCGTCGCGGAGCCACGTGAGCGCCTCGAGCAACACGCCGCGGTCGACCACGAGGCTCGCCTCCCCGCGGGCAACGACGATGTCGGGATAGCGCCGCGCGACGGCCGCCGCGCTCGCCTCGACGCTCACCGGAACGCCTCCTCCGTGCGCACCTTCTTCTGCAGGGTGAGGATCCCGTGCATCAGCATCTCGGGCTTGGGCGGGCAGCCGGGGACGTAGACGTCGACCGGCACGATCGTGTCGACCCCTTGCACGATCGCGTAGTTCGTGAACATCCCGCCGGCGGACGCGCACACGCCCATGGAGATCACCCACTTCGGGTCGGGCATCTGGTCGTAGATCCGACGCAGCGCCGGCGCCATCTTCTGAGAGAGGCGACCCGACACGATCAGCAGGTCGGCCTGCCGCGGCGAGGCGCGGAAGATCTCCATCCCCCAGCGTGAGAGGTCGTACTGACCGGCACCGGTCGCCATCACCTCGATCGCGCAACACGCGAGCCCGAACGTCGCCGGCCACATCGACTGCTTCCGCGCCCATCCCACCGCGCGATCGAGGGACGTGAGCAGGACCCCGCGCTCGACCTCTTCCTCGATCTCCTCGGGCGCGGTGCCGAGATGGATCCCCTCGTACCGTTCAACCGGCACGGGTTGCCTCCTCCAGCTCGCGCTCGCGCTCGGCGACCTCCTCGGGCTCGTTCGGCGTCACGTCATCGGCCCAGTCGAACCCGCCCTTCCGCCAGATATAGGCGTACGCGACGAACACCAGCCCGACGAACACGGCCATCTCGATCAAGCCGAACAAGCCGAGGCGCCGGAACGACACCGCCCAGGGGAACAGGAAGATCGTCTCGATGTCGAAGATGATGAACAGCATCGCGACGACGTAGAACTTCACACTGAACCGCTCGCCGCGCGGCAGGCGGACGGGGTCGTTGCCGGACTCATAGGCCGAGGACTTGACCGGGTTCGGGTGATGCGGTCGCAGCATCGAGGAGGCCACCAGGGAGCCGACCGCGAAAACCGCTGCGAGCCCCGCCATCACGACGATCGGCAGGTAGTCGGTCAGCATCGCGCCATCCTACGAGCCACCGCTCAGGCCGCCTTCGCGAGGCGGAGCGCGAGATCGAGCATCCGGTCCTGCAGATCCCCGTCCCGACCATCGCTGAGGTTCGCCATCGTGCGCAGCGCGAAGGCCATGATCCCCCGATGCGGCAGGAGCTTCGCCGTCGCGCGTCCCATGACGGCGGGCTTCCCGATCAGTTTCGCGAACTGACGCCCCACGGCGTAGTACGCGCCGTAGGCGTCCTCGAGCACCTGGGGGTACTGCATCGTGAGCGCGGGCCGGTCGTTGACCAGCGCCTCGTGGACGAGGTCGGCCGCCATCTCGCCGGTCTCGATCGCGTAGGCGATGCCCTCACCGTTGAACGGGTTCACGGCGCCGGCCGCATCGCCGATCAGCAGCAGCCCGGGCACCGCGCGGGGCGTGCGGTTCAGACCCATCGGCAGCGGACCGGAGAGCACGCGGCCCTCGGCGGTCTCCTCCCCGATCCCCCAGTCGGCCGGCAACATCCGCGCGAACGCGTCGAACAGCCGCTGCGCCGAGATGTCCTGGAAGTTCGAGAACGTGTTCAGGAGCCCGGCGCCGAGGTTGATCCTGCCGCCCGCCACCGGGAAGAGCCAGCCGTAGCCCGGCAGCAACAGATCGCCGTCCCACAGGTCGAGCCACGACTCGATCCACGGACCGGGGTGGTAGTCGACGCGGTAGTAGCGGCGCGCCGCGATGCCCAACGGGCGGCTCGTGTCCCGCTTCACACCGAGCGGGGTCGCGAAGCGGCTCGCCGCGCCGTCTGCGGCGAGGACGTAGCGCGCGTGGATCGTGCTCGGCTCCTCGTCGCGCTCGCCGGTCGCGCGCACGGTGGCGCCGCGGACGTAGCCGTCGGCGACGATCGGAGCGACCGCCTCGGTGCGCTCGAGCAGCGTCGCGCCCGCCTTGACCGCTCGCTGCACGAGCAGGTGGTCGAAGCCGTCGCGCGGCATCACGAGCCCGAACGGCGGGAACGACGTGAGGTCGGGCCACGGCAGTTGGATCGTGGTCGTGCGCGCGTGCACGCGAAGTCCGATCACGCGCTCGAACCGCGGATCGTCGGTGTCGATCCCCATGTCCTGGATCGCCTTGACCGACCGCGGGGTCAGCCCGTCGCCGCAGACCTTCTCGCGTGGGAACGCCGCCTTGTCGATGACGGTGACGTCGATGCCGTGTCGAGCGAGGTGGTAGGCGGCGGCTGATCCACCCGGCCCCGCCCCGACCACCAGCACATCCGTCTCGAGGGATCCCTGCACCTCACACCCCCCTGAGCCCCGTCCACCGCCTCGGATCGGGGCTTGTGAAAACTTTCACAAGCTCAGCCTACCGCACCCCTGCTGAGCGACCAGCGGAGTCTAGCCGTGCGGGTGGTGGTCCCACGTCGCGACGACCGCGGGCACGATGCGGAGGAACCCAAGGATGGGCACCGCGACGGCGAGCTGCTCGAACCCCTCGCCTGCGAGCAGGGTTCGG
>Ga0134127_10003148_pt1 | contig 11842 bp, 14 predicted proteins | sample KB31753_FD_96459 | JGI IMG/M metagenome (GOLD analysis project Ga0134127, IMG submission 96459) | Terrestrial soil microbial communities with excess Nitrogen fertilizer from Kellogg Biological Station, Michigan, USA - KB3-175-3 | ecosystem: Environmental > Terrestrial > Soil > Unclassified ...
TCCATCGCGTCGGCGTCGGCGAAGACGTGGACGAAGCTTGCGCTCCCACCGTCGTCGCTGATGTAGGCGACGAACATGCTTGTCCGAGGCTTGTCCTCCTCTAGTCCCCGTGCGGTCTGCGGGGCATACTGTTTGAGTGCCGCGAGAGACCCCTCCTTGATGGCGAAGTGACTTACGAAAACGACCGCATCGGTCATCTCGCCTCCCCTTCTTAGCGTGCCGAGGGTCGGTGGCTCGCTTGAAGGGTAGACCCTTCAGAACGGTGGCGGTACGGGCGACAAGAAAGGGGCAGGCTTCTGAGGAGACCAGCGCCCACTTGTTGTTGGGGCCTATCAACACTTTGAAGTCGCGTAGCCACGGAACGCCATCGTCGACGAGGGGAGCTGCGTCTCCTGGCATTTCCCAGCCGCGAAGGTACCGGTCGGCGGTCAGCCCGGGCCTTTCGTCCCTTCTTATCCTCTCGCTGGCGGGCTAGCATCCGTCTCCCTGGGCTGGAGGGCTCGGGATCGTTCGGAAGAAGGAGAGGTGACAGATGTTCCTTCGTCTCTACACGGGTGTGACCACCTGGTGGAACGACTTGAAGGATCGCGCGGCTGAAGAGGGTGGCGCGACCGCGGTCGAGTACGCATTGATGATCGCTCTGATCGCCGTCGTGATCATCGTCGCGGTGGCGTTCATCGGGAAGGCTGCATCCAACCAGTTCAGCTCGGTTGGCAACGCCGTCGACAACCCAAGCTGAGCACCTGAGCGCAGGCCCGCCGCATCCCTGAAGTTCTAGGGTGCTGCCGTTGCCTCTTGACGGGATGTTGGGTGCGTGCTACCTCGGTCTCCGAGGAAGGGAGGCCCTGCGTGAAGAGGTTCATCCGTACGCTGTTCCCGGCCACCGCACTCGCCCTCACCTTGGGGTTCGCACTCCCTGCGCACGGTGCCGTTGAGAAGACTGTGAAATGGGTGTGCGACGTCCCTAGCGAGCCGGAGCCGGTGACGTTCGTATCTGCCCCCGGTGCCGCTCTTCGCGGGATATCTCGAGCCAACGCCACCGCCGGTCAAACGTTCCTGAACCAGTTCGGCGAGGTGTGCATCGTCGTGTCGTCAGGCTAACCCGCCCTGCGGCAAGCTCGCTTCCTGGGCGTTCCCGATCCGCATCGACCCGAGACCCTAGAGTTCTGATCATGCGGACGCTGATAGCGACGGTGTTCAACTACTCGATCGACGGCCTGCTCGCCGACGAGGGCACCGACTTCTGGGAGTTCTGTTTCAGCCTGCCCGAGAACAGCGAGCCTGATGACCAAGCACAACTGGACTTCGTCCAGGGCGCGGACGCGCACATCATGGGCCGCACCGCCTACGAGGCCATCTCGAGGTCCATGACGACGACGGCCACCGACCACCCGTTCGCCGACATCCTCAACGCAGGGCGCAAGGTCGTCTTCTCGCGGACCTTACAGACGGCCGAGTGGGCCAACACAACGATCGCTTCAGGCCACACGGCCGGAGAGATCGACACGCTCAGGCGAGGTGGCGACGGCTACATCGTGGTGTGGGGCGGCGTTGGCCTCTGGCGGTCGCTCATGCGGCTCGACCTGATCGACGAGCTCCGGGTGAGCTTGTTCCCCTACGTGGCGGGCGACGGCACGCGGCTGTTCGATGGCGTCCCCAAGTCCTACGAACTCGACCTGGTCTCCAGCACGACATCCAACAGCGGGATCGTCGAGCTGCGCTACCGTCGCCACCGCTGATCGGGCACGAGGGACATCCCGAACGACCGGAGAACGCGCGATGGGGAAGAAGGCACGCAAGTCGATCACGACGAAGACCCCGCCCGTGCCGACGGACAGCCACGCCGAGATCGAGGACTGGATGGTCAGGCTCGTGATGCCGGAGATGCGCCCCATCGTCCAGCAGGTGGACCGTTCGATCCGCGCGACGATCCCGGGACTCCAGTACGCGATCAAGTGGAAGTACGCGTACTACGGGTTGCCAGAACTCGGCTGGATCATCGAGATGGCCCCTTACGCCGTCTCCGTGAACGTCTCCTTCTTCGGCGGCGCGGACTTCGATCCTCGTCCGCCGCTCGGAACGAGGGATCGCAGCCGCTACATCAAGCTGACGACCCTCGAGGAAGCGCAGGGACCGGAGATACACGAGTGGATCGAACAAGCGGCGCGCGTACCGGGTTGGAGATGAGGCCCACACGCCTACTTTCGGTCGATTGACGCGGCTCACGGCCCGTCAGACGATCCCTTCGTAGGAGGACGCGATGGAGTATGTGCTATTGGTCCTCGCCCTCGGGATCGTGGGGGGATGTGCGATCGGGGGGTACGGGTTGCTCGATGCCGTCGAGCGCGAGGAGTATCAGGACCTCACCCGTGCGGCCGAACGCGCACGAGGACCCGTCCTCGAGGCGATGCAGCCCACCTTGCCCACGGTGTCGTCGCCACGACCATCCTCGCAAGACGCGGGGAGGGGGGAGGTCGAAGCCGACCGGTTGGACGGCCGGATCCGTAGCCTCGAGCGCCGGCTCGATCGCCTGGAGCGCGCGTGCCGGCAGGTGGAAGCATCCCGGCAGGGCCGGCGAACGCCCGTCTCGTTGCGACACGCGTGAGGGGCCTCGCGAGCGAGACCCCTCATGAGCCCTTCCCCGGGCCTGCGCGTGCGCCGGGGCGTAACGACACCATCGTCTGAACGCCCCTCGTCGCTTCGACGGTGATGCCCGGACGGCTCGCGTTCAAACCTGGATGTGTGGCGTTCGCTCCTGCGGGTAGCGCGGGTCCATGATCATCAAGTGGATCTTCCGGACGGTCGTGTTCGCACTCGCAGCGTGGGCGTGGCGCGCGTATCGAGATCGCCGCGCTGAGGAGCGAGCGCTCTCGGGCTAGCGCCTCAGGTCACGATCGCCGTGACCGCTGCGAGCTCTTCCTCGGTCAAGCGCCACCCTGAGGCCGCGGCGTTGGCTCGGATCTGCTCGGGTTTCGTCGCGCCGGTGATGACCGATGCGACCGGTCCGAGCGAGGCGAGCCACCCGATCGCGAGCTCGAGCAACGTCCGGTCGTGGTCGGCCGCGAACCGGGTGAGGGCGTCGACGCGGTCGAACTCCGCGTCGCTGACCGCCTCCTGATAGTGGGCCAGGCGCGTGCCGGGCTGTGGCGGTTCCCCGCGCCGGTACTTCCCGGTCAGCACGCCGCTCGCCAGCGGGAAGTACGGGATGTAGGCGAGCCCGAGTTTCTCCGCGCCCACGAGGCCGTCGTCGAGGTCCTTGGGCTCGAGCAAGCTGAGTTCGTTCTGCACGCTGACGAACCGGGCCGCGCCGTCGGCCACGGCGTCGCCGGCCTCCGCGAGTTGGGTCGCCGAGAAGTTCGAGCAGCCGATCTCGCGAACGAGTCCGTCCTCGACCAGCTCCTGCAACGCGGCCAACGTGTCCGCGATGGGCACGGTCGGGTCGGGCTGGTGCAGCTGGTAGAGATCGATGTGGTCGGTCTGCAGTCGATCCAAGCTGTCGCGGACGGCGCGGTGCACGTATGCCGGGTCGGCGCCGGACTTGTCGGGAGAGACCCGCATCCCGAACTTCGTCGCGAGGACGACCTGGTCGCGACGGGCGGTAAGGATCCGTCCGAGGAACGTCTCCGACAGCGTGCCACCGTAGATGTCGGCCGTGTCGAAGAAGGTGACGCCGGCCTCCAGCGCGGCGTCCACGACGCGGCGCGTGCCGTCCTCGTCGACGCGTCGGCCGAAGTTGTTGCATCCGAGCCCCAGGACGCTCACTTGGAGCGAGCCGATCGTGCGCGTCTCCATCTCGATCGATGCTAACGGAGTTCGCTCACGCGGCGGTGCGGATGACTCCCTCACAGCTGGTCGGCCCCGCGCCGCGGACCGCGTCGAGCCAGGTCTGCACGTAGGGGTCGAGGATCGACGCGAGCACGCCCTGCTGCCCGATGTCCGGATGGATCCCATCGCTGGACAGCGCGTCAAGCGGAACGAGCCGATCCCAATCGAGCACGGCGCCGTTGGAGATCTGCCCCATCGCGGCGACGATCGTCGCGTTGACCGCGGGGATGTCGGCCTCGGGCCCGTGGGCGGTCAGCCAGATCAACACCCTCGCATCGCCCTGGGCGGCGACGATCTGCTCGGTCCCGGCGACCGTTGCGGTGGCGTCGGCGTCGTTCACACCGATCTCCACGACGACCGCGTCGGCGGCGGGGGAGGGCAGCGACTCCGCCACGGTCGCGGCACCGTAGGAACCCCGGCCGATCTCCGCATCGATGCTCACCGTCCACCCGGGCAGCCCGGCGACCACGTCGGTCTGGCCCCCGTCGAGGATCGAGTCGCCGATCATCTGCGCGGTCGGCGGATCGTCGATCTTGTTCCCGTTGGGGATGGCCAGCCACCGCTGGATCACCCCGTCCGCTTGCACCCACAGGAACGCCGGATCACCCGGGTCCTCGAAGAGCTCGCCGAACGGCGTGACGCCGATCGCGAGCGCGGTAGGCGGAACCGTGGCCACCCGCACGGCGTAATCGCCGCCAAGGAATCGCCGGACCCCTTGGCCGTTGTCGATGATCGCCACCGCCGGCAGCGATGGCGCACAGCGGAACAGGAACGTCCGGTTGAACGGGACGCAGGTGCCGTCGGGTCGGTGCACGATCGCGACGGTGATCGGATGATCGGCTCTCGGCGGCGCGCACGGGTCGTCCCGCTGCACGGCTCCCGTCGGCACCGGCGTGAGGCTCGGCGACGGCTCCCCGCGCACAGCGGTGTAGTGGTCGCATCCGACGATCAGGGTGAGCGCGATGGCGAGCAGGAGGTGTCGGGCACGACGGGAACCGGTCATCGCTCGCGCATCCTAGCCGCGAGCCCCCGTTCGGCGGTTAGAACTCGGGCGTGCCCGAGACGGGCTCGTTGACCGCGGTGTTCTGGCAGGCATTCCCGGCGAGGTCCGTCGCGGTCGTCGACGGTGTCCATTTCGTGTTGCTCGAGACGACGGCCGTGGTTCCGGCGGCGCTGGGCGTGCCGAGCACCACGACGATCGAGTTCCCCGAAACGCTCATCGAGGAGTTCGAGAAGAGGATCGTCGTGGCCGTGTAGCCCGTTGCGCCCAGCCGCACCGTGCCGAGCGGGAGCTGGGTGGCGTTCGCCGCGTCCCAGATCTGCACTCGGTCGCCGCCCTGCCCGTTCGCGTTCAGCAGCTGAAGGGTGACGTTGGTCGGCGACGTGCCGTCCCATGTCGACAGGATCGAAGCGGGGTCGATCGGCTCGGTGAACGTGAACGTGATGCTGTCGCCGGTCTCCGCCAGTCCCACGGTCCCGGCGGCCTTGTTCGTCGTTGACAGCGCCGACGCCGAGGGCTTCGTGTTGTCGATGACGACGGTGAACCCGCCCGTCGTGGCCGTGTGGGCGTACGAATCTGTGGCGGTGATGCTGAAGGTCTTCGTCCCAGCCGTGAGCGGGTTGTTGGCGGTCAGCACCGCGCTGCGATGGGTGTACGTGACCCCACCGATGGTGAACGATCCGGCGGTCATCGCGACGGCGGTCGACCCGGTTGTGACGTTCGAGACGTTCGCCGTGACGCTGGTGATCGCGCTGCCCGCATCGGTCACCGAGGCGTAGACCCGGTACGTGCCCGCTTGACGCAGGTATCCGATGGCACCGCCGGTCGACTTCTGGATGACGGCGGCACCGACCACCGGTGGTTGGGTGTCGACGTTGATCGTGGCTGATCCGGTCGATGTGCCGCTCGATCCGATGGCGTAGACGGTGTGCGGGCCGTCGGCGGTGCCGGCGGGGATCGTGACCGAGATGGCTGCGGTGCCGGTGGCGTTCACGGGACTCGGGACGATCGAACCCGTCAGCACCGGTCCGCTGGTCGGATTGTCGAGCCGCCACGAGACGGTCTCGCCCGAGACGAAGGAGGCGATCGTGCCGGTGAAGGTCGTCGGGAGCGCGGTCAGGAACGTCGAGCCGACCAGGGTGAGCGAGGGCACCGCTACGACCGCGTTGAGGCTCGCGGGGCTCTCGGCTCCGGTCCAGTTGTGCTGCACGGGCGTGACGGTGTAGTACCAGGTTCCCGGCGGAACCGCGTTCTCGGTGCAACTCAGCGTGGTGATGCTGCCGTCGCAGCCGCTCTTCACCGTGGTGGGGACGCCACCGGCCGCGGCGTAGCGCTTCACGGTGTAGGACGCGACGTGAGCGCCACCGCTGAACGACGCCGCGGCCCACGACACCGCGACGTTGCGCCCGGAGACCGACACCGTCGGACGGTTGCCCGCCGGCGCCGTGTCCGCCTTGCTCGCCCCGGTGCCCGTGCCGCTTCCGGTCCATGAGGCTCCGGCGATCCCGGGCACGGTCAACGAGCCGACCGTGATGATGGCGACGATCCACAGCCGCTTCATCTGTGCACGGACCTCGCGACGTAGTGGATCGGCCATCGAGCTCCCCAGCAGGAGGTTGGCGCGCGGCGTCGCAGGCGCACCTTGAGGCGGATCGGTCTGACCGATCGTGCGGGGACGCGTCGCACGCCTCGCCAGGTTCTGACCCGGAGGTTCGAGGCGGCGCACCGACCCGCGGGGCCACCTCCCCGGCGCACGACGGCGCGGACCTTGTGCACCTCGACCGCGACGTCGAGCGGGTTGCGCACGAAGACCCGGTAGGTCCGCCCATGTCCCGGGAACAGGTGGTCCACGTGACCGCGGATGCGAAGGTGTCGTGTCGCCTTCTCCGCCATGACGCCGCCGTGCACCCCGATGTTGCCGGCGAACGCGATGGCGGATGCCGCCAGCACGCCGGCAAGGATGGGCGCGATCACGCTCGCGCGGAAGGGTCGATGCACGCTACACCGCCTCGGGGGGAGGAACGCCGGGGGCGGGGCCGAAGGCCCCGCCCCCGAAGCTCAGCTCTCGTGGAGCGCCGTCGTTAGGAGTTCAGACCCGTCAGGCTGACCGGGATCGAGAACTTCTTGCCCTGGCACGAGTTGTCTGCGGAGGCGCCGTAACTCATCTGCACGGCGTTGGCGTACGTGAGGACCGCCGTGTTCCCGCCGGCCGCCACGTTCACGCTCAGGCCGCTCAATGGCGCGACGAGCGAGACGGTGTTGGCGGCGTCACAAGCCGCGTTGCCGGACGTGACGGCTCCCGCACCAGCGGCGATGTCCGTCACGGTCACCGCGTAGCTGTTGGGGTTGTGGATCTGCAGCGTCAGCGTGCCGGTGCCGCCGGGATACAGATCCCCGGTGGTCGAGGCGGACACGTCGAGCGTGCTGAGGGCGGCGGGCGTGGCGGCCTGGGCGTACCCGGTGCCGGTACCGCTGGCCGTCCACCAAGCGAACGCAACACTGCCCGCGAGCAAGACGCCCAAGAACAGCGAAACGATGGTCGCGCGCTTCGAGAACGCACGGAAGCTCATAGCTACCTCCTCGGTTCGTGGAACCTTCTCCGTCTCGCGAGGTATCGGGCCGAACGGCCCTCGGTTGGATACCCCGTACGGGGGAGTTCCGTTCGGGGGACAGCTATCGGTCGAGCGGGGAGACCGCGTCGCCCCTCGTGACCCGGCCCGGGGACTCCACCGTGGCGTACACGCCGAAGGGCACGTCCCGCGTGGCCATGAGCGGTCGGAAGCGAGCGATCTGTTTCAGGGTGTTCCAGTCGTGCAGGCCCGTGTGAGGGTCCTGGGTCGTGACGGCGCAGCGGGGGATCTGGCCGGCGATGCGGAGCACGGCCTCGCCGATCCGAACCTGACCCCCATCCCACGTGTCCTCTTCGAACGGTTCGGACCCCTCGATCTCGAGGTTGATCCGGAAGCGGAGCGGGTCCAGCCCAGGGTGGCCGCCCCGGCGACCGAGCTCTTCGACGGAGGCGAGCGACACGAGCGTCAACGGCAGCTCGTCGGGCCCGTCGCCGTCTCGATCGGTCCGGACCAACCGCACGGGCTCGCCCACGTAGGCGGTGAACGCATCAGCGAGCGGACCCTCCACGACGCGGCCCGGCACGGACCGGCCGTAGAAGTCGGTCACGGTCGGAGCGCCGAGGTCCTCACTGTTCGCGCTGATCTCGAGACCGTCGGGGAACCGACAGGTCAGCGTCGTTCCATCGAACACGGTGACCACTTGGACCAGCGGCCCGTGCGCGAGTCCGCTGGAGAGCCGGTCGCGCTGATCCACTAAGAAGAACCGACGATTGCCCGAGATGCCGACGTTCGTCAGGTCGGCGTGGGTCACATGTTGCAGTGCAGTCCCTTTTACGGGAGTGACGTTGATCCGTGCGAGCGTCGGCATACGGCAGAAAAGTACCTGATGACCGATCGACCTGAGACCACTGGCCCGCCTATGATCAGGGCCTGCAGCGCAGTGACATCTGGGTGACTCCAGGGAGGGATGCATGGCTCCACGAACAGGCGATGGGAACGACAGCGGCCATGAGGCCGTCGTGTCCAACCTGATGGACCTGCAGGCACGGCTCCGCGGCGATCCCGCCTCCCTGATCCCGGCCCGCCAGGGCCGCCGCGCCGACGAGGTCACCGTCGAAACCGACACCGTGTCCGTCACGAGCGCGCCGGCACCCGATGCCGACATCAGCCCGGAGCGCCGTATCGAGGCGCTCCGCCGCAAGCTCGAGTTCCTCGAGCTGGAGATCGACGCGTACGAGCAGGCGGCGGAAGAGCCGCCTTCGGCACCGGAGGAGCCGCCCCCTGCGGCGGATGTGATCGAGCTGCAGCACGCGGTCGAGGAGCGGCTCGCCGAGGAGTGAACGCCCCTCCGGTCGACGCCGGGGTGCGTGGTACGTTCGCCGCGATGGCGACCGCGTTGCACGCCGACATCGCCTCGCTGGCCTTCCTGCTCGGCACGTGGCGCGGGGAGGGGACCGGCGGGTATCCGACGATCGAGCCGTTCCGGTACCGGGAGGAGCTCGTCTTCGAGCACGTCGGCGACCCGTTCCTCTTGTACCAGCAGGAGAGCTGGAGCCCGACGGAGGAGCCCGTGCACTTCGAGCGCGGCTTCCTCCGGCCGGGCGCCGCGGCTGGCTCGCTCGAGCTCGTGCTCGCCCATCCGATCGGGGTCACCGAGGTGGCCCACGGCACGCTCGACGGAACCACCCTGGAGCTGACGGCGACGGCTGCGGGGATCGCCCGCGCCGAGTCGGGACTCTCCGTGGAGGGGCTGCGACGCCGCTACCAGGTCAACGGTGACGAGCTGACCTACCAGCTCGACATGGCGACCGCCGACACGCCGATGACGCTGCACCTCGAGGCGAGCTTGCGGCGGGCGGCATGAGCGACCGGTTCAGCTTGACCCGGCTGTGGCTTTTCGCCTGCATCGCCGGGCTCGCCATCGGCGAGATCCTCGTGCTGAGCGATCGGTCCCCGGCGGGCCATGCGGTGTGGGCGGTCACGACGGTGATCGGCGGCGTCCCGGTGCTCGTCGACGTGGTCCGCTCGATCGCCCGCCGGGAGGTCGGCGTCGACATGATCGCCATCTTCGCGATCGGTGGCTGCCTCTGGTTGCATGAGTACGCCGCCGGCGCGGTGCTCGCGCTGATGCTCGCGAGCGGCCAGGCGTTGGAGGAGTACGCCGACCAACGGGCGCGCCGCGAGCTCTCGAGCCTCCTGGCTCAGGCGCCGAGGCAGGTCCATCGCTACGAGGACGGCGCTCTGCAGACCCGCGGTGTCGACGACGTGATCGTCGGCGACCGTCTGTTCGTCAAGACGGGCGAGGTGATCCCCGTCGACGGCGTGCTCGAGGGCGACGCCGTGCTCGACGAGTCTGCCCTGACCGGTGAGTCCCGGCCCGTCGAGCGACCGCGCGGCGACCTCGTGCGGTCGGGGGCGGTGAACGCCGGCCCCGCGTTCGACCTGCACGCGACGACCATCGCCGCCGACAGCACCTACGCGGGCATCGTGCGGCTCGTCGAGGCCGCGGAGAAGGAGAAGGCGCCGGCCGTCCGGCTGGCCGACCGGTACGCGGCATGGTTCATCCCGATCACGCTCGCGATCGCCGCCGTCGCGGGGTTCGCATCGGGCGACCCGGTACGAGCGCTCACGGTGCTCGTGGTCGCGACGCCGTGCCCGTTGATCCTCGCGGTCCCGATCGCGATCGTCGCCGGCATCTCCCGGTCGGCCAAGCGCGGCATCATCGTGAAAGGGGGCGCGGCGCTCGAGACCCTCGCGCGATCGACCGTCCTGCTGTTCGACAAGACCGGCACGCTGACATCGGGCGTTCCGCGCGTCGCGGAAGTCGAGCCGATCGGATCGGTCGCGCCCGACGAGCTGCTGCGGCTCGCCGCGTCGCTCGACCAGGTGTCCCCGCACGTGCTCGCGACCGCGATCGTGCGCGCGGCGCGCGAGCGCCGGATCGACCTGTCGTTCCCGGTCGACGTCGAGGAGCGCTACGGCTCGGGGATCGGCGGTGTGGTGGACGGCCGCACGGTGCGGCTCGGCCAGGCGACGTACGTCGCCGACGGCGCCCCCCTGCCCAACCGAGCGCGCGACATCCGGCGCCGGACGATGCTCGACGGCTCGTCGTGCGTGTTCGTGGCCGTCGATGATGAGGTCGCCGGCGCGCTCGTGATCGACGATCCCATCCGCCCCGACACGCCGCGCGTGATCCGGTCGCTTCGGCGCGCAGGCATCCGACGGGTCGTGATGGTGACCGGCGACCACCCGGACGTGGCCGAGTCGGTCGGCGCGGCGCTCGGCGTCGACCGGATCCTTTCGGAGCGCGACCCCGCCGAGAAGGTCGAAGCCGTCGAGAGCGAACGTGGCGAGGGCGTCGTCATGATGGTGGGCGACGGGCTCAACGACGCGCCGGCACTGGCGGCCGCCGACGTCGGCATCGCGATGGGCGCCCGAGGGGCGACCGCGTCCTCCGAAGCGGCCGACGTGGTGCTCGCGGTCGACCGCCTCGACCGGCTCGTCGACGCGATGACGATCGCGCAGCGCTCTCGACGGATCGCCACGCAGAGCGTCCTGCTCGGGATGGGCCTCGCGTTCGTGTTCATGGGCTTCGGGGCGTTCGGGTTCTTCACGCCGGCGGTCGGCGCCTTGTTCCAGGAGGTGATCGACGTGACGTCGATCCTCAACGCCCTGCGCGCGCTCGGGTCGGGCACGCGCACACCGGCGGGCACCGCGACCACCGATGTCGCGGAGCGGTTCCGCCGCGAGCACGCGGAGTTCGCGCCCGAGGTGCAGCGCATCCGGGACACGGCCGACCGCCTCGACATGCTGGAGCCGGCTGAGCTCCGGGTCGAGCTGGAGGCCGTCCGCGCGTTCCTGTGCGACCGGCTCCCGCAGCACGAGGAGGAGGAGGAGTCGGCGGTCTACCCGGTGGTCGCCTCGATGCTCGGGGGCGAGGACCCGATGTCGAGCATGGAGCGCGCGCACGTCGAGATCTCCCACCTGATCCGGGTGTACCGGCAGCTCCTGGAGGACCTGCCACCCACCGGTCCGGACCGCGACGACCTGGTCGACCTGCGGCGGGTCCTGTACGGGCTTCACGCGATCCTGCGCCTGCACTTCGCGCAGGAAGAGGAGGCCTACGCCTGGTTGTCGGCGGGGGAACCGGTCTCGGTCGGCTGACCCTCGAGCGACGTCAGGTCGATCCGGCGCTCCTGCGGCTCCGCCGCCAGCGTGACGTGGAACGATGAGCCGCCGCCCGGACGATCCTCGACCCATGCACGGCCGTCGTGGAGCTCCGCGAACCGCGCGACCAGTGCGAGCCCGACACCCGAGCCGGTCGCGGCCGAGGAGCCCTGCCGGAACGGCTCGAAGATCCGCTCTTTGTCCTCGTCGGGCACGCCGGGGCCGTCGTCCTCGACGATCAGCTCGACGCCGTCGTCGCGTCGTGTGAGCGTCACCCAGA
>Ga0134127_10003151_pt1 | contig 11838 bp, 8 predicted proteins | sample KB31753_FD_96459 | JGI IMG/M metagenome (GOLD analysis project Ga0134127, IMG submission 96459) | Terrestrial soil microbial communities with excess Nitrogen fertilizer from Kellogg Biological Station, Michigan, USA - KB3-175-3 | ecosystem: Environmental > Terrestrial > Soil > Unclassified ...
AGATAGCGGTCGCGCAGCTCCGTCTGACGCGATTTCGTGGCGACCGGGCTCCCCGCGATCCACACCTGCTCGGCGACGCTAGTCACCTCTAGGGGATCGCCACTCCAGAGCACGAGATCGGCGGACTGGCCCTTCTCGATCCGACCGTGTGCCGCGCCGATGCCGAAAATTTCGGCCGGTGCCGAGGTGATCGCGTCGAGCGCCGCCTCCCAAGGCAGGCCGTGCGCGACCGCATTGCCTGCGAGCTGCCGGTTCTTTCGGACACTGAAGCTTTCGTCCCAGGAGAACGCGATTGGTACGCCCGCGTCATGCAGGAGCTTTGCGTTGTCGAGCCGCGAGCCGAGGCGGTCGAAGTCCGACGGCAGGTCCTGGAGCGCGTCGAGGACGACCGGCACCTTGGCCGCAGCAAGCTCGTTCGCGACGAGCCAGGCCTCGGCGCCGCCGGCGATCACGGGCTTCATCCCGTTCTTCTGCGCGTAGCGCACCACCTGGCGGATGTCAGAGGCGCGCTGGACGAAGAACACGACGCGGCCGCCGGCGAGGTAAGCCTTCAGTGCGGCGCGTCCCTCGGGCAGCAGCAACGCGGCGCTGCCCGACCCGCCGGGCTCGCGCACCTCGCGAATCGCCTGGTCGAAGAGCATGTACTGCGCGGCGCGGCTGCCGCCGGAGGCGTCGTGCGCCTTGCTTCCCCAGTTCACGTAGAGCGTGCGGCTGCCGTCGAGCGCCGCGTCGAAGCGCCCGTCGAGCGTCACCGCGGATCCCTGGCCGACGACGAGGCTGTCGGCCGGCAGCGGCGCGAGCATGCCCCAGGTCACGCCTTCGATGCGCGCAACCGGCAGGAGGATCGAGCGCGCGTTGAACGCCGGTGTGACGTCGAACTCCGGGCGCCACATGTGCTCCCAGGCAGGCGCCTTGAGCTTCAGCTCGGCGTCGTAGGTCGACTCCTCCTGGTTCACTTCCTCGAGGCCGATCTGCGTGAGGCCGCCGAACAGGCCGGGCGTCACTGGTCGGCCGTTCGCCTCGACGACGGTGGCGCCCGCGGGCGCGGCGAGGCCCTTGCCGACTTCCGCGATCTTCCCCTGCGAGACGAGCACGTCCGCGCTCTCGAGGGTGCCGGCGCTCCCGGCCGTGTGCACGCGCGCGGCGCGGATCAGGATGTCCTGGGCGCAGGCGAGCGCGGGTGCGAGTGCGAGCGTCGCGGCGAGGAGGAGGAGCTTCCTCACAGCGAGAAGTCCGAGCGGGGCTTCGAAGCGGGATGCGCGCGGTCGTAAAGCAACACGCCGTCCACGAACACGTCCTCGGCGAGCGCATACACGGAGAACGGCGTGCCGTTCCACACCACGACATCCGCCATCTTGCCGGCCTCAAGCGTGCCCGTCTGGTCGAGGATGCCGAGCGCCTTCGCCGGATTCGCCGTGAGCCAGCGGATCGCGCGCTCGGGCGGGATGTCGAATCCCGCGCGGACACCGCGCGTCATCGCTTTCGCCGCTTCCTGATTGAGGCGTTGAATGCCTTCCTCGGAATCCGAATGCACGATCGCGCAGCCGCCCTCGGGATGGTCGACGATCGCGATGTTCTCCTGGATGCCGTCGTAGGCCTCCATCTTGAAGCCCCACCAGTCGGCCCAGAGCGCGCCGCAGACGCCTTCCTTGGCCAGGCGGTCGGCCAGCTTGTAAGCCTCGACGCCGTGGTGGAAAGCCGAGATCCTGAAACCGAATTCCTGCGCGATGTCGAGCATCGTCGCCATCTCGTCCGAGCGGTAGCAGTGGTTGTGCACGAGGATGTGCCCGCGCATCACTTCGGCGAGCGTCTCGAGCTTGAGGTCGCGCTTCGGCGGCTTCGGCGCGACGGCGTCCTTGTCGCCCTCAGCCTTGTCCTTCTCGTACTTCTCGAGCTCGGCGTCGTATTGCTTCCAGTCCTCCATGTAATCTTTCGCGTCGGCGAAGGCCTGGCGATAGCCGGCGACGTTGCCCATGCGTGTCGAGGGAAACTGGTCGTTGTCGCCGTACACGCGTTTCGGGTTCTCGCCGCAGGCCATCTTCAGGCCTTGCGGCGCGCCCGGAAACTTCATTGCCTGGTAGGTCGTCGCCGGCACGTTCTTGACCGTGACGCCGCGCCCGCCGATGAGGTTTGCCGAGCCAGGCAGAATCTGCAGCGACGTGACGCCGCCCTCGAGGGCGGCCTCGAAGCCGGGATCCTGCGGCCACACGCTGTGCTCGGCCCAGACATTCGACGTGACGGGATCGGTCGCCTCGTTGCCGTCGTCGGCGGCTTTCGTGCCCGGGCTCGCGTAGACGCCCAGGTGCGAGTGAATGTCGATAAGGCCCGGCGTCACCCAGCGACCGCTCGCGTCGATGACCACAGCGCCTTCCGGCTCGGGTAGGGACGCACCGACCGCCTTGATCCGGCCGCCCTCGATCAGCACGTCGCCGCCGTCGATGCGCGTGCCGGTACCGGTCAGAACCGTGGCATTCCGGATCAGCGTGATAGGGCTTGCAGCCGCCTGGTAGGTCGAAGAGAACGGTTCACGCGCAGCTGGCGCCGCGGGACTTGCCGCGGGCGGCGCGGAGGGCGTCTTCGGTTGTGCCGCGCAGGCCGTGATGATGACGGCGCACAGCACGGCGGGGATTATTCTCATCGCAACGAATCGTACACGGATGCCCGCGCCTGCGTAAAATCGCGGTGCGCAGACCCCATGACGCCCGAACAGATCGTATTTGTCCTGATCGTCGCCATCACGCTGATGCTCTTCATCAGCGAGCGGATTCGCATTGATATTGCCGCGATGCTGACGCTGCTGTCGCTGGCGGCGACCGGCATCCTGACCCCGGTAGAGGCGCTCTCGGGTTTCGCCAGTGAGCCCGCGATTATCGTCGCCTCGGTGTTCGTCATCTCGGCTGCGCTGACCTCGACCGGACTTACCGAGCGCATGGGCGCCAGCATCGCGCGGACCGCGGGCTCCAGCGAGGGGAGGGCGATCCTCGTGGTCATGCCGGCGGTGGCCGCGCTCGCGGCGTTCTCGCACCACCTCATGATCACCGCGATGATGCTGCCGATCATGATGCGGCTCGCGCGCGTGCAGAATCTCTCGCCATCGCGCCTGCTGATGCCGATGTCGCTCGCCGCCTCGCTCGGCACGACGCTCACGATCTTCAGCGCGCCGGCTTTCCTGTTGATGAACCACCTGCTGCTGACCGGCGGCCAGGAGACGCTCGGCGTCTTCGGCATCACGCCGATCGGCATCGCGCTCGTTGCCCTTGCGATCGCCTACATGCTGCTGGGCCGATTGCTGCTGCCCAGGCGCAAGGCGCGCGCGGACGAGGCCGCCTATCTCCGGCTCGACCGCTACTTTACGGAGCTCGTGGTCGAGAAAGACTCGCGCTGGATCGGCAAGCCGATGGCGGACTTCAACCGCTACTACGAGGGGCGCCTGGAAGTCGCCGAGTGGCTGCGTGGGGGCGTACCCCAGCACAACAAGGGCAAGGAGTCCGTGCTCGCGGCCGGCGACGTGCTGTTCGCGAGCGCAACGCCCGACGAGATCGCGACTGTCGAGGACGACCCAGGTCTCTCGCTTCATGCCGTGAAAAAGTACGGCGAGACGGGCGGCAAGGCCGACGCGGGCACGCACCAGCTCGTGCAGGTTGTCGTCGCGCCGCATTCGCCATTCATCGGCGAGACGATCGGCAGCGTCGACTTCCGCAAGGCCTTCGACGTGCTGGTGGTCGGCCTCTGGCGGCGTCACGACTGGATCCGCGACCGCCTGTCGCAGGTCAAGATGCGCGAGGGCGACCTCCTCGTGCTGCGCGGCACGCCCGAGCGCTTCGCCGAGCTCGCCTCGCACCACGGCTTTTTGATGATGGTACCGTTCTCCGCGAACCCGCGCCGCCGCCAGTACGCGACGCGCACGCTCCTGATCGTCGCCGCGACCGTCGGCGCGGCCGCCTCGGGATATGTGCCCGCACAGATGGCCTTTCTGGGTGGCGCAGTGCTGCTCGTGCTCACCGGTTGCGTCGGGATCGAGCAGGCATACCGCGAGATCGACGTGCGCATCTACGTCATGATCGCCGGCGTCATCCCGCTCGGACTCGGCATGGAGAAGACGGGTACCGCGGCGTACCTCGCGGATCAGCTCCAGCAGTTCACGGTCGGCTGGACCCCATTTAGCGTAATGCTCGCGCTCTACTGGGGCGCGGCGCTCGTCACCCAGATCCTCTCCGACGCGGCGACCACGGTGCTGCTCGGCCCGATCTCGCTCGCGCTGGCGCTCGCGCTCGGCTTGCCACCGCAGCCCTTTATCGTCTGCACCGCGCTCGGCGCCGTCACGGCCTTCCTGACGCCCATCGGGCACCACGGGAATTTGCTGATCCTGAACCCGGGTCAGTACACGTTCGGCGATTTCTTTCGCGTGGGCGTCCCACTCACGATCGGCATCAGCCTCGTGAGCGCCTGGATCGCGCAGTGGCTCTGGCTCGGCGGCCCGCTGCTGCCGTCCTGGCTGTCCTGATCAGCCGGCCGGGCGGTGTCGCGCGCCTCGGCAACGGCTTTCGCGCCGGCGACCGTCGGCAACGTGGGCGTCGGCTTCGACATCCTCGGCCACGCGTTCGGCGTCATTGGCGACACGGTGCGCGCCGAGCGCACGGCGGAGACTGGCGTGCGCATTGCGGCGGTGGCGGGCGTCGCCGGTGAGCTGCCGCTCGAGGCGTCGCGCAACACCGCTGGCCAGGCCGTCCTGTCGCTCGCCGGCGCTGCTGCGCCGGGCTTCGGGTTTGCGCTCACGCTCGATAAGGGCATTCCGCTCGGCTCCGGCCTCGGCGGATCGGCGGCCTCGGCCGTCGCCGCGGTCGTCGCTGCGAACGCGCTGCTCGATCGGCCGCTGCCGCTGATCGAGCTTTTGGGCCATGCCATTGCCGGCGAGGAGGTCGCGAGCGGCGCCCGGCACGCGGACAATGTCGCGCCCGCCCTATTTGGCGGGCTCGTACTGACGGTCGGCGTCGACAGCCCGCGCGTCGAGCAAATCCCGGTACCGCCTTCGATACGCTGCGTACTGCTGCATCCGCGGATGTTCCTTTCGACGCAGGCCGCGCGTGCGGTTCTCGCGCGGCAGGTCGACCTCACCGATGTCGTCCGGCAATCGGCGAACCTCGCCGGTTTCATTGCCGGCTGCTACACGAACGACCTGGCCCTGATCCGCGCTGCCCTCGAGGACGTGATCGTCGAGCCGCAGCGCGCGTCGCTCATCCCCGGATTCGCGCGGGCCAAGCGGGCGGCGCTCGACGGCGGCGCGCTCGGTTGCTCGATCTCCGGCGCCGGTCCCAGCGTCTTCGCCTGGTGCGAGGCCGATTCTGCCGTGACTGTCCGCGACGGCATGCTGCGCGCCTTCGCGGATGCCGGCCTGGAGTGCGACCACTGGACCGCGGATGTGGGCGGCGAAGGCGCGCGACTCCTGGAACTGTCGTGATGTACGCCAGTACGCGCAACTCGGCGCTGGACGCAGGCCTTTCCGAGGCGCTCCTTCAGGGCCTTGCGCCCGACGGTGGTCTCTACGTGCCGCGTGCGATTGCGACCGTCGATGCGCGAAACCTCGATGGCCGTGCCCCGCTCGCGACACTCGCCGCGGTGCTTCTCGCGCCGTACTTTGCGGACGACCCGCTCGAAGCTTCGCTCGACGCGATTGCGGCCGAGTCGCTCGATTTCGACGCACCTCTCCGCGCTGTCGAGGGCGATGCCGGGGGACTCACGGTCCTCGAGCTGTTCCACGGTCCGACGGCCGCCTTCAAGGACTTCGGCGCGCGCTTCCTGGCCGCGTGTTTCGCGCGCCTGCGGTCTGATGGCGCGCCGGTTCTCACAATTCTCGTCGCAACGTCTGGAGACACGGGCGGCGCGGTCGCGGCCGCGTTCGACGGACGCCCGGGCATGCGCGTCGTGCTGCTCTACCCCGAAGGCAGGGTCTCGCCGATACAGGAGCGCCAGCTCAGCTGCTGGGATGACAATGTCCGGAGCCTCGCCGTGGAGGGAAGCTTCGACGACTGCCAGCGGCTGGTAAAGCAGGCATTCTCCGACCCTTCGCTGCGCGAGCGATTCGCGCTCTCGTCAGCGAACAGCATCAACATCGGCCGACTGCTGCCTCAACTCGTCCTGTTCGCGAAGGCGGCGCTCGCCGTGCGCGATGCCGCGGGCGCGCCGGCGAACTTCGTGATCCCGTCCGGAAACCTCGGCCTCGCGACGGCCTGCGCGTATGCGCGCGCGATGGGGCTGCCGATCGGCGAGATCCTGCTCGCCCACAATGCCAACCGCACCGTTCCCGACTTCTTTCTCGAGGGCGAATGGCGGCCGCGAGCGAGCGTTGCGACGCTGGCCTCCGCGATGGATGTTGGCGACCCGAGCAACATGGAGCGGCTGGTCTCGCTCTATGGAGGCGCCCCCGCCCTCCGGCGACGGCTGCGTGCGACTTCGATCGACGATGCGGCGATCCGGGACAGCATCCGCGAGGAGTTCAGTCGCGGCGGTCTCGTAATATGCCCGCACACGGCGGCGGGCTTCGCCGCCTGGCGTACCCTGTCGGAGCGAGAGCGGCGCGCCGGGCCCTGGATCGTCGCGGCAACCGCACACCCGGCAAAGTTTCCCGAGATCGTGGAACCGGCCATCGGGCAGCGCGTGCCGCGGCCAACCGCGCTCGCGCGCCTGCTCGAACGTCCGAGCCGGAGCCTGCGCATGGCGCCTTTGCCCGAGGCGCTCACTCAGCAGCTGGAGCAGGCTACGCGCTCGCTCTGAAGTTCGGATTCGTTGCCGCGATGACGACGCGCTTCTTTAATGCGCGCGGCGAAACGCGCCGCCTTCTCCCCACGACGCCGCGAGCACGTTGAGGATCAGGCGGCCGGCCATGATGCAGGTGAGGCCGTTGACGAAATCGTACGACGGCGCGATCTCGACGATGTCCATGCCGACAATGCGGTTCCTGCGCGCGACGGTGCGAAGGAGCGGCGCGAGCTGGCGGAAATAGATGCCGCCCGGAGTCGGCGCCATCACGGCGGGCATCTCGGTCGGGTCGAGTCCGTCGGCGTCGATCGTAAGGTAGACCGCGCGGCCCTCCGGAATTGTCGCGACGACCGGGTCCGTGCCTTCTGCGTGGATCTGCTCCGCGGCAAAGAGCTGCGAGCCGAACGCGCGGGCGGCCTGCACCTCGCGCGCGCGCGCGCTGCCGATGGCGCGAAGGCCGATCTGCGTCATGCCGGACACCGCCTTGATCTTGCTCGCCCATTGCAGCGGGCTCGAGTAGCCGCGGCGCACGCCGCCGACTTCCTCGCGCCAGTCGAGATGTGCATCGATGTGCAGGACGTGTACGGGCCCGCCAATCGCGTCGAGCGCGTCCACGACCGGGATCGTGACGCCGTGGTCGCCGCCCAGAACGATGAGCTGTGTGCCCTGGTGCCACAGGTAGCGCGCACGCGCGGTGATCGCCGCGGCATACGCGCCGTAGTCCCCGCCGTCGAAGGCGACGTCGCCGATGTCGACGTGCGAAGGCAGGTTAGACGCGAGGTCGGTGCCGACGTCGAAGTCCCAGTGCGACGGGTTGTAGCAGAAGCTCTCGGAGCGTGCGCGGATCGCGCCAGGTGCCTTCGCCTGGTCGTTCGGGAACGGGTCGTGCGAGTAAGGCTCGCTGTGGCGAATGCCGAGGAGCGCCACCTTCGCGTTCCAGCCCGCGGGATCCGTGGCGACCGGCCAGTCGAGGAAGGGCCGCTCCGGAGTCATCGTCGGCAAGAGGTTCGTCATTTCCGTTCTCCGCGTCCTGCGTCGATGGTAAGCCACAGCAGGGCCGCGACGACAGACGTCACCGCGCCCGTCGCAAACACGATGCCCCAGCCGCCCTGGGCCGCCGAAATCTTCGCGATGAAGTACGTGCCGACGACGCCGCCGAGGTTGCCGCCCATGTTGAGGACCGCCGTTGCGGCCATGGAGTCGCTCGGCTCGAGCCGCATGGCGACGCCCCAGTAGTTGCCCTCGTTGACCTCGACACAGGCGAACGCGAGGCAGAGTGCGGCGATCGCCCAGTAGGCGCTCTCGGCCGAGACGGTGAGGTACAGGAAGATCGCCGCGAGTGGCAGTGCGATGAGCGGCAGGATGCGTGCCCCGCGGCGGTCGCCGTAGCGAATGCGCAGCTGGTCCGAGACGCGCCCGCCGGCCGCCGCCGCGATGCCGGCCGCGAAATAGGGCAGTGCACCGAGCCAGCCGCTCTCGAGCACGGAGAGTTTCCGGTCCTGCACCAGGTACAGGAAGCTCCAGAACGTCACCAGATAGAAGACGTAGTTCATGACGAGGTAGGACAAGGTGACGAGCAGCACCTGCGGGTCGGCGAGCACGCGCAGCACGCGGCGCGCGGTCAGCGGTTGCCCTGCATCGTAGGCCGGGTTGCCCGAAAGCTCCGCGAGCTCGGCAGGCCTGATCCACGGGTGCTCGGCAGGAAAATCGCGCGCCACGAACCACCACAGCACGGCGAGCAGGAGCGACGGCAGGCTCGTCAACAGCAGCGCCGCCCGCCATCCGTAGGCCTCCATCAGCGTCGCGACGAGAACCGAAGCAAGGAGAGCGCCGGTCCAGAGGCCGGTCACGATCAGCCCGAGCATCGAAGCCCACCGCGTCACCGGGAACCAGTGCCGCACCGTGCCGGCCTCGACCGGATAGAGGCCGCCGTGGGCGATGCCGAGCAGCGAGCGGGCAATGAGCAGCGTCGCGAAGAGGAGGCCCGCCGAGGCGAATAGTGGTGCGGCCGCCATCAGGAGGCCCGCGCCGACCGAGAGGATTCCGATCAGGCTGAGCGTCAGGCGCGCGCCGAAGCGCTGGCCGAACAGCGCACCGGGCACCTGGCAGATCGCGTACACGATCAGGAAGGCGTTGAGGATTGCGCCGATCTGCACCTGGGTCAGGCCGAGCTCCGGCATCATGCGGCCGGCCGCGATGCCGATACCCTGGCGCTGCAGGTAGCTCGCGACCGCGAAGCCGAAGATCAGGAGAAAGACGAGCGAGCGCAGGCGCGGTTTCGACATCGCGCCAGCCTACACGGACTGCGCCATTCCGTCGCGCGGGCGGTCAGTCCATGTCGAGCCCGAGGTCCAGCGAGCGCGCGGAATGCGTCAGCCAGCCGAGCGAAATCGAATTCACGCCCGTCTCGGCGACCGCGCGCACATTGGCGAGCGTGATGCCGCCCGATGCCTCCGTGTGGCAGCGCCGGTTCACGAGGCCGACGGCCTCGCGAAGCTCTGCGGGCTTCATGTTGTCGAGCAGCACCGCCGCAACTTCGGAGCCGAGCGCCTCCTCGAGTTGCGCGAGCGTGTCGACCTCCACCTGGATCGGGAAGTTCGTGCCGAGGGTCGAGCGCGTCCGCGCGACGGCCGCGGTGATCGAGCCCGCGACGGCGATGTGGTTATCCTTGATGAGCACCGCGTCGTAGAGGCCGGAGCGGTGGTTGACCCCGCCGCCGGCGGCGACGGCGTATTTCTCGAGCGTGCGCAGCCCCGGCGTCGTCTTGCGCGTGTCCTTGACGGCGACGCCCGTGCCTTCGACCGCGCGCACGACCGCGGCGGTCGCCGTGGCGATCCCGGACAGGCGGCCGAGGACGTTGAGCATGACGCGCTCGCCCGAGAGAAGCGTGCGCGCGCTACCCGAGAGGAGGGCGACGGTTCCGCCGGCCTCGATGTCCGCGCCGTCCCGGGACACGAGCGTCGCGCTCGCCGGCTCCGGCATTCGTGCAAGCACGACCCGCACGGCGTCGATACCTGCGATCCGGCCCGCTTCGCGGCTGCGGATCGCGCCGGTCATAGCCGTTCCGGGCGGGATGATCGCGTTCGTGGTGATGTCGCCGCGGTCGCCGAAGTCCTCGGCCAGCGCTTCCGCGACGACGCGTGCAAGCGCCTCCTCAGGCGCCTCGCGCCTCATGCGACGCGGACGTGCGCGCGGACGAGGGCGGCCGACGGCGCCGGCCGGGGCTGGACGAAGCTGCGGGCTGCGGCGCCCGCGCCCGGCTGCGGATGATCTGTGCGGTAATGCGCGCCGCGCGACTCGCGCCGCTCCAGCGCGGCGGAGAGCAGGAGTCGCGCCAAGGCGGTGGCGTCGTCCTCTGCGCGCGACGCGGGCTGCCAGGAAGCGAGCAGGGCGAGCGCAGACGTCATGATCGGTCCCTGGCGCAACGGGCCGAGGCTCTCGCCGACGAGCTTGCGCAGCGCCTCGATGCGCGAACCGTCGCCCGCCTCGAATTGCGCGCGCCGCGGAATCGCGAGTGATCCCTTCGGCGCCGGCAGGCGCGCGGCACGGATCCCGGCGGCGATCCGTTCGCCGAACACGAGCCCCTCGAGCAGCGAATTGCTGGCGAGCCGATTGCCGCCGTGCAGGCCGGTTGCGGAAACCTCGCCGCAGGCCCAGAGGCCGGGGAGCGATGTCGCACCGCGCTCGTCCGTCGCGATTCCGCCCATATGGAAGTGCGCCGCGGCCGTCACCGGCAGCGCATGCAAACGAGGATCGATGCCGGCCGCGCGGGCTATCGCGCAGGTGCCGGGGAAACGCTCCTCGAGCGCGGAGACCTGCATCACGTCGAGGAATACCGATTTACCCGCGAGACGTCGCGCCGCGACGCTGCGCGCCACGACGTCGCGCGGCGCAAGCTCAGCGTCCGCGTGGATCGCGGGCATGAAGCGCTGCCCGGCCTCGTCGACGAGCACGGCGCCGGCGCCGCGCAGCGCCTCCGTGAGCAGGGGCAGGCGCTCGCTGCCGGCCACGAGCGCGGTCGGATGGAACTGGATGAACTCGAGGTCGGCAAGCCGTACGCCCTGGCGCGCCGCGGCCGCGAGGCCCGCGCCGCGCGAAGTCGCCGGATTGGTGGAATGGTCGAAGCAGGCGCCGATGCCGCCCGTCGCCAGCACGACCTGCGGTGCGACGACGACGACCCTCGCGCCGTCCAACCCTTCGAGCAGCACACCGGCGGCGCGCGCGCCGTCGGTGACGAGGTCGACCAGCTCGAGCCCCTCGAGCACGCGGATATCGGGCCGCGCGAGCACGGCGGCGCGCAGCGCCTGCATCACAGCGGCGCCGGTGCGGTCGCCACCGGCGTGGACGATGCGATTGCGCGTGTGGCCTGCCTCGCGGCCGAGTGCCAGCTGGCCCCCGGCGTCATGATCGAAGGCGACGCCGAGTCGGTTGAGCCAATCGACGCGCCCGGCCGCGGCCTGCGCCACGAGCGCCGCGACGGCTGCGTCGGAGAGTCCGGCGCCGACGCGCAGCGTATCGGCGGCATGCAGCGCGGGGGAATCGTCGCGCCCGATCGCCGCGGCAATGCCGCCCTGAGCGAGCTGCGAGGAGCCTTCGCCGATCGCGCCGTTCGCGACCAGCACGCAGCCGTCCAGCGACAGCGCCGCGGATAGGCCTGCGATTCCGCCGCCCACGACGACGGCGGGTGCGGTGACGAAATCGTTCACGGTCACGGCTTGACGGCCAGCATCCGCGTCACGGCCGCACGCGCGCGCTCTGCAACCGCCGGTGCGACCTTCACTTCATGGCGCATGTGGCGCAGCGACTCGGCAATGCCCGGGAGCGTGATGCGCTTCATGTGCGGGCAGAGGTTGCAGGGCCGCACGAACTCGACGTCGCGCACCTCGGCGGCCACGTTGTCCGACATCGAGCACTCGGTGACCATGACGACGCGCGGCGGACGGTTTTTCTCGACCCACGAGATCATGCCGGCCGTCGAGCCGACGAAGTCGGCTTCCTTGAGGACGTCGGGCGGGCATTCCGGGTGCGCGATGATGCGGATGCCCGGGTGGCTCGCGCGATACCCGCGCAATTCCTCGCCCG
>Ga0134127_10003157_pt1 | contig 11827 bp, 6 predicted proteins | sample KB31753_FD_96459 | JGI IMG/M metagenome (GOLD analysis project Ga0134127, IMG submission 96459) | Terrestrial soil microbial communities with excess Nitrogen fertilizer from Kellogg Biological Station, Michigan, USA - KB3-175-3 | ecosystem: Environmental > Terrestrial > Soil > Unclassified ...
CCCGCTTGCCCCCTCTCCTCCTCGGAGGAGGAGAGGGCCGGGGAGAGGAGGCACTTTGCCAACTGAGGTTTCCCCCTCTCCCCAGCCCTCTCCCCGCGCTGCTGGCGCAGGGAGAGGGAGTTGCAATCTGCTGTATCGCTGCGATGCGGCAGACTGGCATTCTGCTCTACGGAGGTGCCGGCAAGTTGTGCCCCGTGGCTGCCGGGGCGCTGTTCGTGTCTGCCAACCAGATGGCGCGGATGGTTTGTTCCTGCCCGAAGCCGTTTGGGGTCAAGGCACTGGGCTGATTCACGTCGTACCAACGCTTCCCATCGGCGGCGCCGGCCAGGCAACGCATCCCGGGCATTTGTACGAACCCATCGCGATCATGCTCGCGCACCCAGGACCACGCGTAGCGCAGCCAGTCGTTGCGGGCGCTCTCCGGTTGCTGGGAGAACCAGGTGATCTCGTCCCAACCCCACACCCAGAACCGGCCCTGGCCGGATTCGCCCGGCCTTCGGCTCCGGCCGTAGTTATCGAACTCCACGAGAAATGGAAGGTGCTCGCAACGCCAGCCGCTGGGCGTGACTCCCCCGCGGCTGCGCCCGTAGAGCGCATCCGTGTGGCCAACGCGCAACCGCCCCTCCTTCGGCTTGTCCGCCACTTCCTCGATGCGCAACGGGAAGGAATGGAAGTCGAACAGCAGCTTGCCGTCGCGGGCGAACCCGCCGCGCGGCACGTGCGCATCGCACAACAGGAAATGGCGCCGGGCATTTTTCGCGGCGTAACTGCGGGCCAGCGCGAGCACTTCGGACCAATGTTCGAGTTTCGGGTCGTTGGCGTTCATCAGCTCGACCTGGCCGTAGTGAATCGCTTCGCAGCCGGCGTCGATGTAGGACCGCGCGAGAAAATAAAACCACAACTTCGTTTCAGCGCGGCTTACGTCCGGCACGGAGGATCCCTGGCCCCACTGATTGCTGCCGCGTCCGCCCGGGTAAATCATCTCATCGTACCGGAAGGCGCGTTCCTCGACGGGCCGCCCCAGGCCTTCGAACGCCCACGCCGGCACGGCGAGATTGGTTACGTCGCGTGAAACGATTTCAAAGATGCACGCCTGCAGGATCAATTCCGGGTCCGCGCGATGGATCTTCGCCGCGTTGGCCCTGGCCGATTCCAGTTTTTTCGGCAACGCCCCCGCCCCGCCCTCCTCGCGTCCCCATTGGTACACCGCGCGCCCGGCGAGTTTCACCCCGCAGTTGGTCAACATGCGCAGGTTATCCTCGAAATCGCCGTGGCTTGTGAGCAGATACATCGTGGTCATGGAGCGCGAGAGGTAGCTGCGCAACACCTCCTCGGACATGCGGCCATCAAAGCGGTAGTCGCGGGCGAGGGCGGGGAGAGTGAGCAGAACCAAGCCTCCGCAGAGGAGCCGAAGTCGTGAGAACATGAACGAGAGGGTACTCCGCCCGATTCAGCAGTCAATTTTGCAGCGACGGAGTCAATGTGTGCATCGACACGGGCAGCTCCGCGCCCACCCCATGGTCTTAACTTGGCGGCTGTCGTCTCGTTTCGCAGACGACACTCGTTCATCGAATCCTGAAAGGATTCCGTCCCTCAGCCCAGGGTTGGCGCGGCAGCGCCTACCCTGGGTCCGCGTCCAAACGGTCTCAATCCTGAAGGGATTGCGGCAATCGTCTACGCGCCGTGACGCAACCCTTACAGGGTAGATCGCGTTTCGGAACGCGATCCCAGGGTAGCTCCTTCGTCGCAACCCTGGGCTGAGTGGTGCAACCGCGTTGCGGTTGAACCCGTAATGTCAGGCGTCGCTGCGCGACACGGCTGACCTTCCGTGGGCTGAAGTCCACGGCTACCACCAAACATCGCTACGCGATGAGGCAGGTGGGGCGAGCGTCCCCGCGAGCCGTTTGGATATGAAACGACCGTTGCTCGGCTCGTGGAGAAGGCTCACTCACATCGGACGGCTCGGGGGGATGCTCGCCCCACGCCTTCACCCTTCACGTTACCTCGCCTCGCAAACCCTCGACAGAATTCGGCGGCCCGTGCTTTGATTCGCTCCTGCTGCGACTTTATTTATGGAAGACACGAATCAGTTGATCGAACAGCGCAAGGCCAAGCTGGCCGCGTTGCGCGTCCGCGGACTCGATCCGTTCAAGAACAAATTCGTCCCTTCCGAGAAATGCGACGAGGCCCGCCGCAATTACACCGAGGGCCGCGCGGTCGCGCTGGCCGGACGCATCACGGCGCACCGGGACATGGGCAAGAGCCAGTTCCTCGACATCAAGGACCAATCCGGGCGCATCCAGATTTACGCGCAGAAGAACGTCCTCGGCGACGAGCAGTACGACATTTTCAAGCACCTCGACCTGGGCGATTTCATCGGGGTGAAGGGCACTTTGTTCACCACGAAGGCCGGCGAGATCAGCGTGCGGGTCGAGAGTTTCACGATCCTGACCAAGGCGCTGCGACCGCCTCCGGCAAAGTGGCACGGGCTGGAGGACACGGAGATTCGCTACCGTCAGCGTTACCTGGACCTGATGGCCAACGACGAGGTGAAACAGGTCTTTCTCAAGCGCAGCGCCGTCGTGCACGAGATTCGGCAGTTCTTTCACGGGCGCGGCTACGTGGAAGTGGAGACGCCGGCCATGCAGTCGATTCCTGGCGGCGCGGCAGCGCAGCCGTTCAAGACGTTTCACAAGGCGCTTGGGTGCGAGTTTTACCTGCGCATCGCGCTGGAGTTGTATCACAAGCGGTTGCTCGTGGGTGGCATCGACCGGCTGTTCGAGATTGGGAAGAATTTTCGGAACGAAGGGCTGTCGCGAAAGCACAACCCGGAATTCACGATGTTGGAAGCTTACTGCGCGTTCGGCGATTACGAGTCGATGATGGAGACGGTGGAGGCGTTGATCACGACCGTGGCGGAGAAGGTTCTAGGGTCGTTTGAAGTGCAGCATAATAGACGGTCAGAAGTAAACGATGCTTTTCACCACGCGCTTGTATTCGTATTGGATGCAGGTGAAGCAGCCATGCCAGGTGCTGGCCTTGATGCGGCAGCTAGCTTGGTCCGTCCGATTTTGGACTCGCTGCATGAATTGCGTCACAAGCTTCCTACCGAACCAGCGCACGAACTTGCTCAGAGAGGGTTGGAAATTCTCCAGCAGGCAGCAACTCTCTTTGAGCGTCTGCGGAGCAAGTCATCGGTCGAATCACCTTGGGATGACGATCGAGTCGAGCAAGTCTTTGGACGAGTGGATAAAGCGCGCTACCGATTCGACTCATTGACAGAACGGAAAGTCATTAATCTCGCGCGTCCTTGGAAGCGCGCCCGCTACAAAGACCTCGTTCGCGAAAAAGCCGGTGCGGATTGGTTCGACATCTCTCCTGCCGAACGCCGTCAACGCGCGCACGATCTCGGCGCGGAGATCGGCAAGGACTACGAAGACTTCGAAATCACCGGCGCCGTCTTCGAGAAGCTCATCGAGCCGACGCTCATTCAGCCGATATTTGTCACCCATCTGCCGAAGGAACTCGTGCCCCTGGCCAAGCTTTCGCCGGACGACCCGACCACGGTGGAGGTCTTCGAATGCTGCATCAACGGGCAAGAGATTGCGCCCGGCTACACCGAGCAGAACGATCCTGTCGCGCAGCGCGACACGTTGGAGCACCAGGCCGGCGGCGAACAGCAGAAGCTCGACGAGGATTTCCTCACCGCGCTGGAACACGGCATGCCCCCGGCGGGCGGCATCGGCATTGGCATCGACCGGCTTTGCATGATGCTCCTGGGCCAGGAGAGTATCCGCGATGTGATTCTGTTCCCGCAGCTCAAGCCGAAGGAAACCCAGCCGAAGTAGCTGGATGCGATGCCGAGATAATTTGATGCGGTTCCGGAAGGAGTTGACCTTAGTAGGAGCCGAGGTGAGGAGGCTCAGGCCATTTGGACGAAGGGAGATCAGAGCCTCCTTACGTCGGCTGCTACAGTTCCTCGCGCTTGCGGTGGCGCTTTCGGCCTGCACGCCCGCGCCGAAGGAGATTACGTCGGGCAATGCCGCCACGTGGACCAACCGCATCCAGAAGCCGCAATTGAGTGAACGCCAGTTCACGCGGCTCTATGCGGAAGCAATCGCCATCCGACTTCCCGGTGCGCGAGTGACAATCGCGGCGGCGCGTGAGCTGAAGGTGGCCCTTCCCGGGGATCGCTCTCTGACGGCTTACCTCGATAACGTCTGGAACGAATGTGCTCGCGCGCCGGCTGACCGCGCTGAGATATGCGACCGTTATCTCCATGCGCTTGTGGCGACCAGCAAAGGCAACGATGCCAATCCCATTACCACCAACTCCATTGTGCTGGTCATCAAAGACGAGTCGTTCATGGCGGGCGTGCGCAAACGCGCGGACGGGACCAATGCCATCGTCGGCGAAAAGCTTGCGGCGGATCTCTGGATTGCCTACGCGGTCGATGGGGACAACCAGATCCGCTATCTGTCCGAAGGGCAGCGGCAGAAGCTTGGCCTTTCGATTGCGGAGCTGCGTCCGTTGGCGATGGCGAACTTGCGCCGCATCATCAAGGAAGTCACCCAGCGGGGCGAAGGGCCGGTTTACATGCTCACCGCGGGCGGCAATTACGAAGCCAGCTTGCTGCTCTCGGACAGGTTGTGGGCCGGGATGTCCAATGTCGTGCAAGGCGACTTTGTGGCGGCTGTGCCGTCGCGCGATGTGTTGTTGTTCACGGGCACCCAGTCCCCCGAGGGCGTCCGCACGCTGCGGGCGGCGACGGAAGCGATTCACGCGGACGGTTCGTATCTTATTTCGAAGACACTGCTGGTTCGCCGCGAAGGGCGGTGGGAGAAGTTCAACCCGTAGGTACGACGGCTCGCGGGGACGCTCGCCCCACCGACTGATACTGGGGTTCGCGGGACCCGCGTTGCCCCTTGCATTGGGCCGTCTTTTGCGTTGAGCACGCGGCGGTTTGGTGGGGCGAGCGTCCTCGCGAGCCGTCGTACCCGAGTCCACTTTCAACCCCTTGCTAGCAAGCTTGCCCTTACTTGCCACTCCACATCAGGTCGAAGACTCTTCCTTTGAAGGGCCAATCCTCCATACGCGTGCAAAGGTTTTTGCGCACGGGATTCTCTTGAACGTAAAGCCATTTCTCGGAGTAGTTCTCGCCATTCCGCAGGCGGTGGTGCCACCCGCGCGATTGAAATGTCCACGCGGGTCGCTTGTGCCTCAGCGCGAACTGGCGCTTCCAATAGGCAGTCCACGTCTCAATGGTGAACTGCAAATCGTGCGGAGCGCAGAAACAGTGAAGGTGATCCGGCATGAGCAAATAATCACCCACGAGCCAAGCCTTCGCTTCAAACCAGGTTTCATGCAAGAGCCGATGCGCGAGTTCGTTCGCAAGCCAAGCCACGCGGTTCTCGGTGGTCACTGTCAGCAGGACGATGTTGGGCTGGCCAAGATGAATGTGAACACCCGAAGCGGGATTCCTGCGCTGGGGGAATTCGTTGGCTGAAGGAGTACCCATGTCGGGAGTTTGATCAGATCAGAGTAGATTGGAAGTCTTGTGATTTGGGGACGAGGCGGCTCGTGAGGACGCTCGCCCCACCGGATCAGTGATGCAGGGGAACGAGGTTACTGAGGCGGTCCGCGATTGAGCGAAATCGGCGGGCAGTATTCGCCTTTGCGCTCGCGCTTCCACCAGGCGCCGGTCGTGCGGCGTTCTTCCGGAGTCGTGAAGTGGTAGTCGTAGAGCGAGGCGCGAATGAACCGGGGCGGGCGGTCGGGGAAGGGATTCTTTTCCATCAGCGCGAGCACCTCGCGTTTGCCTTGCAACAGGCGCACGCAGAAATTCTGGAACCATGGGTTTCCTCGGAAATCGCCGAGCGCCGCGAACCACATCTGCCAGTCCAGGCGCGGCTGGTGAGGGGCGACGAACGTGGGGCGACGCTGGATGTCGCCGGGTTTGTGGGGGAATTCGTACGGCAACCAGTTCACGCCGTCATGGCTTCCTTCGACGATGATTTCCGGACGCGAAGTGGTCATCATGGCGAAGAGCCCATAGCTGTTGATGCTGCGGAATGGGGCGACCTGGCTGCCAACTTGTCTGGAGAGCTTTTCGAACGGGCCAAGCAAGCCGGCGAACGTTCGTTTAGGCTGTTCGGACGGTAACAAAGCCACCGCGAGCATCAGCGTCCCTACCAATGTAACCGTCAGCACAACCGTCGTAATCAGCGCCAACACACCACAGCCCGCCCACCGAAGCGGGCCCGGCAACCGCTTCAACCACGGCGGGCGCGGCCCTTCGGCGACGCGTCCTTCCCACTTGGGTGGCGCGAATGGAACCAGAGCGAAATCGTCCAGGAGCGTTACGCACAGCGCGAGGGTGAGCAGGTTGAAGAAGGTGTAGTTGCCGGTGAGGGAGATGACCAGCATCAGGAGCGCAAACGCCCAAAACGCCACGAACCGCACGCGGCGCGGCAGGAAGATGAGGAATGGCACGGCGAGTTCGATGACGAACATCGCCGCGCATGAGGCCTTTTGAAACCAGACCGGGAGTTGATGCGCATACCAGCCCAGCGGCGTCGGCAGTGGCTGGGTTTCGTAGTGGAGCGTGAGGGCGGTCAAGTCGTGCCACGTGGGGTCCCCGCTGAGAAGTTTCACAGCGCCGGAAGCGAACATCAGCCGGAACAGCAACCACCGGAGAAGCCACAAAACGATTCGCGGTGGCGGCGCTTCGCGCGCCAGGTTTGGCCAGAGTCGCAGCGGCGCGAAGAAGATCGCCAGCAAGCCGACTTCGAGCAGCAGGTTGTCCCACTGGTATCCGAGAAACACCGTGCTGACCGTCGCCAGCGACAGGTAGAGCACCCACAGCAAGGCCAGGCAAAGCGCCGGCGCGACGTTCAGGATGAGCAACCCCGCGAGAACGATCCCGGCGACGCATTGCGCCTGCAAATCACTGTCTTCCGTGCCGAACCAGCACAACGTCGGTGCCAGTCGATACCGGTCGAGGCCGAGGTCTTCGGTATTCTTTTCCACGGTGCGCATCACGTCCCGCGCGGGCACGATGCCATCGCGGCCGATGAGCCCGAGCACCTGCGCGTTGAGGGAGAGGAACGCGATGAGGTAAACGACTCCCAACATCCGGAGGAACAGCCAGCGCACAAGAAAATGCGTCGGTGGTTCCACTCGCTCGCCCCACAGCCACCGGGTGACGAACGAGAAGAAGGTCCGGTTCCTAGCGACGACACGATACGCCGCTTCGGTCACCGGGGCGACGCCGGGAATATTTTCGTAAAGCCAGAGAGGCCAACGTCGAGCGCAGGCTTGCGAACGAACCGCCGCCTCCGCGCCGCGCGTGACGCGGCCATCCGGCTCGACCAGATGCACCGCAGTCTCCAATGAGTCACGAGGAATTTCCGGAAACTGCAATGCGACGCGATCGCTTTGCAGCGTCGCGTATTCGACCCGGTCGCCGGTGCATTGCCTCCAGCGCGCGATCCAGCGCCGGCAAAACCCGCACTCACCGTCGTAAATGAGCACGGGTTTTTCAGGCGGCCGGGCGACGCGGGTGACGGGACTCACGCGAGCGTTTTAGCGGAAAGCATTCCGCCTGAGAAGCCGAGCCCATCGCGTATAGTCGGGCAGAACAAGAAGATTCCCAATCCTCCGGCTCCGTGATTAAGGTTTAATCAAACGAAAGAACCTTTCGTTTGGTGGAGCCGAATTTGTGACGAAGTAAAATCCGCCTACCTCGGCGTATGGAGGCGGAATGTTCGACCACACAATGGCCGATGCAGGGGACATCAAGTGTTCCGTGCTTTGAAGACGAAATCCCGTTGTCCCGTTCGACCAACGCACCAAGACCATGTTGGAGCAAGTCATCACCTGCAAGAACTCGGGCGGCGCGTTGGCGGGCGGAGGCCCCGGCGTTTGCGAAAAGCTCAGTTGGTATCCGAACACTTCGTCGAATTCGTCGTCCGAAACGACTGCCAGGTAAGCGCCTGTCTGCGGAAGGCAAAGCACACTGCCTCTCGCCGAATCAGCGGGCGAACCGGCTGGGACCAATGTTCCGTCCGGGGCGAGCAATTGCAGCATCGGGTTCATACCGGAACCAGGCGCCCTCCGGAGCCGCAAGGCAATTGTGTCTCCAGCGATGGCCTGGAACGCAAAGGCATCCAAGTCCCCATGCGTAATTTGCGCGGAAGCGGTTGTAGAAGGAGCGAGGACAGCCGGGCCATCGCCCGGATCGGCGGCATTGGTCCCTGGGTGCTTGATCATGCACACATGGTAATCAAACTCGTAATTGAAGAGGTCTTCAGTGACGGCCAGCGTGTAGGTGTCATCCTTGGTCAAGCGGAGGTTGCTGAGAGTTGCGTATTTGTAATTATTCCACTGGGCAGTCACGACCGCGCCGGTGGAATCGTAGAGATGCAGATAAGGAAGCCGCGCTCCGCCTGTGCTGGACACGGTCAGAAAAATCACGTCGTTGGAAGCGGCGGCGAAGGTGTAGGTGTCGTAGTCGGCCAGGCTAATGTGCCCGCTGGTGACCAGCCCAGGCGTAAGGACTTCTGGGCCATCGCCCGGTTCACGCTGATTTGCTCCCCCGCCTTTGGCCAGGTTGATGCTGAGGATGTAGTCCCACTCGTAGTTGAACCCATCCTCCGTGACCGCCACTGTATAGGTATCCGTCTTGGGCAGGGGAAAGTTTTTGATTACGGCGTAGTTGGCGGCATCGTACTGGGCAGTCACAACCGCGCCGGTGGAATCGTAAATGTGCAGGTAAGGAAGACGAGCACCGCTGGGGCTGAACAGAGTGAGGAAAATCACGTCGTTGGAGGCGGCGGTGAACGTGTACGTGTCGTAATCGGCATAGCTAATGTGTCCGTGGGTGATTTGGCCCGGAACCATGGCCTCGGGACCATCGCCAGGCTCACGCTGGTTCGCTCCTCCGCCTTTGGCCAAGTTGACGCTGAGGATATAGTCCCACTCGTAGTTGAACCCATCTTCCGTGACCGCCACCGTGTAGGTATCGCTCTTCGGCAGAGTCACGTTCCGCAAGGCGGCTTGGCTGGAGTCATCGTAGTGAGCTGCCACAACCGCGCCCGTCGAATCGTAGAGGTGGAGATAAGGAAGGCGCGCTCCTCCTGGGCTATACAAGGCGATAAACGCCACGTCGTTGGAGGCGGCAGCGAACGTGTACGTGTCGTAATCGGCATAGCTAATGTGTCCGCCGGTGATTTCGCCCGGAACCATGGTCTCGAGACCATCTCCAGGCTCGCGCTTGTTGGCTCCGCCGCCTTTGGCCAAGTTGATGCTGAGGATGTAGTCCCACTCGTAGTTGAAGCCATCTTCCGTGACCGCCACCGTGTAGGTATCGCTCTTCGGCAGAGTCACGTTCCGCAAGGCGGCTTGGCTGGAGTCATCGTAGTGAGCTGCCACAACTGCGCCCGTCGAATCGTAGAGGTAGAGATAAGGAAGGCGTGCTCCTCCTGGGCTATACAAGGCGATAAACGCCACGTCATTGGAGGCGGCGGTGAACGTGTAGGTATCATAGTCACACAGGCCGAGATGCCCGCTCGTGATCTGCCCGGGCATCATCGCTTCTGAGCCGTCGCCCGGCTCGCGCTTATTTGCCTCGCCTCCCTTAGCCACGTTCAGACTCATGATGTACTCGAACGCCTCGTCAGCGCCGTCATCGGAGACGGCCAAGGAATATGTATCGGCTTTTGATAGCGGGTAATTCCTAAGGATGGCAAAGTCGCGCGTGTCATAATGTGTTGTGATGACCGCGCCCGTCGAATCGTAGAGGGTCAGGTAAGGAAGCGCCGAGCCGCTTGTGTTGAGCACAGCCGGGAATATCACGTCGTTAGATGCGGCTGCGAAGACATAAAAATTCGTCCACCCCGGCATTGGAATGCTTCCGTTCGTAACCGTGCCGAAGCCAGCGTAGTTGGTCGTGTTGGCCTGTGCGGGCGGCGAGAAGCAGAAGAACGATGCGGCGAGCAGAGCCGCGTGTCGGACGAGTGTGTTCATAGGTTCAAGGGGTGAGTTAGACTGCCCTGTCGAGGAATGGGGGCGGTAGCATTCATAGAGGCATAAACCAATTCGCTCAATTGGCGCGGATCAGTCTGAAGAAGCCTGTCGCGTTGGTGCTTTGATTGGTGGCGTAGTTGAAACCGGCGAAGCGGGTGTAAGGGGGCGGGATATTTGCCCAGTTGATCAGCGCAGCAGGACTCTGCAGGCGGTCGGCCTGTTGGAGGGTGAACCCGAGCGCGTTGGTGGACCAACGGACCACCACCTGATTTGAGCAAACGAAGGCCGCCAGATACTCAGGAGGCGAACCTGGAGGGGGCGGCCCGGGTGTCTGTCGAAGACGCAGTTCGTATGTGCCGCTTCCCGAAAAATCAGAATCGCGACAAAGGACCAGGAACCGTCCAGTCTGGTGAATGCAATCGATGTTGAGGCTGCTCCCGCCGGCGACCACGATGCCATCAGGTGAGACCAGGTCCAGATGCGGCGCAAAATTTCCAGCGTCGAACAGCCGTCTCGCCGTTAGAGAGATCGAATCACCAGCCACTACTTCAAACTCATAGGCGTCAATGTCCTCGGAACTGATGTTACCCGTCACGGTGCCATGTTGCACAATTGAATTTGCCTCGCCTTGGTCCGCCAGATTCGGTCCCGGATGCTTAATCAGCGTGAGGCCGTAGTCATAGGCCTCGTCCACCCCGTTGTCGCGACAAAGGATCTGGTAGGTGCCGTTTTGGGGTAGCCGGTAAGTCGACGTTCCGGCGGCCCACTCCAGTCCGGTGTCGGTGCTGGAAAAGCTTGTCAGGTACTCGCCGTCTGGGGCAACCAAGTCAATGACCGGATAGGCTCCTTCACTGCTGGTGCGCACCATAAAGAAAGTGACCGTTTCGTTGGTCGTGGCCGAGAACGTGTAAATGTCGAAGTCGGCTGGACCATCCAGGCGGTTGGTGCGGGTCTGGCCCGGGGCAATCGTGCCTTCGTCGGCGCCGCCGGGATTGGGGCCAGGATGCTTCAACAAAGTCAGTGCATAGCCATAGGCCTCGTCCACCCTGTTGTCGCGGCAGAGGATCTGGTAGGTGCCGTCTTGGGGCAGCCTGTAAGTCGACGTTCCGGCGGCCCACTCCAGTCCGGTGTCGGTGCTGGAAAAGCTTGTCAGGTACTCGCCGCCTGGGGCAACCAAGTCAATGACCGGATAGGCCCCTTCACCGCTGGTGTGCACCATGAGCAAGCTGACCGTTTCGTTGGTTGTGGCGGAGAACGTGTAAATGTCGAAGTCGCTGGGACCATCCAGGTGGTTGGTGCGGGTCTGGCCCGGGGAAATCGTGCCTTCGTCGGCGCCGGGATTAGGGCCGGGATGCTTCAACAAAGTCAGTGCATAGTCATAGGCCTCGTCCACCCCGTTGTCGCGGCAGAGGATCTGGTAGGTGCCGTCTTGGGGCAGCCTGTAAGTCGACGTTCCGGCGGCCCATTCCAGTTCGGTGTCGGTGCTGGAAAAGCTTGTTAGGTACTCGCCGTCTGGGGCAATCAAGTCAAAGACGGGATGGGCCCCTTCACCACTGGTGCGAACCATGAGCAAGCTGACCGTTTCGTTGGTCGTGGCTGAGAACGTGTAAATGTCGAAGTCGGCTGGGCCATCCAAGCGGTTGGTGCGGGTCTGGCCCGGCGTAATCGTGCCTTCGTCGGCGCCGCCGGGATTGGGGCCGGGATGCTTCAAGAAAGTCAGTGCATAGTCATAAGCCTCGTCCACCCCGTTGTCGCGGCAGAGGATCTGGTAGGTGCCGTCTTGGGGCAGCCTGTAAGTCGA
>Ga0134127_10003159_pt1 | contig 11824 bp, 23 predicted proteins | sample KB31753_FD_96459 | JGI IMG/M metagenome (GOLD analysis project Ga0134127, IMG submission 96459) | Terrestrial soil microbial communities with excess Nitrogen fertilizer from Kellogg Biological Station, Michigan, USA - KB3-175-3 | ecosystem: Environmental > Terrestrial > Soil > Unclassified ...
CATCATTAGCAGGGCAGCGACGCCAGGGGCATTTCGGACGGGAGACCAGGGATCGGCTGGCGAGAGGTCCACGAACAGATACCCTGGGAATAACGGCACGAGCACGGTGTGCATCATGCGGTGGGTTGCGCGGTCGCGACGCTGAACGGCGAGGAGCGGTAGGTATGTGCGATAGCCGCGGCGTGCGAGCTCGGTCGAGGCCCAGCGTTCTGCCTGGGGATGGGTTTGTGCGACGACCCATGCGGCGGTGCCCTGGCCGTGGGCCTGAGGCTCCTCATCAGCCAGGGTCCGATAGCGGTCCGGACGCGCACCGCAGGGCTGTGGCGCCGAGTGAGGCTGGCGCGACGTCCCTTGGTGGGTGGCTTCTAACCGGGTGTCGGGTTTGGTGTCAAGCATTATGCTATCCGCTCCGGGTGGGCGTCCTCGCGGCATTCCCAACTGAGGGTTTCGCCGAAGTGGACGACGCCGAGGACGCGCTGTCCGTCCATGACGGTCACGGTGGCGTCCTTTGGGGCGTCCTCGGTAACCTTAGCGACGAAGATAACCCCGAAGCTGCCGGGTGGTGTGGGGTATGGCAGTGGGCGCCACTCGCCGACGCAGACGGGTATGTGCTCGACGTGTCGAGCGTCACGGTACTGGTCGGGGATCACGGCGTTTATCTGCACGTCGATGCAGGTCGTGACGTTGGGTGGGCAGATCATGGCTCGCCCTTCCACTCAGGGCCCAGGAGCGCGATGGACGCCTCCAGGTCGTGGCCGCACCTGGGACACGCCCAGCGTTTGCCCGTGCCGGGGCTGTGAGCGTCGCTGGCGGCTTCTGGCGTCTGTTGGCTACCTGATGACCTGGGAAGCTCCTGACCGCCCTGTGGCGCGCTCTGACGGGCGGCGCGTGGCATCCCCTGCATTGCCTCGTAGATCGGCACCTGGGCGTCGCGTAGGGCGATGGCCAGGTCGATGGCGTAGATGCGGCGCCGGTCGGCTGCCTGGCTCATGAGGCCGGAGAGGGTCTCGACGAGGTCGCGTGCGGCTTCGGCTGGGGTGGTCGGGTTGATGCGCTCGACGAGGGCCTGGAGGACGGCGGCGGGTTCTGACTGGGTCACGGTGCGGCTCCTGCGTCGGGGCGGGTCACGATGCGGCTCCTGCGGCGGGGCGGTGCGCCTCGAAAATGGCCCACCTCTGTATATACGCCGGTTTTTGTGGGGACCCCTTAAGGAAGGGAACTGCTACGCTACTATCGTTTGGTAGCACGATAGTAGCGGCGGGAGTAGTATCTAAGTTGCTGTTTTCGTTCACTGTTTTACCACCGGAGTAGCAGGAAGTAGCAGCGGAGTAGCAAACGGGAGTAGCAGGTCGGGAGTAGCAGGCCGGAGTAGCAGGACAGCATTACTGACCTACCTCGATTTCCGAGAGACCTTTTTGTGTTATTTTCCAAGGGCCTCGCTTCCTCGGTTGATGTATCAACTTATCGTCCGAAAGCCGTTGCAGTACACGCACGACTTTCCACCTTTGTGGGCGTCCTTCGTCGTCCGTCCATCCGGCAGCTTCGGCGATCTTGACGGACATCCATTTCGGGTTATCGCGCAGGATGCGGAGGACCACGTTTTCCTCGCTCATCGACTGGTGAGCCTGGTCGGCGGCTGCCTCCTCGCTCATCGGCTCCGCGACCACGGTCTGAAATGGCGCTTCCCACTGGTCGATCAGGCCAGTCTGGACCGACCGTAACTTGAAGCTTATCGGGTCGAAGTCAGGCCCGCGGATTTTACCGCACCAATGCAGCGAGCTGACTTCCCCCTCCCGGTAGTTGACCAAATTCCCGTCCAGCTCGTTGAGGAACGCGCCGCCGCCTCGCGGCAGCAGGTTGTCCTTGGAGGCGTGCTTGATCGGGTGGGCCAGCGTGATGACAGCCGGGCCACCGCGGCAGCAGGTGAAGGTGCGCAGAGTGCGGGCATAGCTCCCTGCTGCTACGTTGTCGTTCTCGTCCTCCCCCGGAAAGTAGGACGCGGCGGTATCCCCGACGATCAGCGAGAACTCTATCCCGATAGCGTCGATCTCCTTTTTGAGGACTTCGGCCGCTTCGTCGGTCAGGGGGAAGTTGCCGGGGAGCACATAGGGCAGGTCCTTCGGCTTGAGCCGGTAGGTCTCGATCATGCCGAGCAGCCGGTATTTCACGTCCTCCGGGTTCTCCCCGGCGAGGTACAGGACGTTGCCCTGGGTTGTGCGCAGGTTGCCGATATTGCGCCCGGCCTGGATCATGCAGCCATTGAACAGCCATACGGCAGTCTTGCCGTGTCCGGTCAGAGACGTGCAGGCGTACAGTCTGCCGCGCTGCACGATCTTCTCTATGAGCCAGTGAGGGGCGGCCACGTCACTGACGAACCTATCGCCCGTGAGAATGCGCCCTTTGGGTTGCTGCTGCTCGTGGGCCTGCCGTGCCAGGCGTTGCATGTCCTCGTAGGTGTGGCCGGCGTCGAGCCAGTCGGACACGTCGCCCTTTTCCGGTAGCCCTGGAAGGTCCAGGACCGTGACAGACGCGGCCACAGCCAGCAGCGAAGCCTTGATGACGACAGACCTGTCACGCCCCGCCTTGTCGTTGTCCTGCAGGACAATGACGTGGTGGCCCTTGAATAAGGGCGCATAGTGGGGGCGCCAGGCGTTGGCACCGCCGATATTGGTGGTGGAGATGACGTGATCTCCAATCCGGTCGGCGTCCTTCTCGCCCTCGCAAATCCAGATCGTGGAGCCTGGCGCAGCCTCTCTGACCGCCTTTTCACGATAGAGCGGTGGCGTCGCACATCCCTGTGGTATCCAGCCGCCGCGCCCGTCAGGGCGGCGCTGGGTGAACTTTTTGTTCCTGCCTCGGACGGCCTGGACGACAAGGTTTCCGGCAGCGTCGTGGTAATCGTAAATGACGTCGAACTCGGCCGCGCGGGCGCCGTTTCCGTTGACGTGCTTCGCTTCTGGTCGGTTGAAGCCCGCTTCGGTGAGCACGCGGGCCTTGGCCGCGGGGAAGTCGATATGCTCACGGAGCATGTACCAGTCGAAGACCGTGCCGTGCTTGCCGCAGCCGAAGCAGTGGAAGTGGCCATCCTCGTAGACCGTGAAGCTGGGCGTTTCCTCGGCATGAAATGGACACCGGCCGACCATGTTGCCGGCGATGCGCTTGAGCTGGACGTTGCGCTGGACGATGGCCTGTAAAAAGGGGCCATTCGAGCGTATGAGGTCCAAGTCGATGCTGTCTGACATGTCAGGCTACACCCGGACATGGGCGTGCTCGCGATACACGATGAACATCCGCGCCAGGTCGAGCCAGCCGAGGCCCTCGGGATGCGTCCGACAGACCACCTCCACGTAGACGCGGTGTTCGATAGGCAGCTCGTCCCAGAACTCCTCGCGGAGCACGAAGGCGCATTCCCAGGCTCGATGCTGGACCTGCCAGGGCGGGGCGACGATCGGCCTCATGCGGCCGGCTCTCGTGAGGCAAGGCACACTCCCCCATTGCGGCTGGGGAGGCTCTGCGCTACACAAGGGACGCAACTTCTTCTTGTGGTAGCGGTCGGCCCGCAGCCGATTGCCGAGTAACCAGGTGCCGTCCAGTTCCCGCTGGGCGGCATCTTTCGTTCTACAGTCCGAATCGCCAGGCGCGCAACGCCGGTCATGCCGCCCTCCGCAGGCTTGCGGTCGCGGCGATGGCTCGGCCGATCAGTTCTGGGATTTGCGGAACGATGGAGTTGCCGAGGCTCCTAAGTTCGTCCACAGGGCGGGCAGGCCCATCGTCCATTCGTAGATGCGGACCAAGGTCCGTCCACTGAATCCCGCGAGATACGAGCGAGTTGCCAAACTCGGTTGGTGTCTGACCCGGGAAGCTGCGTATGCCTGCCCTGAATTGCTCAAATCCCGCCAGTCCCTCGCATTGGGAGTGGGCAAGAATCCATAATCTTTCGCGGGCATGTGGAGCCCCCACGCGGGACGCAGATACAGTCTCCCATTCCGCATCGAACCCGCAGGAGGCAAGGTCTCCAAGGACTGTGACCAGTCCTCGAACAGATAGGGCTCCGACGTTCTCCACGATGACGAAGCTCGGTCGTAGCTCGCCAATAAGCCTGGCGAACTCTCGCCATAGTCCGCTGCGCTCGCCGCCAATGCCTGCACCGGATCCGGCGACAGAGATGTCCTGACAAGGGAAGCCACCGCAGATGACATCCACCGAAATTCCATCTGCACGGAGTCTTTCAGCCGTGAGGGATCGAACGTCGTCATAGCAGGGTACCTCCGGCCAGTGTTTGGCCAGCACGCGCCGGCAATAGGGGTCGATTTCGCAGAACGCAGCGGTGGTCATGCCCGCCCGCTCCAGCCCGAGGCTGAAGGCGCCGATGCCGCTGAACAGGTCGAGCACCTTCATGCCGCCCCCGCCTCGGCTGGTGCGTGCTCGTGAAACACCACCTCGGCGCTGCCCTTGCGCGCCTCGAGGAACCAGCGCCCGGCGAACTCGTCCACGGAGCCGGTCCAAAGCCCGTCAGCGAGCCGCAGCAGCCCCGTGCCGACGACGTGGCCGCCGTGGTGCAGCCGCACCTTCATCGTGTCGTGCGTCAGCCTCGTGGCGGTCAGCGACGTGCCTGGCGCCGGATGCCCCGCGACGTTGCCACTGAACACGCCGTTGCCCATCGGCAGGAGGATGCAGGATGGCATCATCAGACCAGAACTCCCGCTTGCCGAGCTTTCGCCACCTGTGCCGGCGTCGCGCGCTCCATCCGCTTGCCGCTCGACGCACTCCGGCGCACTGGCCGAAGCCCCTCGTTCTGCGCCGAGATGGACGCGCGGATGCCAGAGACCGTGGCGCGGAGGGGGACGCGGTGTATCCGAAGCGCTGCCTCAGCATCTTCAACGCACCGGACCAGGTAGTAGTAGTGGCCGGTTCGTTCGATGCAATGAGCTACGTGGTCCTGTTCCGCAGACTGGCGACCAACTGCCGTCTTCACTTCCAGAAAGATGGCTGGAGAACCAGGGACCAGGATCATGTGATCCGGCGTGCCCCTACGGCCTCCCCGCGCCTTGAGCCTCTGTGCGACCGCGAGGCTGGCCTTTCCGGCGCTGTCGATGGCGCAGTGCCAGCTACCCTCGGGCAGCGCGCGGTTTAAGAAGACCGCGATGGTGGTGTGTATCTGCTGCTCACTGGCAGCGGCGCGGGTCATGCCACCCTCCGGTGATGCGACAGCCTGAAGTCGTCGAGCGCAGCGGCGGCGAAAAGCCTGCGTTCCCTCGCCTCCCTGCGGCTCTGTGCCTGCCGTGCCGCGATGCGGTCGTGGTTCAGAACACGCCGGATGCGCTCGCACTCAATGCATGAGCGGCTGCCGTCAGCCTTCCAGCGAAAGGCCCCTTCGATAAGGGGATGCCCGCTGCGGCACGCTTCCCTGAGTGTCTTCGTCATTGGCGGCACACCCTGCATTGCGAACCACGGAACAGGTCGTGCTGGCGCGTCGTACGCGGCGGCACCCGGCCGCGCTCGAACTCATGCCGCAGATCAGCAAGTGCCGCCGGCCATGTGTCGCGCTGCGGAGATCGGAACGTGTGTCCCCGGTCTACCTCGATCTGCTCACCCTCGGCGTAGATTGCCGGATGCTCGCGCCAGAGCACCCACCATTCGCCGAGGGTCTGGAAGAAGCACCACGCGCAGTCGGTGCGTTCTGGAATGCGGACACCTAGCTGGTCTAGGAAGGCGTAGACATCCGCCTCGCTCCAGCCGATCTCGCGCAGCGGGAAGCGAACCGTGACATTGGGCACCCGGTGGTAGTCCCCGCCTTCACGCTCCTCCTCGTCGGCCCGCAGTCCGACGTAGATCGTGGCAGGCGTCCGGCCCATCAGCCAGGCCGCGAACGGATCGAGTTTGAGCATCCGGGTGCAGAAGCGCGCGCGGAAGTTGGGGATCATCTTCTCTTGCTCGATGATCCCGCGGAGTGTGCCGCCCATGACCGGGTGAATGACCTTCCCCAATCTTTCGGAGAGGCTGCGCATATGCGCGAACCAATCTGGCAGCTCGTTTCCGGTAGGGGTGCAGACGTAAGTGTAGTCGCGCGGCTCGTTGGCCTTGAGCCAGAGCGCAGTGGCCGTGCTGTCCTTGCCGCCGGAGATCGGGACGACGTGGATCATGCGACCATCCCGAACGTGCTGATCCGCGGCGTGCGGACGTATGCACGGTCTCGATGCTGCTCGCAGTAGGGGCAATTCGATACCGCTGTGTTGGTGCACTGCCGCCAGTGGGGCTTGTCTCCGTCGAGCCACGCGCATTGCCGCCGCGGCTCGTTGGGGCGCTCTGGCTTCGGCTCTGCTGGCCTCAACTCCGGGGCTTTATGCTGTGGCGGCTTGCGGGGCGCCACAAACTGGATCGGCGGCAGTGGGCCAAGAGCCGGATACGGCCCGAACTGAGGAAGCGTGACGCGGGGCTCGCGCACGACGTAGCGGCGAGGCTTAGGCGCCTGGCCCGAAGGCAGCCGCTTCACCGGGTTGGGGCGCTCCGGCAGGGGGATGCGCCGACGCAGCGAGACAATGACGTTGACCGATACGCCTAGCGCCAGGGCGATCACGGCGACCTTCTCTCCGGCGTGCCACATGACCGCTAGCCGGTCCTTCATCTCGTCGCTGTGGTGCGACCGGACGCCGAAGTTGTGGATGCTGCGGCAGTGCGGCGAGCACACCATCCGCTGCATGTGGCACAGCACATCCCCGCAAACGACGCAGCGTAGGTCTGCTCTATTGGTCACGTTACTGCCTCCGCACTTGACTTTGCGCCGCTCACGGCCCTAATAATTCCTCGTGAATTATCCATCAAAAGAGACGCGCGCAGGGGTTTCGGAGGGTATCGGTGCCCTGCGCGCGCCGGAGTTTGAGTTGGTCGGGGATAGAAACATCGTGGTTGCACCAACACCCCGTGGTGCAGTCGGGACCAGCCACCTCACAGCGAGGCAGCCAATGGGGACGGACAGCACCCACCACACGACGATGCACAGCGCCCAGGTCATGCGGCACCCGCCAGCAGATCAGCCTGCCGTGACCAATGATCCAATTTCGGCAGCGTCACCGCATAGCGTGTTGCGCTCGACCCATCGACACTATGCGCTGCGGCAGCAATGGCCTGTCGCATCCGGCGTGCGGTGTTCACACGCGCCACATGGTAGTAAACCCCTAGGCGCTGACAGAACCTGCCCCAGAGGCCCATGGTGGCCAACTTCCATTCGGTGGACCCACCAAGGAATACTCCCACCGAGGGGCCTACCAGCGGCGCGATGTGGTGCTCCTCCATGCCGTCCTGAACCGCGATCAGAACGCGAGAGCAGATCGACAGGCAGCGGTTCATCCATCGGTATGACAGTTCGAGAGATGGCAAGCCGCCGGCTACGATGTCCGGCAGCACGATCCAATCAGCCTTGGCACCAAGCCGCTCGATCAGGCACTCGAATGCGTCTTCATCGAATGCCCGCTTGGCCTGGAAGTCTGCCCACGCTCCATTGTCTAGCGCGTAGTTCGGGAAGCCTTCGGTGCGCCACACTCCGGCACGGCTCACCAGCAGACGCCAGCCGCGAGCGCGCAGAGCTGCGAGGTTGCGGCGGGTTCCGGTGCGGGATGCGTAGCAGATCACGGCCGTTCCGCCTGATGGTCGGTCGGCTGCGGGGTGATGGTGATGAGCGTGATGCCGGCAGCGGATTCGATCTGATGCCAGGCGCCGGTCGGGATCACGATCAGCAGGTTCGTGGAGAGCGAGCGCGGCACCACGAAACCGTCCTCGTCAATCAGCCGGAGGAAGCCCTCGCCTTCTGCGATCAGGATCAGTTCTTCGCCGCTGTTGTGACGCTCCCAGGCCGACGTGCCGGAGAACTTTACCGTCGAGATGAAGCCGTCGCGGTAGGGATAGGTGGGGCCGAAGCACTTGGCTTCGAGGTCGTCGTGGCTGCTGTTGGGCGTGCGGCCGGAGAGACCGGCGACGTTGTTGCACTCAGCGGAGAGGTTGATGGCGCGCGCTCTCATGCGGCGCACTCGACCGGGGTCGGTGGATCGTCCGTCGTGACGCGCTGGGCTGGAGCCTCCCAAAGATCAGGGCGCAGGACGTGCCGGGGAAACCCGGTGATGCGCTCTACGTCGGGGACGCGCTCCGGAGGGACTTGCTGCCACATGGCAACGGCGCTCCGAGCGATGCCTAATTCAGCGGCTACCCTGGACATCAGGCCGCGTTGCGATCGGAGCAAATCCATGCCGGTGATAGCCATGCCGCCATGCTAAGCACGGCTGAGCGCTCAGTGCAAGCGCTTTCGCTCAGGACGGCTTATCCCACTCTGTCGCATCCTGTTGACATGGAAGTCGCAGAGCAGGTCCGAACAGCCCGAACGCGCATGAAGATGTCGCAAAGGGACTTAGCTAAGCGACTGAAGGTCGCGCCAAGTGCTGTGGCTCAATGGGAAACCGGAGTAACACTACCCTCTATAGGAAGACGAGTAGACTTATCGAGACTGCTCGACATCCCTTTCGGTAGTCTTATCCCAGAGGCAAACCTTACTGGAGAAGGGCCGCTCCGCGATCCGCAGATTGCGGCAATCGTTGAGCAATTACTAAAACTGCCGCTACCAGTCCGCGAAGCTGTCTTGATGCAAGTGGTTGCGACAGCGGAAGCCCTGGAGAACCAGGCGACGGATACGCAAAAGCAATAAGTCTGGACGCCGCATCTTTCGCTAGTTTGCTCAGTTCGGCTTCACTTTCCTCTTGCATTCCGTGCTCAGTGGTGCTTAGCATGCCTCCGTAACCCCGGAGGTCCTTATGCAGCCGCACGCTACCGAGCAGTCCGATCAGCGGCACGATGTGGCTTGCGAGGCCGGCAACGATTGTGTGCGACATTCCGAAAGCTCCCCTGAGATTTCCCGCGTCGTGGGCGGTGGGCCTGTTTCTGGGTCGGCCGGCACGGTCGCATGTCACGCGAGCGTCATACCCGCCAGCGTAGCCCCAGACCCCACAGTTGCAACGGCAATTACATCGCAAACCGCAAATAGCAATATTGTGTCCGACCCGGCGGAATTGGCCGATAAATCACCGTTAACTACGCCAGACAATGGAATAGTTGCGGAGACGTGCCCGGCTTGTTTGGGGACGCGCCGCTCGCACTTCGGCCGGTGCTCGGTGTGCGTCGGCTCCGGCGTGACGCCCGCAATTCCCCGCTCCCCTGCCATCCGTCCGCAGAGCCTTGCCCGCGAGCGGTACGAGAGCGCCTACTTGGCTAAGGAAAAACTCCGATGATCGTCCCTAAGAACTCTCCAGGGGACGTGATTGAAAACGTCGAGCTGCTGGAGAGACTTCCTCGCACCAAAACCCGACCATACCTCTGGCGTGCGAGGTGCTACTGCGGGAACGAGTTCCGAGCGGTGCCAAGTGACCTGAGGTCTGGAAGGGTCAAAAGCTGCGGATGCTTTAACCGGCAAAGTCTGTCCAAACGCATCAGGCATGGCGCATCGCGCGTAAGCGGTTGGACGCCAGAATACCGCAGTTGGGCTGGCATAAAACAACGATGCTCCAATCCTACCGATAGAGCTTATCGGAACTATGGCGGCAGAGGTATTGCCATCTGCGATAGATGGAAGACATCGTTCCAAAACTTTCTTGATGACATGGGACTTAAGCCGGGGCCGGGTTATTCGATAGATCGAATAGACAACGATAAAGGCTATTCCCCTGAGAATTGCCGGTGGGCCACGCCGGATATCCAAAACCGCAACAGACGGTCTGTAAAGGTTGTTCTGCTCGGAGGTGAATCAATGACCTTCAAGGAAGCCGCAAAGGTCGTTGGAGTGAGCGGCGTATCGGCTAGGCGCCGCATTAAGCGCCACGGAATAACCCATCAGGAAGCCATCGACTTCTACGCTCTGAAGCAGAGCCTGCGATGAGCTTCGATCCTGATTGCTTCGACCTCGCCGAGCACTTCTTGCCAAATGACGCCGCGAAGCGCGTTAAGAACGAGCTGGCGCAGCACATCCAAGACGCAATCGAGGATTTCCTGTCGGTCTACGACACCGACGAGGAGATACCGCGCGAGGAGCAAACGCCATGAGCACGCTTTATTGCGCCGAGTGTTCCGGGAGAGGACGGGTTACGTTCGACCGCCCCAACGACCCGTGCGCCCGCCTGGAGCCGTGTCCTGAGTGCGACGGAACTGGGGAGGCGCACTGCCATATCTGCGGCGCGCTGGCCATTGATGCCGTGGTGGTCGCTCGGTCGTTTACTCCGCTCTGCGAGCGCCACATGGCGGAACATCAAGAGGAAATCGAAGCATGAGACGTCTTCCTGACGTTCGCTATCTGTCGGACAACGACCGCTACATCGTCATGTGTGGCGATGACCGCGCCGGGTTCGTGCGCAAAACGGTGGCCGGCGAATGGTCCGCAGTAGATACCACAATGGAGAAAAGCAAGACATTCCGCACCCGACGAGGGGCAGGCGAATGGCTTAGACGGGAACTTGAGAAAGCGATCTATGCGGATCATGTGCGATGAATAAGCTAGCGGCCTACCTCGACGCATATGCCGATACGCTAGCCAAGATGGCCAGCGAGCTTTCGCAACTTCACACCGACCTCTGTGAGCTGCGGGATGAGCTGCGCGGCGTGGTCGATGACCAGCGCCAGGAACCGCTACCACTGAAGGAGGCAGCGTGAGCCAGACCATTTCGCCGTTCCGCCTCGAGCACGCCATGGCAGAGGCGATGAAACTGCGCGCAGAGATCGGCGACGGAGATGACCGGCTGCTGCTCGACACCATCGAGGGTGAGACGGACGTTTTCACGATCATGGACCGCCTGTCCGAGATGGCGATCGCCGATAAACTGCTGGCCGAGCGCGCCCGCGAGCGCATCGCCAGGCTTGATGCCCGCGCAGACCGGGCCAGGGCGACGCTACAGCGGATGCTAGAGGCCCTGGGCATATCCAGGCTGGAGCGCAGCATGGCCACCCTGTCGGTAGCTGATGGGCCGCGCGCGGTCATTGTCACCAACCAGGCCGCTATCCCCGAGGGCTTCTGGCGCCGATCCGTCGATAAGACGGAGATCGCCAAACAACTGAAAGCCGGCAGCCATGTAGACGGCGCCGAGTTGGCAAACGGGACGCCGGTCCTGCGCATCCATTCCCGCTAGGAGGAACCAGTGAACGCCCTAACCATCTCCAACGTCGAGACCGAGATCGACAACCTGGCACCGCAGATCGCCGCTGTACTGCCGCCCGACGTGCCGGCCGACAAGTTCCGCTCGGTCGCCCTAGCTGCCATCCGCAACAACCCCGACCTGCTGCGCTGTGAACCCCAGTCTCTATTCAACGCCTGTCTGAATGCCGCCCAGGATGGCCTAATGCCGGACGGGCGCGAGGGCGCCATCGTGCCGCGCAAGGGCAAAGCGGTGTGGCAGGCGATGATCCAGGGCATCTACAAGCGGGTTAAGGCGTCTGGCTCCGTGGCCACCCTAGCCGCCAACGTGGTCTATGATGGCGAGACGTTCGACGTTCTGCTCGGCGACGACGATCGCATCGTTCACCGCCGCGATATGTCCAAGGTGGCAAAGGGTGCTGAGGTCGCGGTCTATGCCATCGCCACTCTGAAGGATGGAACCAAGGAGCGCGAGATCATGACCTGGGAACAGGTGCAGGACGTGCGCAAGTCCTCGGCGATGCCGAACAGCGGGCCATGGACCCAATGGGCCGACGAGATGGCACGCAAGACGGTCATTCGGCGGCTGGCAAAGCGGCTGCCGGTGCTCGACGCCGCCGACGAGGCGCTGCAACGCACAATCGGGCGGGTGGACAGCCTGTA
>Ga0134127_10003161_pt1 | contig 11818 bp, 10 predicted proteins | sample KB31753_FD_96459 | JGI IMG/M metagenome (GOLD analysis project Ga0134127, IMG submission 96459) | Terrestrial soil microbial communities with excess Nitrogen fertilizer from Kellogg Biological Station, Michigan, USA - KB3-175-3 | ecosystem: Environmental > Terrestrial > Soil > Unclassified ...
CGCAGAGTACCGCCCCAACGGGTGTGCTCGGACCGGTCGATGCGCTCGGGCAGGAAATAAAACGTCCGCCCGCTCTCACTGGACCAGCACCCCGCCTGCCGGACGGGACGATCGATTTCGGGGATGGACTTTGGGTGTACTCCGCGTCGTTCGGCCCCGACCTCGCGCGCGGCCTGAAGGAAGGCGAAGTGCTTCCACTCCTCCAGCCCGCGCAGGCGCTGATCGCCTCGCGCAAGCCGGCCGACGATCCGGTCAACTGGTGTCTCCCGCTCGGCGTGCTGCGCTACAGTCCGTACCCGTTCCGGTTTATCCAGAACTACACGCACAAGAAGCCGACCCACGTGTACATCCTCTCCGAGTGGATGGGCACGTTCCGTCAGGTTTTTCTGGACGGTCGCAGGCACCCACCCGAGATCGATCCGACCTGGTTCGGGCACTCGATCGGCTGGCACGAGAACGACACGCTCGTCATCGACACGGTGGGCTTCAACGGCAAGGGTTGGTACGATCGCCGGGGCACGCCGCAGACCGACCAGCTGCACACGATCGAGCGCTGGAAACGGGTCGACGCCGGCAACCTCGTGCAGGACGTGACGATCGACGATCCGGGTGCATTCTCCCGCCCGTTTACGGTGACGTTCCGGGCGAGGTACACGCAACCGGGCGACGAGATGATCGAGTACGTCTGCGCCGAGAACAACCAGTACGGCGTCGCCAGTGGCGTGAAGTAGGGCCTGGGTGTCTGAGTGCCTGGTGTCCCTGGAGTGCCGATGGTGACAGGCCTGCGGACGCTGTCTCTGGTCAGGATCGCCGGCGCCCTGCTGGCGCTCGCGCCTCCGATCGCCGCGGCGCAGAATCCTGCAGCGGCTCTGGGGCCGGTAGATGCGCTGGGTCAAGAGGTCACGCGCCCACCGGCACCGACCGATCCGGCGCCGCGCCTTCCGGACGGGACGATCGATCTCGGCGACGGGATCTGGGTGAGCAATCCCTTCACGCCCGAGACTGGCCCGCAGCTCGGAGAGGCGCTGCTGCTGCCGGCGGCGAAGGCGCTCATGGCGTCGCGCAAGACGACCGACGATCCAGTGGCGTGGTGCCTGCCGCACGGCGTGGTGCGTTGGCAGCCGTATCCGTTCCGGTTCATCCAGAACTACACGCACAAGAAGCCGACGCACTTGTACATCCTGTACGAGACCATGCGCGCGTTCCGGCAGGTATTCCTGGACGGACGTCCGCATCCACCCGAGGTCGACCCGACGTGGTTCGGCCATTCGATCGGGCAGTACGAAGGGGCCACTCTCGTCATCGACACCGTCGGCTTCAACGAGAAGGCGTGGTACAACGGCCGCGGCATGCCCCGTACTCAGCGGCTACACACCGTGGAGCGCTGGACGCGCCGTGACGCGGGTCACATGGCCACCGAGGTGCTCATCGACGACCCCAGTACGTTCTCGCGTCCGTTCAGCGTGAAATTCGAGTCTGTGCTCGCGCAGCCGGGCGACGAGCTGTTGGAATACGTTTGCCAAGAGAACAATCAGTACGGCGTGGCGAGTGGAGTGCGTTGAGGGCTAGCGCTTCCTCTCCCGGCGGGCGGCGTCTCTGTCGATGACGTAACCCGCCGCCGCCATCACCGCCACCACCACCAGCACCGCCACACCGACCAGCAGCGCCAGCGCCACTTAGTAGCTCCCGCCGAGGTAGGGCAGCATCCGGCCGAAATAGACCACGCCCAGCCACAGCAGGATTGTCGACGCGGCCATGATCTTGGCCGAACGCGGCGCATCGCCTCCGGCGTCGACGTGCCACGGATCGCCGAGCGACGTGAAGTAAATCAGGTTCGCGCCCAGCAGCACCAGGCAGACGATCTTCCACTGGAACGGGGCGTTGTTCGTGTACTGCTCCGGCACGCCGGTAAAAAACAGCATGCCGGTGACCAGGTTGACGCCGAACCCGAGCATGCCCCACGGGAGGGTCCGGTGCAGATCGGCAAATGCCACCGCCTTCATCAGCCCCAGCATCCGCAGATTCAGCAGCAGCACCACGCCGAACGCGAGCCCGAGCCCGATGAAATGAATGGCTTCACAGGCCGGCCACACCCAGTCGGTGTCATTGACGAACGACCGCAGCGACGCCGCCTTCAGCCACGCCGTATTGATCACCGGCGCCGCCGCGGCCGCCTCGCCGAGCGAGACGATCTCGGGGTGGCGGATGCCGCCGCCGAGATTCGCCGCCTGTGCCATCAGCGCGAACGAGCCGACCGACAGAAACACAATCGCGACGAGCACCGGGCGCGCGGCCTGCGCAGAGCGGCGGAACTGCCACAGGGCGAGCCAGGCCAGGCCGCCGGTCAGTTCCATCAACGCAAACGCGGAGAGCGCGGCGTCCTGGTGCGCTGCCATCAGCTCCGTGGAAATGCCAGGACGGTCCTGCATGATCTCGCTGGCGGCCACGCCGCTCAGATACGCGGGAATACAGAGGACTGCAACCGCGAACAGGATGCCGAGGCTGACGCGCTGCACTTTCTTGTCTTTCTGAATCAGCGCGACCAGGAACAGGCACAGGCCGACGGCAAAGCCGACGGTCGGGACATGGTTCAAGAGGAGATGCAGGTGCGCCAGGTTCATCCGCGAATGCCTACTGCGAGCCGAAGATGATCCCCGCCTCCGGCTGGGTCGGGCCGACATAGGCGAGCAGGCGCCCGGCGGTGATCGCGGCCGCCCACAGCAGAATCGACGCGAGCGCCAGCGCCCTGACGTTGCCGGGAATCGGGTGCGTGTCAATCAGCGGATCGTCGAACACCTTCGTCTTGATCCGCGTGACCGCCCACATCGCCAGCGCGATCAGCGTCATCTTCACCCAGAACACCACGCTGATGCCGACGGTGGTCGCTTCCTTGGCAAACAGCATCACGCCGGAAACGGCGTTCACCGCGAACCCGATCCACATAATCGAGAAAAACTTCTCCAGCGGTTTCAGCGGGATGCTCGACGCGCCGCCAAGAATGCGCAGACTGACAACGGACGTGCAGCCGACGACCAGCCCGAGACCGACGGTGTGCAGGGCCAGCACCAGCGGGAAGGCCATGAGTGACTGTGACTCGCGCAGCCACGTGCTGGGGCCGCTCCCCTCGAGCCACATGAGGAAATCCATCATCGTGCGTTGTGTCCTGGTCCGCCTAAGGCGGACACTACGGATCGTAGTGTCCGGCTTCAGCCGGACCCTAAGATATACTTCGAGCCTTCCACACAGGCCAAGGGGGTACGAGAGCAAATGCGTACGCAGCGGAGAGGTTTTCTCACGCCGGCAGCAGCCGCGCTCGCGGTCGGACTGCTGGCCATGGCGCCGGCGCCGACAGGCGCGCAGGGCGGAGCGATCCCCCGCACCTCGTGGGACAAGAAACCCGACCTGAACGGGATCTGGCAGGTGATGAACACGGCGAACTGGGATCTCGAAGATCACCCCGGTGGTCCGTCGCCCGTCTTCGTCACCGGCGTATGGGGCGCGCGACTCCCCGGCCTGAGCGTCGTCGACGGCGGCAAGATTCCGTACAAGCCGGAAGCGCTGGCCAAGCGGGAGCAGAATCGGAAGAACGCGCTCCCGGGCAAACCGGGCCGCAATCTCGACGCCGATCCGGAATTGAATTGTTTCCTGCCGGGCGTGCCGCGGGCGACGTATCTGCCCCACCCGTTTCAGATCTTTCAGAGCCCGAACCGGATGTGGATGGTCTACGAATTCTCGTACGCGCGGCGCGAGATCTTCATGAACGGCAAACAGGAGGCGCCGATCGATTCATGGATGGGATGGTCGAACGCCCGCTGGGAGGGAGATACGCTGGTGATCGATGTCACGGGCCAGACTGATCAGAGCTGGTTCGATCGCGCCGGCAACTACCACACCGACGCGCTGCACGTGGTCGAGCGTTACACGATGATCGATCGCGATCACGTCATCTACGAGGCGACGATCGAGGATCCGAACGTGTTTACGCGTCCGTGGAAGATCAGCATGCCGCTCTACCGCCGGATCGAAAAGAACGCGCAGCTGCTCGAGTTCCGCTGCCAGGAATACGTCGAGGAATTCTTTTATGGCGAGTTCGTCTCGCCGCCTCGCGACTAATATTGTGGTGGAGGTTCAGATGCGCCATCGCCTCTTGATCGTGACGTTTGCCGTCGCTGTCGTCCTTGCGGGATCGATCGCGGCCGCGCAGGCGCCAGCCCCGGCGCCGTTCAAACCGCCGGCGTCGACCTACGCCCCGAAGAAAACGCCGTGGGGTGATCCGGATCTGCAAGGAGCCTGGGACAACCACTCCAACGTGCCGATGGAGCGTCCGCGCAACCTCGGCGACAAGAAGACATATACGGATGCCGAGATCCGGGCGCGCAACAGCCGCAACAATGAGCCGCTGTGCAACCAGAACGACGAACGGTGCGCGAAGGCGACCGTCGCGGAACTCGATCGGTTGAGGGCGTACAACTCCTTCTGGACGCCCACGGACTACGTCTCCGACAACCGCACCTCCCTGATCGAGGATCCGGCCAACGGACAAATGCCGCCGATGACGCCGCAAGCGATCGAGATCCAGAAGGCCCATGTCCGCGCCCATCCGCCGACCAACGGCGGCGCGAACGACGCCCCGGAAATCCGCCACTGGACCGATTACGACCTGGCCGAACGGTGTATCGCCGCCCAGGTGCCGACGACGACCATGGGCTACAACAGCGCGCAGTATCTGATGCAGTCGCCCGGCTGGGTGATGCTGGCGCACGAACTTCTTAACACGCGCATCATCCCGCTCGATGGCCGGCCGCATCTGCCCGGTACGATGGGCGAATGGATGGGCAGCTCGCGGGGCCACTGGGAAGGCAACACGCTGGTCGTCGAAACCCAGAGTTTCACCAACAAGCAGAGCGGCGGATCAGTGGGTGCGATCGTCGACGCAGGTATTCCGTTCACGAACATCCGGACGGTGGAGTACTTCGTCCCGGTAGGCCCGAACCGGATTCATTACTACGTCACCGTGAACGATCCGACGACATGGACGCGGCCGTGGACGTTCATGCAGCCGTGGGAGAAGGATCGGGTGCTGCAGTACAACGACAACCTGGGCACGGCGACGGCTCCCGAGCCGTACCAGATTTACGAGTACGCCTGCCACGAGGGCAACAACACCGTCGGCAACTCGATGCGCGGCACGATCGCCGCCCGCCTTCGCGAGACGAACCGCCTGTCGGACGCGCAGCTGAGCAAGTCGTTGATGGGCAAGACCGAGGCGGAAATCCGGGAGATGTTCGGCGCGCCGGTGGAGATCGCCGGGCCGCGGTGGCAGTACTCGACCTCGAATGGCATCCTGGTGTTCTGGGCGTTCTTCGAGAACGGCAAGGTGGTGCGCGTGCGGCCTGAAGATCTGCCGCTGACCGACGTCGTGCGAAGCCGATAGTCAAAACCAAAACCACGAAGAACACGACGTTTTCGAAGGGCACGAATTCTTAATAAGAATTCGTGATCTTCGCAACCGTCGTGGCCTTCGTGGTCACGGAAGCGGCAGACCGAGCAACTTCGCCGGATTGATCTTCGTCATCAGGTCTGTCTCTTCCTTGGTAAAGCCCTTCGCCCTCAGATTCAGGATGAATGCAGCGAGGCCGTCGGGCGCGGGCTCGTTGTCGACCTGACCGAGATCGGTCTCCAGGATGGCGTACTGCGGACCGAGCTTTCGAAGCAGGTCCGCCGTCCGGTTGTTCCGCAGCTCCAGTGTTGGACCCGGCCGCTGCGACTGGCTCGCAAACTCGAGGTAGCCGCCCAGCTTCGCCACCTCCTGCGCGTGCGCAAGGTCGATCATCGGCGGCGTGGTGTTGAGATTGACGTGCGTCACCGTGTACGCCACGCCCTGGCGCTGGGCTTCGCGCGCGAGCAGCACGCAGTCATCCGGTGAGGCGTGGCCGCTGGCCAGGACAAGCCCGAATTTCTTGACCAGACCGATGATCTCGATCGTTTCCGGCAGAAGCTTGCCGTCCTTCGAGATGGCGACGCACTCGGCGGTCGACTTCTCCACCTGCCGCTGGTAGCACGACGTGTCCGACGGCATCATGACGATGCCGATGTCGGGCGCCGGGTTCGCGGGTTTGCGAATGATGGTCGCGAAGTTCTCGACGGCGTACTTGTTGAGCCCGCCGTGCACCAGGTTCAAGTCAATGACCGGAATGGGCAGGAAGTTGGGCACCATCTTGGCTGCGAGCCAGGTAGTCGTCGCCGTCTGATTACTGTGCGACTTGAAGACGGCGCCGCGCATGCCGCGCAGGCGCGCGTAGAGCGACGCGTCGATGATGTCCATGTTGCGCGGCCGCTCGTCAGGCTCCTGGTGATGATGCAGATCGATCACGCCGGCCAGCACGTTCTCGGGCTGCGCTGCCCCGCCCCGGCCTCCACCCTGGGCGTCAAGGCGTCCGCCGGCCAGCGTCAGCGTCGTTGCGAGAGCCAGGGCCGCGAGTGCGCATTTCGGCAACAACTCCGTCGAACGGGTGCTCATGGATGCTCCTGATCGGGCGGAGTATACTCGCGTTCTTCCGGACCCGAGGAGGTCTCTGATGTTGAAGCGCCAGGCCGCTATCGCTCTGCTCGTCCTGTGCAGCGCACCCGCCGCGCACACGCAGCAAGCCGCGCGTGAGCAGAAGCCGGTGAAGGAACACACGTTCGATCTCGAGACGAGCTATATCCGGATGCCGCTGCCGCCGGGCGACGAGAAATACGGGGCCCTCGACGGCTACCGCATGAAGGAACACGTGCGGGCCATCACCGCGATCACGCGGAAGTTTCACGAGTCGGGGGCGAAGTACTGGGGCCGTCTGCCCGGATCGCAGGCGGACATCGACACCGAGGCCTACATCGCCGCCCGGTTCCGCGACTACGGACTGGCAGTCGAGATGCAGCCCGTCAATCTGTCGCCGCAGTGGCGCGCCACCGACTGGAGCTTCGTCGCGACCGGCAGCGGCACCACGCTGACGCCGACGTCCATCTATCCCGCGGAAGACACGTTCAACACGCCGCCTGCGGGCGTCACCCTCGAGATCGTCTGGGCGGGCCTCGGCACCGAGCTCGACTTCGCCGGCCGCGATGTCAAAGGCAAGCTGGTGTTCATGCACAGCGACCCGCGTCCCAATGCGTTCCAGGGGACAGTGCGTTCAAACGGCGGGATGCAGCGCGCCGTGCAGAAAGGCGCGGCGGCGGTGGTCGTCAACGTCAATATTCCCGGCAACATCACCCAGACGTTCGCGTCGGCGCCCAAAGTGCCGACCTTCTCGATCGGCACGACCGACGCCGAGGCGCTGAAGGCGCTGATGACCAAGGGGCCGGTGACCGTCAACCTGAAGATGCTCGCCGAGGAGCGATCGGGACTGAAGGACAACAACGTGTGGGGCACGCTGCCCGGCGCCACCAGCGAAGAGATCATCATCGCCGCGCACCACGACAGCCGGTTCGAGGGGGCGTTCGACAACGCCTCGGGCATCGCCACGATGCTGGGCCTGGCACAGTACTACTCCAAGGTGCCGCCGGCGCAGCGCAAGCGAACGATCAAGTTCGTGTCGACGGCGACGAACCAGGAGGGCGCCAACGCCGTCAAGGCTCGCGGCCTGTCCAACGTGGCGCTGTTCATCAACAGCGAGCACACGGCGATTACCGCCATCAGCCAGTTCGGCGCCTCCGGCAGCTTCAAGACGACAGCCACCAGTCCGCGCCGGTGGTGGATCAACGGCAGCGACAAGTTTGCGGCGCTCGTCTTCGATACCTACAAGAAGTTCGGCGTGGCCATCTGGGACTGGGAGATGTACGACGGCGGCGGCATCGGCGCGTTCGCACGTGAGGTCACGTCGATTCAGCTGCTCGACTCCCCCGTCTATCACAGCGCCGCAGCCGACCGGGACGACAACGTTCCGCCGCCCGGTCTCGAGGCGGTGGCGCGGGCCTACGCGAAAATCATCGACCAGTCAGGGTCGATGACCCGCGCCGAAATGCAGCAGTCCCTCGCGGGGCCGGCGTCGCGATAGGCCACTGAAGATCACAGAGACGTTTTAGTCACAAAGGCACAAAAAGCCAGACTTACACAAAGGCACAAAGGCTGAAAGCCGGTCGGTTGGGCCGCGGCGCGTGCAGTCACGCGCGGACAGCCTTTGTGTCTTTGTGTCAGAGGAGCGCGTCGTGCCTTTGTGGTTAAACCGTCTCGGTGTTCTTCAGCGCGTCCGGACGACTGGTCTAACGGCAGATCTTCAGCCTTCGATACGACATCTCAACCTCGGCCTGATGATACGGCGCTTGGGATAAAATCCGCCCCATCAGCCCTGCAACGAGGAGGTGGCACGTGCGTCGGTTCACGCTGCTGGCGGTTTGTCCTGCCCTGGCGATAGCGGCGTCTGCGGTGCTGTCGTCGCAGACGGGGCCCGGGGCCACGCGCGCGGTCATCTATGAAAACGCGCGGCTGATTGCCGGCGACGCGGCGACACCTCCGATTGCCCGCGGCGCCTTCGTCGTCGACAACGGCGTGATCACGGCGATCGGTCCGGCGGGGACGGTCACGGCACCTGCAGGAGCGACCCGCGTCGACCTGACTGGCAAGACGGTCATGCCCGCGCTGATCGACGTGCACACCCACTTCGGTTACGAGAAGTACACCAAAGCCGCCGGCGATTCGCGCGCCGAGCACTACACGCCTGCAAACCTCTACGACCACTTCCAGCGCGCGGCCTATTACGGTGTCGGCACGGTGCATGACGGCGGGACGGCGTCGGTTCCGATGTCGTTGCAGTTCCAGATCGACCAGAAGGCGGGCAAATATCCGGGCGCCGCGCACTACGCCTCCTTCAACGTCGGCATCGTTCCGCCCGAAGGCGGCCCCGACGACATTCTGATCAAGGGCACGCGGCCGCTACACGCGCAGTACGAAGTGACGCGTGCGCGCGAGGCGCGCGCCGCCGTCAAGGAAATCGCCTCGAAGAACCTCCGGCACGTCAAGGTGTGGATCGGGGACCGGAACGAAACGTATCCGGCGATGCCCCATGAGGTCTACGAAGCCATCATCGAGGACGCGCATAAGCACAACATCAAGGTGCACGCGCACGCGATGACGTTGAGAGATCAGAAGGACATCATCCGCGCCGGCGCCGACCTGCTCGTCCACATCGTGGCGAACGCCAGGCTGGACGACGAGCTCCTGGCCCTCGTCAGGGAGAAGAAGCCGTATTGGGTTCCGAGCATCGGCACCGGCATCCCGAGCATGCGGCGCGAGGTGTGCGAGAACGAGCCGTTCACAACCGAGACGCTGCCGCCGAACATCCTTGCGGAAGTCCTGTCGAGCGAGTGCCGGCCGGCGGCAAACGCCGAGCGCGAGGCACAGCTTCGAACCAACTTCAACGCCATGCGCGCCGCAGGGGCTCGCGTGGTCCTGGGCACCGACGCCGGTATCCGGCCGTCGAAGACATTCGGCTCAGCGGATCACCACGAGCTGACCACCTTCGTGCGGTTGGGGATGACAACGGCGGAAGCCATTGAGGTTGGAACCGCGAGGGCGGCCGAAGTGCTCGGCCTTACCGACGTAGGAACTCTCGCCACCGGCAAGAAGGCGGACTTTCTCGTACTGGACGCCAACCCGCTCGACGATATTCTCAATACGCGCAGGATTTCGGCGGTCTACTTGCGAGGCGCCACACTCGATCGAGACGCCCTCCTGGCAAAGTGGAAGGGATCCCCGACATACCCAAAATAGCAGCCGACGGCCGCCATCCTCTTTTGCAGAAGAAAGGGCGATATGCGTATGACGAACAAGCTGGTGCGCATCCTGATCTGCGGTACCGTTCTCGTCCTCGCTACGGCTGTTGTCCACAGTCAAAGCGGTGAATGGCGAAGCTATTCGGGGGATCCCGGCAGCCGGAAATATTCCCCGCTCGATCAGATCACGAAGGCGAACGTCAGGAATCTGAAGATCGCCTGGCGCCGACCAGCCGTCGATCCGCAACTGCTGGCCCGGGATTCGGAACTGAAATTCCAGAACAACTTTCGTGCGACGCCGTTGATGGTGAACGGCGTGCTCTACAGTCCGAACGGTATCGGGCTCGTCGAGGCCTTCAATCCGGGCACGGGTCAGACGATCTGGGTGCAGGAGCTTCCGCCCGGCGTGGCGCTTCGCGGCGGCGACAGCACCCGCGGCGTCGCCTACTGGCGGGATGGCGCGAACGAACGGATCTTCGTCCAGCGCGGCGAGGCGCTGATGGCTCTGAACCTGCGGACGGGCCAGCCGTATCGCGATTTCGGCAGCGACGGGGTGGTGAATCTTGGTTTTCCACCCGAGACCAAGACGGGCTACTACTGGACCGGCGCCCCTCAGATCTGCCGCGACGTCGTCATTGTCGGCGGATCGATGACCGACTCACCAGAGAACAAGAGTGCGCCGCCGGGCGATGTCCGGGCGTACGACGTTCGTTCGGGCAAGTTGCGGTGGACGTTTCATGTGATTCCCCGGGCCGGAGAATTCGGCGTCGACACCTGGAAGAATGACTCATGGAAGTATACGGGCCACGCTAATCTGTGGTCGCTCATCAGCGCGGACGAAGAGCTCGGGTTCGCCTATCTACCGCTGACCAGCGCGACGAGCGACATGTTTGGCGGCCACCGCGTCGGCGACAACCTGTTTGCAAACACTCTGGTGGCGGTGCGGTGTCAGACCGGCGAGCGCGTCTGGCATCATCAGCTCGTTCATCACGATTTGTGGGACTTCGATCTGCCCGCCGCGCCGATCCTCGCCGACATCCGGGTTGACGGCAAACCGATCAGGGCCGTCGTCCAGGTAACGAAACAGGCCTTCGCTTTCGTCTTTGACCGTGTGACGGGTCAGCCGGTCTGGCCGATCGAAGAGCGGCCGGTGCCGCAGTCGAAGACACCCGGCGAACAGACCTCACCGACGCAGCCGTTTCCAAGCAAGCCGCCTGCATTCGATCGACAGGGCGTCACGATCGACGATTTGATCGACTTCACGCCGGAGCTTCGGGCAGCCGCGATTGAGATCGTGAAGAATTATCAGATCGGTCCGCTGTTCACGCCGCCGTCGATCAGAGGCAACGTCTCCCCCACCAGAGGGACCATCCAGCTGCCCGGATCCGTGGGCGGCGCCGATTGGCAGGGAGCCGCATTCGACCCGGACACAGGCATGCTGTACGTGCCGTCGATTACCGGTCCCTTCGTTGCGGACATCATCGAAGGAAATGCCGAGAGCACGGACCTCGCGTTTACCAAGGGCACGCGGGAATACCCCCCGGCCGTGATGGGCCTGCCGCTGCTGAAGCCGCCATACGGCAGGATCACGGCAATCGATCTCAATAAAGGTGAGATCGTCTGGACGGTGGCGAATGGGGACGGACCGCGCGACCATCCGCTCTTGAAACATCTGAATCTTCCTCCCCTTGGTCATCCGGGGCGCAGCTCGCCGCTGTTGACCAAGACGCTCCTGTTTGTCGGCGAGGGAGACCCGATCATGGCGGCGCCGGCCCGCGTTCCGGCGGGTATGCCGTTAGCGATCGCCCCCGGCGCGGGTGGGCGCAAGTTCCGCGCCTACGACAAAGCGACGGGGCAGGTCGTTTGGGAGACTGAATTCGCCGCTGGCACCACCGGGGCTGCGATGACGTACGTATATCAGGGCAAGCAGTACATCATCGTTGCCGTTGGTAGCAGGGACCATGGAGCGGAGTTCATCGCGTTGAGTCTGCCGTAGCAAAACACCGTGCATCACGCCTTCCTCGTTGTGATCGTCGCGGCGCTCGGCGCCCAGCTTGCCGCTCAGGGA
>Ga0134127_10003162_pt1 | contig 11809 bp, 9 predicted proteins | sample KB31753_FD_96459 | JGI IMG/M metagenome (GOLD analysis project Ga0134127, IMG submission 96459) | Terrestrial soil microbial communities with excess Nitrogen fertilizer from Kellogg Biological Station, Michigan, USA - KB3-175-3 | ecosystem: Environmental > Terrestrial > Soil > Unclassified ...
CCGACCTGGGCTCCATCGCGGAGCGCGCCCACCTGGCCGCCTGCGCCGCGTGCACCGCGCGCTCGCGTCGGATGCGGGGCGACCTCGACCTCATCGCCGCGGTGCTGCGCGACACGCCGGAGCCGGTCACGCGCTCCGCTCCCGTGCGGGCGCCGCGCCGCTGGCTGCCCGCCGCGGTCGGTCTCTCCGCGGCCGCCGCGGTGCTGCTCGTGTGGGTGGAGGTGGCGGTGTGGCGCGCGGTGACCCCGGTGCCGCCCAGCATGCAGCCGCAGGAGGTGGCCGCGATCCTGTCGGACGTCTCGGCGTCTCTCTTCTCCCTGAGCGGCGATCCCGGCTCGGCCTCCGCCGCCGAGGAGAGCCCGCAGAGCCTCGAGGCGATGGCGCGCGAGGTCGACAGCACGCTCACCGGAGCCGAGCCGTGAGGATGCCGCGCATCGGAGCCGCGCTCCTGGTGGGCGCCCTGCTGGCCGCCGCGGGCAGCGGCGCGGCGCTCGCGCAGGGCCCGCTCGGCGGTGGCCGGGACGGGGGCATGCGGTGGGGCGCCGGCCGGGGCGAGGGTGAGCTGGCCCTCATGATCCGCGCGGCGAATCTCACGCCCGAGCAGCAGACCCGCGTGCGCGAGATCCTGTCCGCGCACCGCGCGGCGGCGCGCCCGGTCGTCGAGCAGCTCCGCCGGGCGCAGGCGGAGCTGGGCGACAAGCTGCTGGCCACGGGCCCGGTGCTGGCCGCCGATCTGCAGCCGCTGCTCGAGCGGATCAACCAGCTGCGGGACCAGCTCGCGCGGGGCAGCGCCACCACCGCCCTCGAGGTCCGTGCGGTGCTCACGCCCGAGCAGCTGGCGCGCGTGGCCCAGACCAAGGAACGCCTCTCCCAGCTCCGCGAGGAGATGCGCCAGCTGATGCAGCCGCCGCGCCGGTAGCCCCGCCATGCGCTCGCTCCTCGCCCTGATCGTCCTCGCGACCGGCCTGGTCCTGCCGGCCCTGGCCCACACGAGCCCGCCGGACCCCTCGTGGATCCCCGGCCTCTACGACGACGCCGATTTCGACGACGTCGTGGTGCGCGTGACCTCGGGGACCGGCAGCGTCGGTCCCGAGCCGCCGGACGCGCAGCGCCTCGGCCCCGCGCCCGCGGAGCGCGTCGGCCACCGGTCCGAGCCGGCGCCCGAGTCGCGCGGCACGCGCGCGAATCAGGGCCGCGCTCCTCCCACCCTCTAGCCGCCGTCATTCTCTCGTCGCCGGCCGGCGCGGCCGGGCTCGCTCGTGGGTTCGCCCCACAAGTCCGTCCCCCGCGCATCGTCCAAGGACGGCGACCTTTCGACGGAACCCCGAACGGAGGTGAAACGAGGAGGAGACCCATGCTTCGCATGGTGACGGTGGTGCTCGCGTGCTTCGCGGTGGCGGTGGCGGGGCTGATCGCGCTCGACGGCCGGACGGCCCGCGCCGAATGGAGCGAGTACGGGAAGGACTGGGACGAGTCTGCGCCGATGCAGAAGTCCCTCGGCGAGGGCGAGGGGCTCGGTGACCGGAGCCTCGGCGATCAGATGTTCCACGTCGAGTGGGCCGTCACCGCCGTCCCCGACGGTCAATCCGAGATCACCGGCTACGTCTACAACGACGAAGGCGAGACGGCGGACGACGTGGAGCTGCGCATCACCGCGCTCGACGCCGCCGGCCAGCCGGCGGACTCGGTGATGCGGCCGGTGCGCGGGGAGGTGCCGGGTCTCGGGCGCGCCTACTTCGACGCTCGGGTACCCGCCCGCGCGTCGTTCCGCGTGCAGGTGGCCTCGTTCGAGCTCGAAGCCGGCGGCGGCGCGTAGGAGGTGGCGATGCTCGACCACGCGATCACGCGCAGCGATCCCGGCCTCACGATCCCGAGCCCGGGGCGCGAGAGCAGCCTGTGGGCGATCGTGCTCGCCGGCGGCGAGGGGCTCCGGCTGCGGGCCCTCACCCGCTACCTCTACGGAGACGAGCGGCCGAAGCAGTACGCGGTCCTGACCGGGTCGAAGTCGCTCCTGCGCCAGACCCTCGAGCGGGTGACTCGCCTGGTGCCACCGTCGCGGATCGTGGTGGTGGCGCAGGCGAGCCACGACCGCTATCTCGACGCGGAGCTGGCCGGCTTCCCGAGCGTGCACGTGCTCGCCCAGCCCTCGAACCGCGGCACCGCGGCCGGCGTCCTGATGCCCGCGCACTGGATCCGGGTGCGCGATCCCCACGCGGTGGTCACCGTCTTCCCGGCCGACCACTTCGTGCTCGAGGAGGACACCTTCATGACCCACGTGGGAGCGGTCGCGACCTACGTGGGCGCGGAGCCGGACGGGCTGGTGCTCCTCGGAGTGCCGCCCGCCGACCCCGACCCCGACTACGGCTGGATCGAGCGGGGCCCGCGCGTGGGATGGGCGGGCCCGGACCCGGTGTGGCGGATCCGTGGCTTCCGCGAGAAGCCCACCGAGGAATCGGCGCGGCGGCTGTTCGCGCTGGGCGCCCTGTGGAACACGCTCGTGCTCGCGGCGCGAGTGGACGCCCTGGTCGAAGCGGGCCGCCGGTGCCTGCCGCTCCTGCACGACCGGCTGGTGCGCATGGGCCTCTTCACCGGCACCCAGTACGAGACGTGGGCCCTCCGCCAGGCCTACCTCTTCGCCCCCACCGCGGATTTCTCGCGGGCGGTTCTGGAGTCGCCCGCGCTCGCCCTCTCGGTGGCCGAGGTGCCGGCCCACACCTGGTGTGATCTGGGCACGCCGGCGCGCGTCGCGTGGACGCTCCGGGCCCTCGGCGCCCCGCTTCCGGCCTGGATCGATCGCCTCGGAGCGACCTCGTGATGCGCGCGGCGCGCCCTGACCCCCGCGGTCCCCCGATCTCGGACTTCGTCGGGCCGAATGATCCCCCGGAGTGGTCCGTCGAAGTATGCTACAAGGCGGAGCCACGACGAGAGGGGGGCGGCATGGCTGGCGAAGCGCAGCAGTTCGAGGGGTTGCGTTCCGAGCCGACGAACGCGACCCGCCGGTCACGCGGCCGGGTCTGGATCATCGGGATCGTCCTGGCCGCCCTGCTCGCCGGTGGCGGCTACTTCGCGCTGAATCGCCCGGGGCGCGCGGCCCCGCCTCCCCGTCCCGCCGGCGCGCGGGCGATCCCGGTGGTGACCGTGCCCGCGAAGACCGGCGACCTGCCGGTCTACCTCACCGGCCTCGGGACCGTGACCGCCCTGAACACGGTGACGGTGCGGAGCCGCGTGGACGGCCAGCTGATGCGGACGCTGTTCCAGGAGGGTCAGCTCGTCAAGGCGGGTGACGTCCTCGCCGAGATCGACCCGCGCCCCTTCGAGGCCCAGCTCACCCAGGCCGAGGGCCAGCTCGCGAAGGACGAGGCCGCGCTCAGCAACGCGCGCCTCGATCTCGAGCGGTACCGCACCCTCGTCAAGGGCGGCTTCATCCCGCAGCAGCAGCTCGACACGCAGGCCTCCAGCGTCTCCCAGCTCGCGGCCGCCATCCGGGCCGACCAGGGCAACGTCGACGCGATCAAGCTCCAGCTCACGTACTGCCGGATCATCGCCCCCATCACCGGGCGCACCGGCCTGCGCCTCGTCGACGCGGGCAACATGGTGCACGCCAACGATGCGGGCGGCCTCGTGGTGCTGACCCAGGTGCAGCCGATCGCGGTGCTGTTCACGATCCCGCAGGACAATCTTCCCGCGGTGCTCGCGCGCCAGCGCGCGGCGGGGGCGATCGCGGTGGAGGCGTTCGACCGCGAGGGGCGCACTCGCATCGCGAGCGGCCACCTGATCGCGGTGGACAACCAGATCGACCAGGGCACCGGCACCGTGAAGCTGAAGGCGAGCTTCGAGAACGCCGACCTCGCGCTGTATCCGAACCAGTTCGTCAACGCCCGCGTGCTGGTCGACACCCTCAAGGGCACCGTGCTGGTGCCCAACGAGGCCATCCAGCGCGGGGCCCAGGGCCCGTTCGTCTACGCGGTGAAGCCGGACAAGACGGTGGAGCTGCGCAAGATCACGCTCGGGCCGGTCGAGGGCGGCGTCACCGCGGTGCGCGAGGGCGTGGCCGCGGGCGACGCGCTGATCGTCGACGGCGCCGACAAGGTGCAGGAGCGCTCGCGCGTGGAGCCGACGATGCGCGGCGACCGGCCGGCCGCCCCCCGCGGCGATCAGCCGGCGCCGGCGCGGGGAGACCAGTCGCCCGCTCCTCGCGGCGAGCGGCCGCCCGGAGCCCGCGGAGGCGGATGAACCCGTCGCGACCGTTCATCCTGCGGCCGGTCGCGACCTCTCTCCTGACCGCCGCGATCGTCCTCGCCGGTCTCGTCGCCTACCGGCTGCTCGCGGTGTCCGCCCTGCCCCAGGTCGACTACCCGACCATGCAGGTGCAGACGTTCTATCCGGGAGCGAGCCCCGACGTCATGGCCTCCGCGGTCACCGCCCCCCTCGAGCGCCAGTTCGGCCAGATGCCGGGGCTCAAGCAGATGACGTCGACCAGCTCCTCGACCAGCAGCGTGATCACGCTGCAGTTCGACCTGAACCTGGCCCTCGACATCGCGGAGCAGCAGGTGCAGGCCGCGATCAACGCGGCGACCTCCTTCCTGCCCACCGACCTGCCCAATCCGCCGATCTACAGCAAGGTCAATCCCGCCGACGCGCCGATCCTCACCCTCGGGCTCACCTCCGCGACCCTGCCCCTCACCACCGTGCAGGACCTCGCCGACACGCGCCTGGTGCCGAAGATCTCCCAGCTGCCGGGCGTGGGCCTGGTCACCCTGAGCGGGGGGCAGAAGCCGGCCATCCGCATCCAGGTGAACCCGGCGCGGCTCGCCGCCAACTCGCTCACCCTCGAGGACGTGCGCATCGCGGTGGCGGCCGCGAGCGTGAACCAGGCCAAGGGCAGCCTCGACGGGCCGCGGCAGGCCTTCACCATCGGGGCCAACGACCAGCTCGTCAGCAGCGAGCAGTACCGCAACCTGGTCATCGCCTATCGCGGCGGCGCGCCGGTGCACCTCTCCGACGTGGCCGACACGGTGGACGACGCGGAGAACCTGCGCCAGGCCGCCTGGATGGGGACGGAGCCGGCGGTGATCGTGAACATCCAGCGGCAGCCGGGCGCGAACCTCATCCAGGTGGTGGACCGGGTGAAGCAGCTCCTGCCCGCGCTCCAGGCCACCCTGCCCGGCTCGGTGAAGGTGGCGATCCTGAGCGACCGCACCATCACCATCCGGGCCTCCGTGCACGACGTGCAGCTCGAGCTGATGCTGGCGGTGGTCCTGGTGGTGATGGTGATCTTCCTCTTCCTGGCCAGCCCCGCCGCGACCTTCATCCCGTCGATCGCGGTGCCGGTCTCGATCATCGGCACCTTCGCGGTGATGTACGGGCTCGGGTTCAGCCTGAACAACCTCACCCTCATGGCGCTCACCATCGCCACCGGCTTCGTGGTCGACGACGCGGTGGTGATGATCGAGAACATCGCGCGCTACATCGAGGCCGGCGACGGCCCGCTGGAGGCGGCGCTGAAGGGCTCGGCGCAGATCGGCTTCACCATCCTGTCCCTGACCGTGTCGCTGATCGCGGTGCTGATCCCGCTCCTGTTCATGGGCGACATCGTGGGCCGGCTCTTTCGCGAGTTCGCGATCACCCTGAGCGCCGCGATCCTGGTCTCGGCCGCGGTGTCCCTGACGCTGACCCCCATGCTGTGCGCCAGGCTGCTGCACCACCGCGAGGCGCGCGAGGCGGGCCGGGTCGCCCGGGCCTCCCAGGCGGTGTTCAACCGGGTGCTGGACCTGTACGCGCGCACGCTCCGGGTGGTCCTGGCCCATCAGGGCCTCACCCTGGTGGTGGCGGTGGCGACCCTCGGCCTCACCTTGCTGCTCTACACCGTGGTGCCCAAGGGCCTCTTCCCCATCCAGGACACCGGAGTGATCCTCGGCATCTCGGAGGCGCCGCAGACCGTGTCGTTCCCGGCCATGGCCCAGCGGCAGCAGGCGCTCGTGCGCGCGATCCTGGCCGACCCCGCGGTGGAGACCGTCTCCTCCTTCATCGGCATCGACGGCACCAACGTGACCCTGAACAGCGGGCGCACCCAGATCACGCTGAAGCCCCTCGATGAGCGCGGAGTGGGGGTGCGGGAGGTGGTGGAGCGCCTCCGGTCGCGCCTCGCCGACGTGCCCGGCATCACGCTCTACCTGCAGCCGGTGCAGGACCTCACGGTCGAGGATCGGGTGAGCCGCACCCAGTACCAGTACAGCCTGGAGAGCCCGAACCTCACCGAGCTGAACCGCTGGGCCCCCCGCATGGTCGAGCGCCTGCGCGCGTTGCCGGGTCTCCGCGATGTCGCGAGCGACCAGCAGGACCAGGGGCTCGAGACCACGGTGCGCATCGACCGCGACACCGCCTCGCGGCTCGGCATCACCCCGCAGATGATCGACGACGCGCTCTACAACGCGTTCGGGCAGCGGCAGATCTCCACCATCTTCACCCAGCTCAATCAGTACCGCGTGGTGCTCGAGGTGCGGCCCGAGTTCCGGCAGGACCCGGCCGCGCTCCACCAGATCTACCTGCGCTCCAGCACCGGCGGCCAGGTGCCGCTGTCGACCTTCACCTCCTTCGAGGAGCGCGCCAGCCCGCTGGTGATCAGCCACCAGGGCCAGTTCCCGGCGGTGACCGTCTCGTTCAACCTGGCCCCCGGCACCTCCCTGGGCGAGGCGGTCGACGCCATCGACGCCACCCGGCGCGACCTCGGCATGCCCGCCTACATCGAGGCCCGCTTCCAGGGCGCGGCGCGCGCCTTCCAGGCCTCCCTCGCCAACGAGCCGCTGCTGATCCTGGCCGCGGTGGTGTGCGTGTACATCGTGCTCGGCGTGCTCTACGAGAGCTGGATCCACCCGGTGACGATCCTCTCGACATTGCCCTCCGCCGGGGTGGGAGCGCTCCTCGCGCTGCTCGCGGCGCGCCTCGACCTGAGCGTGATCGCCCTGATCGGCATCATCCTGTTGATCGGCATCGTGATGAAGAACGCGATCATGATGATCGACTTCGCCCTCGACGCGCAGCGCACCGAGGGCAAGCCGGCCCCGGAGGCGATCTACCAGGCGTGCCTGCTGCGCTTCCGCCCGATCCTCATGACCACCCTGGCCGCGCTCCTGGGCGGCGTGCCGCTCGCCCTGGGCCGCGGGGTGGGCTCCGAGCTGCGCCAGCCGCTCGGGGTCGCGATCGTGGGCGGCCTCATCATGAGCCAGCTGCTCACGCTCTACACCACGCCGGTCATCTACCTGGCCTTCGACCGCCTCGCGTCGCGCGCGGCCCGCCGCTCCCGGGCTCGCGCCGGAGCCCCCGCGAGCGCGCCCGCCGAGCCCTCGCGCCCGTGAACCTCTCGGCGCCGTTCATCCGCCGGCCGGTCGGCACCACCCTGCTGACCGTGGCCCTGGTGCTGGCCGGGATCATCGGCTTCCGGCTGCTGCCGGTGGCCCCCCTGCCCCAGGTCGACTTCCCGACCATCAACGTCTCGGCGGGGCTGCCCGGCGCGAGCCCGGAGACGATGGCCTCCGCGGTGGCCACCCCGCTCGAGCGGCAGTTCACCCGCATCGCGGCGGTCACCGAGATGACCTCGACGAGCTTCCTCGGCTCGACGAGCGTGGCCCTGCAGTTCGACCTCTCCCGCGACATCAACGGGGCGGCCCGGGACGTGCAGTCGGCCATCAACGCGGCGAGCGGCCAGCTGCCCTCGAACCTGCCGAGCAATCCGACCTATCGCAAGGTCAACCCCGCCGACGCGCCGATCATGATCCTGGCGCTGACCTCGGCCACCGCGAGCACCGGCCAGCTCTACGACATGGCCTCCACGATCCTGCAGCAGAAGCTGGCCCAGATCGAGAACGTGGGCCAGGTGTTCGTGGGCGGCAGCTCGCTGCCGGCGGTGCGGGTGGAGCTCAACCCCAACGCCCTCGCCCGGTACGGGATCGGGCTCGAGGACGTGCGCGCGGTGCTGGCCAGCGCCAACGTCAACCGGCCCAAGGGCCAGCTCCACGGCCCGGAGCGGGCGTGGGAGCTCGGCACCAGCGACCAGCTCCGCTTCGCCAGCGAGTACCGGCCCCTGCTGGTGGCGTGGCGGAACGGCGCCGCGGTGCGGCTGTCGGACGTGGCCGACGTGCAGGATTCCGTCGAGGACCTCCGCTCGATCGGACTCGCCAACGGCAAGCCCGCCGCCTTGCTCATCATCTTCCGTCAGCCCGGGGCCAACATCATCGACGCGGTGGACAGCATCCGGGCGGCCATGCCCGAGCTCCACGCCCTGCTCCCCGCCGACGTCACCCTCACCCCGGTGCTCGACCAGACCGTGACCATCCGGGCCTCGGTGTCCGACGTCGAGCACGCCCTGATGATCTCGGTGACCCTGGTGGTGCTGGTGGTGTTCCTCTTCCTGCGCGACGCCCGCGCCACCGCGATCCCCGGCGTCGCGGTGCCGGTCTCGCTCATCGGCACCTTCGCGTTCATGTACCTGATCGGCTACTCGATCGACAACCTGTCCCTGATGGCCCTCACGGTGGCCACCGGCTTCGTGGTGGACGACGCGATCGTGGTGGTGGAGAACGTGATGCGCCATCTCGAGGCGGGCATGCCGACGATGCAGGCGACTCTGACCGGGGCCCGCGAGATCGGCTTCACCGTGCTCTCGATGAGCATCTCGCTGGTCGCGGTCTTCATCCCGATCTTGCTGATGGGCGGCCTCATCGGCCGGCTCTTCCGCGAGTTCGCGGTGGTGCTCTCGGTGGCGGTGCTCGTGTCGCTCGTGGTCTCGCTGACCACCACCCCGATGATGTGCGCCCTCCTGCTGCGCTCCCAGCACGGCCGGCCCCGGGGCCGCTTCTACCGGGACGGCGAGCGCGTGTTCGGCTGGGTCGTGCACGGGTACGAGCGGACTCTCGGCTGGGCGCTGCTCTACCGGCGCACCGTGCTCGCCATCGCCGCCATCACCCTCGCCCTGACCGTCTACCTCTTCGTGGTGATCCCCAAGGGCTTCTTCCCGCAGCAGGACAACGGCCGGCTCAGCGGGTCGATCGTGGCCTCGCAGGACATCTCGTTCCAGGCGATGCGGGACAAGGTCGCCCGCCTGGCCGGCATCGTGCAGGCCGATCCGGGCGTCGCCACCGTCACCGCCTACACCGGCGGCGGCGGGGGCCGCGGCACCACCGTCAACACCGCGCGGATGTTCGTGGCCCTCAAGGACCGCCGGCAGCGCGACGCGACCGCGGACGAGGTCATCACGCGCCTGCGCCCCAAGCTCGCGCGGGTGCCCGGCGCGACCCTCTACCTGCAGGCGGTGCAGGACATCCGCCTCGGAGGCCGGCGCGGCAACGCGCAGTACCAGTACTCCTTCCAGGCCGACAGCCTCCAGGATCTGAGCGAGTGGGCGCCGCGGATGCTCGACGCCCTGCACAACCTCCCGGAGCTGCGCGACGTGTCGAGCGACCAGCAGGACGCGGGCCTGCAGGTGCCCCTCACCATCGATCGGGCCACCGCCGCCCGCCTGGGGGTGAGCACCAAGCTGATCGACGAGACGCTCTACAGCGCCTTCGGCCAGCGCCAGGTCTCCACCATCTACACGTCGTTGAACCAGTACCACGTGGTGATGGAGGTGGCCCCCGAGTTCTGGCAGAGTCCCGACGCCCTGCGCGCGATCTACGTCCCGTCGATCTCCGGCGCGCCGATTCCCCTCACCGCGGTGACCCGCTTCGAGCCGAGCGCCGCGCCGCTCCAGGTGAACCACCAGGGCCTGTTCCCCGCGGTGACCGTCTCGTTCAACCTCGCGCCGGGGGTGGCGCTCGGCGACGCGGTGGTGGCGGTGGAGACCGCGGCCCGCCGGATCGGCCTGCCCGCGAGCATCCAGGGCCGCTTCGCGGGCGTGGCCCAGGCGTTCCAGGACTCGCTCTCGACCCAGCCCCTGCTCATCCTGGCCGCGCTGCTCGCGGTCTACATCGTGCTGGGCATGCTCTACGAGTCCTACGTGCACCCGCTCACGATCCTGTCCACCCTGCCCTCGGCGGGGGTGGGGGCCCTCGTGGCCCTGATGATCTGCGGCATGGAGCTGTCGATCATCGCGATCATCGGCATCATCCTGCTGATCGGCATCGTGAAGAAGAACGCGATCCTGGTCATCGACGTCGCGCTCGACCTCGAGCGGCGCGAAGGCCGCGCCCCCCAGGACGCGATCTACGCCGCGTGCCTGCAGCGGCTCCGTCCCATCCTGATGACCACGATGGCCGCCCTGCTCGGGGCGCTGCCGCTCGCCCTCGGCGTCGGCACCGGATCCGAGCTGCGACGTCCGCTCGGGGTGTCGATCGTGGGCGGGCTCCTCCTGAGCCAGCTCCTGACGCTCTACACCACGCCGGTCATCTACCTGTTCCTCGAGCGCTGGCGCCTGCGCATGGCCGGGATCTGGACCCGGCTCGGCGAGCGCGTCGGAATCCGCCGGCCCGCGACCGGCATCAGCGGCGGCAGCGACAAGTAGCGCACCCCGATCCGAGAGGAGCTCCGCATGCAGCTCGACCCCCGGACCATGAAGCACGAGTCCACCTACAAGCTCCTGATCGGCTGCGTGGTGCCCCGGCCGATCGCGTGGGTCTCCACCCTGGGCGCGGACGGCGTGCACAACCTCGCCCCGTTCAGCTTCTTCATGGGCGTCTGCGGCGATCCGCCCACCATCGCCTTCTCCTCCGGCCCCCGGGCGAAGAACCGCAAGGACACGGTGCGCAACGCGGAGCACACCGGCGACTTCGTGGTGAACGTGGTGGACGACGACCGCGCCGAGCAGATGAACCGGACCTCCGGGGAGTACCCGCCCGAGATCGACGAGTTCGCCCTCACCGGCCTCACCGCCGCGCCCGGCGTGCGGGTACGGTCGCCCCGCGTGGTGGAGGCGCCGATCAGTCTGGAGTGCCGGCTGGCGCAGGTCATCCCGGTCGGGAACGGCCCCCACAGCCTGGTGCTGGGGGAGATCGTGTACTTCCACGTGCGCGACGACATCTACGACCCGGCCACCGGCCGCATCCACATGGCGCGCCTCAAGCCGGTGGGGCGCCTGGCCGGGCACGCCTACGCGCACGTGCACGACATCTTCGAGATGAAGCGGCCTTCGGAGAACTACGCGGGCTAGGCGCCGGGCCGGCGGCCCGCGGCCACGTCGCCGACCGACAGGGCGCGGGCGACCTTGGCGAGCAGGCTCTCGCCCCCGTTGCTGTCGTCGACATCACCTCGCCCCCGCCGGCCGGTCAACCAGAGGGTCGGCCCGCTCGTCCCGTAAATGAAGGGGCCCCGACCGCCGTCGGACGAGGTGGCCCTCGAGGAGGGGACCCATGATGCGCCGGCGAATACTTGCCCCCCGGATACTTGCTTCGATGGGGCTGATCGCGGCCGTAGCGGCCGGATTGGTGGCCTCCAGCGCCACCCCGGCCCTGGCCTGGCGGGCCCGGGTCTTCGTGGGTCCCGGGATCGTGGTGGGCCCCCCGGTGGTGGTGGGCCCTCCGGTCGTGGTGGCGCCCTCCTACCCGGCCCCGGTCGTCGTCGAGCCCGCGCCCGTCTACCAGGAGCAGCCCCAGACCGCGGCTCGGCAGTACTGGTACTACTGCCAGGATCCGGCCGGCCATTACCCCTACGTGAAGGAGTGCCCGCGGGGCTGGCAGCCGGTCAGCCCGACGCCCAGCGCGCCATGAAGGAAATGGCCGCCATGCGAGCCCTCGCGCTCCTGCTGGTCGTCGCGCTCGCGGCCGGGTGCGCCACCGTGCCCGCCGGGCCCAGCGTGTCGGTGCTGCCGGGCCGCGGGAAG
>Ga0134127_10003164_pt1 | contig 11807 bp, 7 predicted proteins | sample KB31753_FD_96459 | JGI IMG/M metagenome (GOLD analysis project Ga0134127, IMG submission 96459) | Terrestrial soil microbial communities with excess Nitrogen fertilizer from Kellogg Biological Station, Michigan, USA - KB3-175-3 | ecosystem: Environmental > Terrestrial > Soil > Unclassified ...
CCGCGCTGCGTCGAACGACAGCCGCTCGACCGAGGTCAACGCCGCCGAGTGCAGCAGGCCGCGCGTCGGCTTGCCGGGCTCCTCGACATATTGGTTCAGCACGCCTGCCGAATAGTTGGCCGTCTCGATGACGAGCGCGTTGCCGTCGAAGTGCCCGATCGAGTGACCCAGCGAGGTGCGCGGACCGTTCGCCGGATGCTCGTGCTGGCCGAGATGCACGGTGCGCACGACGTCCATCCACTCGTGGCGCAGCACTATGGTGTTTCCCTCGCGCGCGATCGAGAGCGGCGTCCCGGGCGCACCCCAGACGCGCCGGATGGCGACGGGGTCGCAGCGGAACGTCGGGTCGTCCTTGAACGGGTCGTACGCCGCGACAGCCGCCGCGCCGGCCGGCGTCACGAAATTCATCATCGGTTGCGGCCGGCTCGTGTTCGCGCGGCGCGGATCGGGCGCGGCCGGCGCGAGCATCCAGGTGCCGAAGATCTCGTTGCGCGCCGGCAGCGCCGCTCGCACCGGCGCGCCGCGCGGGCCGTTGACGTTCAACGCGCGCCCGTCGGGGAAATAGACATTATTGAAGAAGCACATGTACGCGCTGTGCCGCGACAGCGAGCCGTCGACGCGCAGCTGCGTGCCCGGCGCCAGCATCGCCGGCGTGATGCCGTTACGCGTGAGCTGAGTGACGCCGTGCGATTCGCAGACGTACTCCTGCGTCTTGCCGTTCTCGTCGACGGCCGCGATGTGCAGGTAGCTGTGAGGATTGCGAGCTTCGTACTCGGTGACCGTGCCCGAGATGTCCACCGGCTTGTCGATGTCGAAGTGCGGCGCAAAGCTGTGGTGCGCGTACGCGGGAGCGGCGAGCAAGCCGAGCAGCACCAAAGGCGTTCGGGTGTTCATCGGCGGCGCGGTGCTCCTTGGCAATGAGGCTAAGAGTATATTCGCGGCCCGTCGCGCCGCGCAGCGGATTTTGCTAGCGTGCCGCGATGACGACGACTGTAACGGACTCATCGACGGTTACCGGGCCCGGGCTGCACCGGGTCATCGGCTCGAAGCTCCTGTTGTTCCTGGTGATCGGCGACATGCTCGGCACGGGCATCTATGCGCTGACGGGCGACGTCGCGGGACGCGTCGGCGGCGCGGCCTGGCTCGCGTTCGGCGCGGCCTTTCTCGTCGCGCTGCTGACGGCCACGTCGTACCTCGAGCTCGTCGGCAAGTATCCGCACGCGGCCGGCGCCGCGCTGTACTCGCAGCGAGCGTTCGGCAGGCGTTTCCTGACGTTTCTCGTCGGATTTGCGGTCATGTGCTCGGCGCTGACCTCCGTCGCTGCAGCGAGCCGGGCGTTCGCCGGTTATTTCCAACAGATCGCCGCCGTTTCGCTCGTCGTCCTCGTGCCGGTGTTCATCCTCGGTCTCGCGGCCATTAACTTTCGTGGCGTCGGAGAATCCGTCAAGGTCAACGTCGTCATGACGTGCATCGAGTTCACAGGGCTGCTGATCGTGATCGCGATCGGATTCTCGGCCCTGGGCTCCGGTATGGGCGACCCCGGCATAGCGTTCGAGTTCAACGCCGGTGGGAATCCGTTCGCGCTCGTCTTGAGCGGCGCGGCGCTCGCATTCTTCGCGATCATCGGCTTCGAGGACTCCGTGAACATGGTCGAGGAGACGACCGATCCGCAACGCGACTTCCCGCGTGCATTCTTCATCGGCATCACTGTGACGGGCGTCATTTATATGCTCGTTGCCTTCGTCACGACGACACTCGTGCCGCTCGACGTGCTGCGCGAGACGAACCAGGATCTGCTCGAGGTCGTCCGCGTAGGCGCGCCGTGGTTCCCGCTCGTCGTGTTCTCGTTCATCGCGATGGTCGCCGTCAGCAACACTTCGTTGATCAATTTGATGATGGCATCGCGGCTTCTCTACGGCATGTCCAACGAGGGCGTGATCCCACGAATCTTCGGCGCGGTGCATCTACGCAGAAGGACGCCGTGGGTCGCGATCATTTTCACGACCGCGATCGCGCTGGCGCTCGCTGCCCGCAGCGACGTCGCTAGGCTCGGTGGCACGACAGCGCTACTGCTGCTCTGCGTCTTCGCGCTGGTGAATGTTGCCGTGCTCGTGCTGCGGCGCCACACCGTGGAGCACGCACACTATCGAGCGCCGACGTTTTGCCCGATCCTCGGGTTCGTCTCTTGCGCTTATCTCGCGATGCCGTTCGTGCGTGGCGACCTCTCGCAGTATTCGATCGCCGGCGTCCTGTTGCTGATCGGTATCGCCTTGTACACGATCAATCTTCTGCTCGAGCGCCGCGGCGCAATCGACAGGGGTACGTCAGCGGGTTAGATTCAGCCCACGACTGGCCGGAGGAACCCATGGCCGCACAACCGCAAGAGATCGGGCGCCAAGCGTCCGTCGAGATCGATCAACGCGTCTACGACCTCTACGACGAGTATTGCCACGGCCGTATGGATCGCCGCGAGTTCTTGGCGAAGGCGAGCGCCGTAGTCGTTGGCGGGCTCGCGATGGCGCAGGCGCTGTTTCCGCGCTATGTCGAGGCGCAGACGATCTCGTTCACGGACGCGCGCATCAAGGCCAAGTACGTCGAGTATCCGTCGCAAGGCGGCGACTCGGGCGAGATGCGGGGGTATCTCGTGCAGCCCGCGGGCAACGGCCCGTTTCCGGCCGTGCTCGTGATTCACGAGAATCGCGGCTTGAACCCATACGTCGAGGACGTCGCGCGGCGCGCGGCCGTGGCCGGCTTCGTCGCGCTCGCGCCCGACGGGTTGTCGCCGGTCGGCGGCTATCCCGGCAACGACGACGACGGCCGCACGCTGCAATCGGGGCTCGACCAAGCGAAGTTGCGCCAGGACATGGTCAACAGCGCGCGCTACCTGAAGTCGCACGAGCTGTCGTCGGGCAGGCTCGGCGCGACCGGCTTCTGCTGGGGCGGGGGCATGGTCAACAACCTGGCCGTCGCGATGGGCGCGGACCTTCACGCCGGCGTGCCGTTCTACGGCGCGGCGCCGGCCGCGGCCGACATCCCGAAGATCAAGGCGCCCCTCATGTTCCAGCTCGCCGGCACCGACGAGCGCATCAACGCGGGATATCCCGACTACGAGGCCGCATTGAAGGCCAACAACGTTTCCTTCGAGAAGTACGTCTACGAAGGAACGCAGCACGGGTTCCACAACAACTCGACACCGCGCTACAACGAGGCAGCCGCAAATCTGGCTTGGGAGCGCACGGTCGCGTTCTTCAAGCGGCATCTCGCCTGAGTGTTCAAACGCTGGCGCCGGCGGCGCATTCTGGCCCGTCATTCGATACCCGACGACGCGTGGGGCGCCGCTCTCGCGGCCTGGCCGTTGCTCGCGCGACTGACCGACGAGCAGCGCGGACGGCTGCGCTCACTCGCCTTGCTGTTCCTGCACGAGAAGCAATTCGAGGCAGCGCGCGGGATGTCGCTCGACGAGACGAAGTGCGTGCGCATCGCCGCGATGGCGTGCTTGCCGATTCTCGAGCTCGGCTTCGACGCCTATCGCGGATTCAAATCCGTCGTCGTTCATCCCGACGAATTCGTCGTGCGCGATCGCACGTACGAGGACGAGGACGGCGTCGTCCACGTCGGCGACGACGTGCTGTCGGGCGAGGCGTGGGAGCAAGGGCCGGTCGTCCTCGCTTGGAGCGAGATCGAGGAGAGCGGGCGCGGCGAGGGCTACAACGTCGTCGTCCACGAGCTCGTGCACAAGCTCGATATGCTCGGCGGCGAAGCCGACGGCGTGCCGCCGCTGCACGGCGACATGCGCGTTCCCGAGTGGGTCGCGGCGTTCGACGCGGCGTACGAGGACCTTTGCGAGCGGCTCGAGCGCGGCGAGGACCCGTGGCTCGACCCGTACGCGGCCGAAGATGGGGCCGAATTCTTCGCGGTTTGCGCGGAGATGTTCTTCGACGTGCCGCGGCGATTTCGCGCGGAGTATCCCGACGTCTACGAGCAGCTCAAGCGCTACTTCAAGCTAGACCTCGCCTGAGGCGCTTCCAGCCGATCCAGACGCCGATCGTGCTCGTCACGAGCGCGCCGAGCGACAGCACGATCATGCCGATGTCCCACAGCGGCCGCCGGTCGTACCAGAAGCCGAAGTCGAGGCTGTGCAAGCCGTTGTAGAGCCAACGCTCGACGCGGTGCAGGCGATGAATCGACGCGACGATCTGGCCGAGCTCGGGATCGATGTAAACCCACGTCTGAAGCGGGTCGTCGAACTTCACGCGCAGCACGGGCAGGGCGGCCTGACCGCTGCGCGAGTAGTAATAAGCGTCGTAGTCCGCGAGCAGCTCGTGCGTCACGATCGACGCATCGGGCGCGGCGGCGCGCAGGCGCGCGAGCAGAGTGTCCGTCGGAAACGGCTCGGTGTGCGCGCTCAGCGTGCGCGCGTCAACGAGCAGGTGCTGCGGCTCCGCGCGGCCGGTGATTTGATACGGTTGATGCAGCCGCTCGCGCCGCGGATCCGCTTCCGCGCTTTCGCCCGTATAGCGCGCCAAGTAGTACGGCGCGTCGTCGATGCGGCGAAACTCGAGCTCTTTCAACGTCCGTCCGGCGAGCAGCTCGTTCCAGGCGCCCGCTGCGAACGGCGGGAATTGCTCGAGCTCGACGGGGCCGCCCGTCAGCGCGTCGCCGCGGATCTCGAGGCCGTCGGCATTCGCCCAATCGAACGGCTCCATCGACAAAAGACCGCTGAAGACCCACGTCAACGCGAAGATGCCGAAGAAAGCACCGGAGATGTAATGCCAGCGCATCCAGCCCTGATAGCGAACGGCGTTCGACCAGCGAAACGGGGTCGACTTGTGAAACTGCGTGACGCCGAGCGCGAGACCGAGTAACGCGAGCAGGCACCCGAGCGCCGAGGTTGCGACGACCGTCCAATACCAGAGCGGTTGATTCGCGCGCAGCGGCGTGATGTAGAACCAGTGAGGAATCGTCGCGATCCAGGCGAGCGTGCGCGCCTTCGTCGTCGTGACTAGCCGAACGTCGCCCTGGTACGGCGAGACGTAGACCTCGGTGCCCGCGCCGTCGCGCACGGCGAATTTGTAGAGCGGCAAGTCGCGGCCGAGCTGCAGCGTCCATTGATCGGGTCGCTCGACCATGCGCACGAGCTCGACGTCGCCGATCTGCGCTCCGACGAACTGCGCGGCGACGCCGCGTGCCGTGTCGACGTCGATCTCTTCGAGCGGCTCGCCGGTATCGGCGAAGACGGTCGCGGAGCCGTACGGGCTCGCGAACCGGTACGCGGGGCGCTCAAGCACCGTCGTCAGCGCGACTCGGCCGAAGCCGCTCGCCGCTCGTTCGGCCGCTTCGGCGGGCGTGTAGCGCACGGCTGCGATGTCGAGCGGGGGCAGCTGCGTGAGCCGCGTTTGCGCGCTCAGCGTCGGCATTCCGCCGACGTAGATCATCGCGATTCCGGTCACGAACCACAGCACGAACAGCACGCTCAGCGGAATGCCGAGATAGCGGTGGGTCAGGATCAACGCGCGGCGGAACGTCTGCATCGGATGCTCGCTTGGAAGCGTGAGCAGTGTAGCGGCGGCCGCCCTGCCGCGACGAGGTGTCGCTGGACCGAGCGGTTCGCTTGCAGCCCTTGAGATTATTGGATGTAGCTTTCGAGCAACGGGTACATATTATGATAGTTAAAAAATAGCCTGGCATTCGTCCCTTGGACTGATGCAAAGTCCAGCCGAACGGCACTTTTTCTGTCAAGTTGTCGTGGCGACCGAAGTTTTTTGGCAACACCTCGTGGTGCGGCCGGTTTCTGTTGTTTTCGGAACAATTTCTATTCAACGAACAGCGGGGGGTTTAGCAATGAAAGTCACACCACGTGACGAGGCACAGTTACTCAATCGGACTGTGCTCGCGTCGACGATCTCGGCACTTCTAGCCGGCGGAGGCGCTGCGCAAGCGCAAGCGCAAGACACGGCACTCGAGGAAATCACCGTAACGGGCTCGCGCATCGTGCGCCGAGATCTCGATGCGGCGAGCCCCATCATGACGGTCGGCACCGAGGCGCTCGAGAACTCGAGCACGATGAGCATCGAGAGCGTGCTCAACCAGATGCCGCAGTTCGTACCCGACAACACCCAGTTCGATTCGGTCGGCGTAGCGTCCGGCGCGGTCACGCCGGGCATCGCAAGCGTCAACCTGCGCGGCATCGGCGCGAACCGAACGCTCGTGCTCGTCGACGGCCGCCGCGCACAGCCGGCGAACGCCTCGCTGGTCGTGGATTTGAACACGATCCCGTCCGCGGCCATCGAGCGCGTCGAGACGATCACCGGCGGCGCGTCCGCCGTGTACGGCGCCGACGCGCTCGCGGGCGTCGTCAACTTCGTGCTGAGGGACGACTTCGAGGGCGTCGAGATGGATTTCTCGACCAGCGCCACCGCAGAGGGTGATGGCGAGGAAACTCGCTTCACCAGCTTGATCGGTGTCAACGGCGAGGGCGGGCGCGGCAACGTGATGGTCGGTGTCGAGTGGTACAACCGCGAGGAGGTGATGCAGAAAGACCGCGAGTTCTACCGCAAGGGTTGGGAAGATCAGACGAACCAGACGGGCGGTTTCTTGAATGCGACCGGATTCTCGCCGGGGCAGGTAACCGTCAACACGAGCAACCTCACCATCAACCAGTCGGTTCTGCCGGTCAACCGTGCGTCGCAGGCGGCTGTCGACGCCCTGTTCGCGCCCTACGGCATCGCTCCCGGCACGGTCAACAACCAGGTCGAAATCTACTTCCAGCCGGACGGCCGGCCCTTCACGCTTTCGGGCATCAACTACACCGGCCCGATCATGAGCTACGACACCAACGGCGACGGCCTCACCGGCGTGCACCGCCAACCGAATGGCAGCTTGCAGCAGGTCAACACGGAAGCGTACGTTTCCACGCCGTCCGAGCGCCGGGCGCTGTTCGGTCGCGCGACGTTCGACATGAACGACAACCTGACGGCGTTCGCGCAGGCCAACTATTCGAACAGCAAGGTGGTCACGCGCGGCGGCTACCCGCCCGCGATCACGGTCTGGCAGGCTGCCGTGCCGAACGACGGGCAGCGACCGTTGCCGCCCGGCCTACAACAACTGCTCGATTCGCGCACGTATGACCCGGATGGCGCCGCGGGGCCGCTCCCGGTGACTTCGGGCGCCGCTCTGCCCTGGAACATCTTCCGCGGAATCGATTTCATGGGGACTCCCTATCAACCGACGACGGAGACCGACGCTTACCAGCTCATGGTCGGCGTCGAGGGTAGCTTCACGAATCGCGATTGGACGTGGGATGCCTACGTCTCGAATGGCGAGACCGACACGCTGATCTTCTACGACAATCTCGTCTCGTTGCAGCGTTACCAGTTCCTCGTCGCTCAGCCAAATTGGGGTGTCGGCAACTTCGTCCGCGGACGAAACTACGATGTCTCATGCTCGACGGGGTTGCCGATGTTCACGTCGACGGATCCCGCCCCGGGTTGCATTGAAGCGATCAACTCGAAAACGCGTCCGATCCAGCAGCTCTCGCAGAACATCGTCGAGGCGAACTTGCAGGGCAAGATCGCCGACATGCGCAGCGGCGAGCTGCGGTTCGCCGCCGGTATCGCCAATCGCGAGAACAAGTTCCGCTACGAGCCGGGCGGCATCAACGACAACGTCTCGATCATCGAGCAGCCGATGAACCTCTTCGTGTCGAACAACACGAGCGGTCAGACCGAAGTCTCCGAGATCTACGGCGAGTTGTTGCTGCCGGCCACCGAGCGCCTGAACTTGGAGCTCGGCTATCGCTATTCGGACTACGAGCGGTCCGGCGGCGTCGACACGTGGAAGGCGCTCGCCGATTGGTCAGCGACGGACTCCATGCGCATTCGCGGCGGATACCAGGTCGCGACGCGAGAGCCGAACACCGAGGAGCTGTTCGCCGGACCGCGTCTCAACACCGTCAACGACTTCGTCTTCGGCGACCCGTGCCAGGTCTCGACGACGGCGTCCTGGGGGAATCGACCGCCGAGCCAATACCCCGCGCCGCCGGGCACGGGCCGCACGGGCGGCGCGCCGAACCCCAACTACCTCCAAGTACAGGCGCTCTGCCGGGCCCTGATCGACAGGAGCGACGCGAACCCCGCCAACGACGGAACCTCGGCGTACGACACGAATTTGGGCTCGACCCAATACCCGGGCACGGGCCGGGACGCCTTCACGCGGCCCGGGCAACCGTTTTTCCAGGCCGAAAACGAGGTGCCGCGCGGTAATCCCAATGTCTCTCCGGAGGAAGCCAAGACGTGGACCCTCGGCGTCGTGTTCACCTCGCCCGGTCCTTTCGAGAACCTCACGGCATCGCTCGACTTCTATAACATCGAGATCAACGACGTCATCGCCACGATCGATTCGACGTTCGTGTACTCCAAGTGCTTGAACGCGGACGGCGTCAGCAACCCGACGTACTCGTTGAACGATCCGGGTCACTACTGCGACATGATCGGGCGCCAGGTGCAAACCGGCGAGCGCGACACGGTCCAGGCGCCGTACGTGAACTCGGGCATGCTCGAAACGCGCGGTGCGGACATCACTGTGAACTGGACGGGGGATATCGGCGACGGCGGCAGCTCGTTCTACATCAATAGCATCGTCACGTTGCTGGATGAGTTCAAGATCCAGGATGCCACAGGCGAGCCGATTCTCGACGTGCGCGACACGCTGAGCACGTCGTTCTACGGGGCGCAGTACAAGTACAAGCTCAACAACACGTTCGGTTACAACTTCCCGAACGGACGGGCGAGCGTTGGGCTGAACTGGCGGCACCTGCCGGAGATTCGGTCAGACACGGCGGTGCGTACCCCGGCGACGACGCAGCTCGGCGCCGACAAGTACGATGTGTTCGGGTTGAACGCGCGGTTTTCGATCAACGACCGGCTCGAGTTCCGCGGCGGCATCGACAACCTGCTCGACGAAGACCCGGTAATCGTCGAGGTGCGTCCCGGCGTCGACAGCAATACCGATACGACGCGGACCGAGTACTACGACGCTCTCGGACGTCGCGCGTATGTCGGTTTGAAGATGAGCTTCTAACCGTCCAAGGGATGGGGATGCGACGGCGGGCCTTCGGGCCCGCCGTTTTTTTGAGATCCGAAAATGCCGCGCTATTCGGCCGGTACCGGGGCGGCCGCTTCAGAAGGCTTTGCCTCGGGTGGCGTCGCGGCGGGAGGAAGCTCGACTTGCTCCGTCGTAACCGCCTCGCGCGCGCTGCGGCCGCGTGGGCGCCGCTGGCGGTTCTCGTCCGTCATCGTCACGAGATCCTCGAGCTCCGCTTCCGTGATTGGCACGAATGCGCCGAGCGGGCAGAGCGCGGCCGGCAGAAAACTGCCGGGCTGCTGTTCCCAGAGCACCTGGAATCGGTCGCCGGCGCATAGGCGGCGGTTCGTGATGGGATAGTTCACCAAGCTCTTGCGGTTCAAGCCCGGACATTGCTTCGGTAGCTGGTTGTTGAAGATCTCGTCGTGCCGCGTCACGAAGACGATCGTGCGGTCGTTCAGGATCGTCGCCCTGCGGATGTCGTTCTGATTGAGGCACGCTTCCGGGCCCCCTGAGATGTCCGACGCCTCTTCGTCGTCGCCCTGTTGCGCGGCGACGGGCGCCGCCAAGGCCGCCGCGAGCATCGCGGCGCAGGCTGCGAACGACTGTTTGAGAACACGGGCCCCGTCCATATGCGCTCGCTCTTGCCGCCCTCCAAGCGTGTAGTCTCGGTTCCGCGGCGACAAGTTCAATTGGTCCCGGCTTGCCATTTTGCTCCGGCCGGGCGAGTCTCGCCGCTCAAGATTCGAGGATCAGTGCATGAGCGTACCACCGGGCGTCAGCGAGCGGGATTTTCAGCGGGCGATCACGCGTTTCGCGTCGGTGGTCGGGGCCGATTGGGTGTTCACAAGCGACGAGGACGTCGCACTCTACCGCGATGCCTACTCGCCGCTCGTCGGCGAGCCCGAGGAAAAAGTCGCGTCGGCCGCCGTCGCTCCGGATTCCGCGGAGCAGGTGCGCGAGATCGTCCGTATCGCCAACGAGCTCCGTATTCCTCTTTATCCGATCTCCACGGGCCGCAACCTGGGTTACGGCGGTTCGGCTCCGGTGTTGTCCGGCAGCGTCGTGCTCGATCTGAAGCGCATGAACCGCATCCTCGAGGTCGACGAGCGCAATGCGTACGCGCTCGTCGAGCCCGGCGTCAGCTACTTCGACCTCTATCGCCATATCGAGGAGCGCGGACTCAAGGTCTGGATCGACTGTCCCGATCCCGGGTGGGGCAGCGTCATCGGCAACGCGCTCGATCACGGCGTCGGCTACACGATGAATCCGTACCGCGACCACTGGGGCGCGCAGTGCGGGCTCGAGGTCGTGACGGGCGACGGCGAGCTCGTGCGCACGGGCATGGGCGCGCTGCCGGGCTCGCGGACGTGGCAACAGTTCAAGTACGGCTTCGGGCCCTACCTCGACGGCATCTTCTCGCAGTCGAATTTCGGCGTCGTCACGAAGATGGGCGTCTGGCTCATGCCGCAGCCCGAGGCCTACGTCGACTGCACGGTCGAGGTGTTCGCTCACGACGACATCATCCCGCTCGTCGACCACATGAACTACATCATGAATACGGGCTTGCAGAACGCCGGCACGAACCTGCAGTCGCCGATACGATTTGCGGCAGCGGCGAATCCCGAGCTGCGCGCGGCGCTCGCGAGTGACGACCCGGCCGAGATCGCGAAGCTCAATGCATTCGCGCGCGAGCGCAACGTGCCGTTCTACTCGAACATCTTCAAGTTCTACGGGCCCGAGGAAGTCGTGCGCGCGCAGCTCGAGTACACGCGCCGCCGCCTTCAGTCGATTCCCGGCGCGCGTGTGCGCGACGGCGCGTTCTACCGTTTTCCGATCACGGCCGAGCAGAAGGCCGCGGTGCGCGATCCGCAGGATTTGGGCATCCCGACGCTCGAGACGTTCTCGATCGGCGCGCGCTCGAACTTCGGGCCGGCAACTCGCGGCCATCTCGGCTTCTCGCCCGTGATTCCGATGCGCGGCGAAGCCGTCATCGAGTCGCAGCGCGTGTTCCAGCGCGTGCTGCAGGAGTTCGGCACCGACGTCGCGCTGCTCGTGTTCCCGCAGTCGTATCACCCGCGAACGTTCGTGATTCTCTGCATGTTCTATGTAATGCCCGATCCGCAATCGAATCAGGCCGTGCGCCGGACGTTCAGCAAGCTCGTCGAGGTCGCGGCCGAGCACGGCTGGGGCGAGTACCGGACGCACACGGCCTTCATGGACGAGTGTGCGGCGGCGTACTCGTTCAACGATCACGCGCTGCGAAAGCTCCAAGAAAAGATCAAGGACGCCGTCGATCCGAATGGGGTCCTGTCGGCAGGCCGCTACGGAATTTGGCCGAAGCATTTGCGCAAGGCCTAGGTTGCGACTCGGGGGACGAACATGATGCGAAAACTCTTTCTCACGGCGGCTGCCGTGCTGCTCTCGGCGTTGCCGCTCGCATCGGCGATTGCGGCCGATTTGACCGGCAAATGGACGACGGACGGCCGCTACGTGTTCACGTTCGCGCGGGCGGGCAACGCCTGGACGGGCAGCGTCCGCGAGGCCGCGACGGGGCGCGAGTTCAAGCTCGCCGCCGTCGTCGTCGACGGCGAACGCGTCTCGTTCTTCGTCGTTCACGACGCCTCGTGGGATGAAGAGGTCCAAGCCAACGGCGGCCGCGCGTTTCGGAACACGGCGACCGGCACGTTGACGGACACCGCGCTTTCGATCAGCGGCGCGCGCGA
>Ga0134127_10003165_pt1 | contig 11807 bp, 9 predicted proteins | sample KB31753_FD_96459 | JGI IMG/M metagenome (GOLD analysis project Ga0134127, IMG submission 96459) | Terrestrial soil microbial communities with excess Nitrogen fertilizer from Kellogg Biological Station, Michigan, USA - KB3-175-3 | ecosystem: Environmental > Terrestrial > Soil > Unclassified ...
TACGGGATAACCGGTTTGTGGATGATGATCATCGGGTTGATGATCGCGTTGATGCTCGGTACAACCGAGGGGCGCGGCCGCGGCGTGTGGAGGATAAAGCGAGGCACCGTCGAGGACGTTATGAATCGCGACGTTGTGCAAATCCCTCCGGACATGAAAGTGACCGACTTCATCAACAAGGTTCTTAATAACAATCATCACACCAGCTTCCCGGTGGTCCTCGAGCGCAGGCTGCACGGCATGTTGCTGCTGGAAGAGTTGAAACAAGTGCCTCGCGAAGAATGGCCCAGTCTTAAAGCTCGGGAGGTCATGCGTCCGGTTGACGCCTCGATGTTTATTAGCGCAAGCGCACCGATATCTCAGGCACAATCGATGCTGTCAACCAACGGTCTTGGCCGCGCGGTGGTTTTGGATTCGAACGGATTTATTGTGGGTTATGTCAGCTTGCGGGACGTAGCCAGGGCGCGGAGTGAGCCCGCGGCCCGGTAGACAGTCTTATTTCAACTTTTGTTCGGAAGCCCGATTCTTCTTCAGGTAAGCATTCAGCCCCGCGTACAGCGACGCTGCCACTCTCTCGCGGAATTGACTCGTTTGAAGCAACGCTTCATCTTTCGGATTAGACAAGAAAGAAACCTCGGCAAGCACGCTCGGCATCGCCGCCCCAAGAAGGACTACGAATGGGGCGTGCTTCACTCCTCGATTCATAGCCGTGCGCGGAGACTGGGCGCCGATGCCGCGGACAAGCCCCGCCTGAATGTAGCGCGCAAGCTCGCGCGATTCGGCTACGCGATTGCCGACGGTAACGCTGGCGATCATCGGTTCGGACTTCTCTGCGGTCTTGCTGGCTGCAAGACGCGCGTTCTCACGCGCCGCAGCTTGTAAGTCTTCGTTGGAGGCCCTATCCGGGCTCAAAAAGAAAGTCTCGACTCCCGACGCAGCGCGAGACGGGCTCGCGTTGGCGTGAACCGAAATAAACAGATCGGCGCGCCGAGAATTCGCAATCGCCGTCCTCTCTTCAAGCGCAACGAACTTATCCGAGTCCCTGGTCATTATCACTTCAACATCCGGATAGTTGTTCTTTATGTATGCCCTGAGCCGCCGTCCCACGTCGAGTACGAGATCCTTCTCGCGCATCCCGTTCGGGCTGATGGTGCCGGTGTCGTGACCCCCGTGCCCGGGATCGATCACTATGCGTTTGATGGGTGATTCAGCCGCCTTCGCGTCTACCTTTGCTGCTAGCGCGTCGGCTGCCGCGGCCGCTGGATTGCCGTTGCTGCCCGGTGCAAGCGGCAAAATCGGATCGCTAATTTCAGGAAGATTCTTTAGCGCATTTCTTTCGGCCGCGCTCATGTTTGCTCGCGGTTCTGCATTGCGATGATCGGGCGTTGTCCCCGAACCCACCAGCGCTTCGGGGCGAGCAAATGATTCCGTTGGGCTCGCGACGTTCGGCCTCCCGCCGGCCGTTCCGGGCGCGTGCAGATCGATTACAATACGCTCGGGCTCCGAAAGCCGGAAAGTGGAATAGCTCGAGAGCGACCCAACTTCAATATTGATCTCAACCGACGATTGCGCGGTCGCCGAGCCATCGGACACAACGATCCGTTTGAGCAGGTTTCCGTCGCCGACGATGAAGCGCCGCCCAAAAAGCGATGAGGAAACAGCCGCGCCGTCCAGCTTGATGTTCAGTCTGTTTCCCGTGCGGAGCTCGGCGTAGCGCGTCTGGCCTGACAGATCCACAACCACCCGAGCGTAGTCCGGGCCGCTAAAGTTGCGAATATTGGTCAGCGTCGGCGTCCCAGTCGTAAGATCTGTCCGACTGGACGCAACCATCACATCAACGGGCCGGTGCGTAAGTTCAGCATCAAACCTCGCCAGGACGGCACGGGCTTCTCGCGCCAGCACCGAGTGCGGGAAGTATGAGATCAACTCTCGATAAGCGTCCGCCGCCCCATCCAGATCCTGCAAGTTTTCCTGATAGATTTGAGCGATGCCCGTGAGCGCTTCGCCGACAAATCCGCTGTGGGTATGTTCGGTTACCACGCTCCGATAGGCTTCGATCGACTGCTGATAAAGCGCTGAATCGCCTGTCGCATCTGCCATTTCACGGAGAAGCTCGGCCTTTCGAATCAGCGACTCTGCCGAAAAGTGATTGTCAGTGTTGAGTCGAATTACCTGCCCGTAAGCATCGAGCGCTCGATGAAAATCAGAGGCCGCCCGCTCTTCGGGCGGACGCTCGTGAAGCGCGCGCGAAAGATCGCCGGCGTGCCGAAAGAGGTTGTCGGCCAGCGAGCCGGGCACTCGAGCTTCGGAAGTCTCTGGATCGGCGGCGTTCAGTACGGGACGAACCGTCAGGCAGAAGACGAGCGCGAAGACAATACCGCTGACGATTATCTTATAACGTCCATGCCGCATATTGGACTCGTTAAGAGGAATCCTCTGGGGGGCCGCGCCTCAGATGACAGCGCGGGGCGCAGTATACAACAAACAGGGGGTCGCAGTCAGTATTTTCGGTAGCGGAATCGCTTAGTCGCCGCTGAACCCCGGGTCCTCGCGGCGGCCACCGTACCATACTTCAAGCCCTTCGCGTCGTTTTAGAGCCTTCGGCCCGGCCAGCAGGATGCCGCCAAAAAGCCGCAGCACTTCTCTGCCAGAATACATTCTCAGTTTCCTTCCCGAGGACGTCACCGATTCACGAAGTACGACAAAACGTCCCTGGCGCTTCAATGCGCGGCTCATCGAGATCTCTTCAGAAGCGAAGAGTGTCTCATCGAATCCGCCTGCCGCGTCGAACGCTCGCCGCGTGCAGAAGAGGAAGCACCCGCAGGCAAATCCTGTCGCTCTGAAGAGCCGGTTCGTCAGCGCGCAGATTAACTTCGCGTAACGCGGGACCTGCCCATCAAATCTCACGGAACAGCCGCCTCCGGCCGCTCCTCGATTCATAGCTTCAATAGCAGCACCAACGACTTCCGCGGTAACCTCCGTGTCAGCGTCGACGAAGATCAGCTTGTCGCCTTTTGCCTCTCGCGCTCCGGCATTACGGGCTGCCGCGATTTGCCGATGATTCACTCTGACGACCCGTGCGCCGTGATTCGCGGCAATTGCGGCTGTGTTGTCTGACGAAGCGTCATCCGCGACAACAATTTCGTAGGGCTGGTCTGCGCAGCGGCCCGCTCGATTCAGAGCTTCAATCGACCGCCCGATCAGCGCCTGTTCGTTATAAGCTGGGACTATGAACGAGATCATTCGACGTTGCTTAATAGTTATTTGATAGCCGTCCGTTCGAAAAAGTCTCGACGCTTGGAGCCACAGCCTTCGCCGCGCGCGGCGTGCCTGGCGCTCGATTCTTGCCGGCATCGTATCGCGCTGAGATGCTGCGCACGTAATTTTGGGTCTCCCGATATCGAGGAATGCGGTAGCCGGAATTGACCACTGCATTTTCGCCAGCGTTGTACCCTGCCAGGACAAGCTTAACATCACCGTTAAACGTATCCAGCAAAAAGCGCAGATATCGCGTGCCGCCATCGATATTCTGTGCCGGGTCGAAAATGTTGGTCACCCCGAACCTCCGAGCCGTCCCGGGCATCAGTTGCATAAGACCGGAAGCACCTTTGTACGAGAGCGCGCGTGAATTGAAGCCGGACTCCTGGCGCATCACCGCGATGACCAGATTTGGATCCACGCCGTGGCGCGCTGCTGCCTGCATGATCAACGCGTCGTATTTTGGATTACCGGTGGACCCGATCTCGCCGCTTCCCGAATCCGAATGCGCAGGTACGATTATCGGTTGCGCCATGGAAGGTGTGCCGGCTGGAGATAGTTTTGACGCTGCGTTCTTCGCAGATGATCCTTGCGTTTTGAGTGCGGCCGCTGGCTTGGCTACTGCAGGAGTTGCAGCAACCTCGTGAACAACCAACGCGGGCGTTCGCTGAAACTGGGCGGCGCTTTCGACGCTCAAAGGAAAGCTGGCTTCCTGGGCTCTTGTATCAGTCACGAGCAATACAAGAAGGGTCAGGATTATCAGGCTGGCGGTTCTCATTCACCCTCCACTCTCAGAAAACTCTAGACGAGAAAAACGATAAGCACGCGAGGACAGTGCTTCCGGGTCGAGTACGAAAAGGGACCGAGATGAAGCGGAGTTGAAAACCGGAGGGCAGCCCATTCAAGTCCACTTCGGCAGCCAGACATCCTGGTTATTTTCTATTTTCTATTTTCTATTTTAGATTTTCTATTTCCCGATTTGTGTGGAGCATCACGCTTGCACAAATCTCAAAATAGCAAATCTCAAATAGAAAATATCAAATAACAAATAACCAGGCCTTGGCTTTGCGACCCAGGATCACTCCTGGTGTGCCTTTATCGGTGACTTCCAAACAACTTACGACACGCGGCCAGTCTAATCTGCGGTCCAGGCTTTGTCAATAATTACGAACCTGTCGCTGCCTACCTCGATCCCTCGCCACATGTTACAGTTACAGGACTCGTATGCATCGCAGGTCTTACAAAACTACTAACCCGCCGGGCCAGATTACCACTTTAAGTCTCGCCCTTCTGTTGTGTTTATTAGCGGGTCAGGGGTTCCGCATATCCAGCTCGGTCGATTACTCCCTCGCAGCGAGCACGGCAGATGGTTTTGCGACTTCATCTCATCGTGAGTCTGCCGTAGCGTCGCTTGCAAAGCAGAGTCGAATCCGTTGCAAAGCGCCGCGACGGTCCGTGCAATTCGGAGCGCTGCCGCTGGTAGGGATGCCGGATGTGCCTTCCATTTGCGGAGAACGATCGCTCGCAAATGTGCGATGGCAGCACGCAATAACTCAATCGCTTCCACACGATCGTGCACCTCCGGCACTTACCTGGTAGTCGATCGACATATCCTGGCCGCTGTAGAGGAGACTGTCCAGTTTGCGCACGACACTGAATGTTGCGCCTTCGAGACGCGCAGACTGGACAGTCTACGCTACATCGCCAGCTGACAAATGGTGGCACCAGGGGTCAGGCTTGCAATTTGCGATTCGGCACTGCGATCTACTTTGTAAAATCGCAAATTGCACGCCTGACCCCACCCCCGGCAGGAGAATGCAGTGAACCCAATCTGGACAAAGATGATCGTCGACGCGGTCGCGCAGGCCACAAAGGCCTGCACGCATTGCAAGAGAGTCGCTACTTATCCGCGCAAGCGCCCTGGCCAGTTCTACACCTGCAAATTTTGCGGACATAGATTCAAAGAGAAGGGGTAATGACTTCAATAGACCACATCCTTGTGGCCGGTTCGATTCTGCTCCTTCTGAGTGTCCTGGCCAGCAAAGCTTCGTCAAAGCTCGGAGTTCCCGCGCTCTTGCTGTTCCTTGTTATAGGAATGCTGGCGGGTTCGGAGGGGCTCGGCGGCATTTATTTCGACGACGCCCATCTCGCACAATCGCTCGGCGTAGTAGCCCTTGCGCTAATCCTCTTTTCGGGAGGACTCGATACCGAGTGGTCGAGTGTCAGGCCAGTCCTTTTGAAGGGCCTCGCCCTTTCAACGGTTGGTGTTCTCATAACGGCGCTTCTGGTTGGATTGTTCGCAAGGGCTGTCCTGGGCTTTAGTCTTCTCGAGGGCGTTCTGTTGGGGGCTATCGTTTCGGCCACGGATGCGGCAGCCGTCTTTTCGGTGTTGAGAGCTCGAAGCCTTGGGCTCAAGGGTCACGTCCGGCCCCTTCTGGAACTTGAATCCGGCAGCAACGATCCGATGGCCGTCTTTCTGACGTCGGCGCTGGTCGGCATGGCGACTCAACCGGGAGCCCGATGGTTCAGCCTGGTCCCGATGTTCGTTCAGCAAATGGCTCTGGGAGCTGCGCTCGGCTATTCGATCGGCAAGCTTGCTGTGCTGATCATGAATCGTCTCGTGCTGGAGTTTGAAGGCTTATATCCGGTGATGACCCTCTCGTTGATTCTGCTGACCTACGGCGCGACAGCCGAGATGGGAGGGAACGGGTTTCTCGCCGTTTATATCGCCGGACTGGTGATGGGCAAGAATGATTTTATCCACAAACGCAGTGTGATGCGGTTTCACGACGGACTTGCGTGGTTGATGCAGATCGCGATGTTCCTGGTCCTCGGGCTACTGGTATTTCCTTCGCATCTTCTTCCGATCGCCGGGCTGAGTCTGCTCGCTTCCCTGTTTCTGATGCTCGTTGCGCGTCCCGCAAGCGTGCTCCTGACTCTTGCTTTCAGCGGGATGAAATTAAACGAAAAGATGATGATTTCGTGGGTTGGCTTGCGAGGCGCGGTGCCAATCGTGCTTGCGACATTTCCCCTGCTCGCGGGGATGCCAAAGTCTGAAGTGATCTTCGATCTCGTTTTTTTTATTGTCCTGACGTCGATCCTTCTACAGGGCACTTCGATTCCGCTTGTTGCGAGACTGCTTAAAGTGGAAACTCCGGTGCGCGATAAGATCCACCCGTTGGAGCTCGCGTGTACGCAGGGAATCGACAGCCAGCTGGTAGACGTTGAAGTTCCCGCAGAATCACCGATTGTCGGCAAGCAGATTGTCGCGGCGGCGTTTCCCAAAGGCGCGCTGATCATATTGATCGGGAGAGGCGACAAGTTTATCGTGCCCAACGGCGGCACCGTTATAGAGCGTGGCGACAGGCTGCTCATGCTTGCGGGCGAAGAGGATCTTTCCAGGACTCGCTCGATCGTAGAGTCTAACGGCGCGACGCTCAGCTAGCTATTGCCGAAACATCTTCCCTCAGCTCTGACATAAGCCGCAGCGCGCTCTTCCGCAAAGGCCTCATCAGCGGATTGCTAGCCAGTCCGATCAACTTGACGATGATGTCAACGCTCCGATCGATAAGTCGATGAGTGCGCACCCGGTTGCGCGACGAATCGTGAATCCAGAACAGAATGATCCCCATGTGGTAGAGCCAGAGCATGAAAGGGAGCTGCTCCATCAAGTCCTTTGGCACTCGAGTGGACGAGCCCTGCACCACGCCGGCGAACTGCGCAATGCTGTCCTGACGCACGGGATCTGACTCATCACTGAAAGGGTTGAGCGGGCTGCCAGGGTCGGCGGCGGTCTTGAACAGCTTTCCGGCGAACTGATGATAGGGCTCAAACGTCGCGATCTTGCTCTGCATCACTCCGAGCAGACGCGCCTTGAGATCGCGTTCTCCGGAGAGCAATGAATCGCACGTCTTAACATGCTCCGCATGAGTTCGGCCGTAGAAGGCCTGGATAAGGTGTTCCTTTGAGCGAAAGTAGTAATAAGCGTTTCCCAGCGCGACTCCGGCGCGATCCGCTATTGCCCTCATAGTGGTGCTTTCATAACCGCGCTCTAGGAACATCTCCAGGGCCGCGTCAAGGATCGCTGCCCTGGTCTGCTGACCCTTATCGGTTCTCACCAGTTCACGGCGGGGTTTCGTCATTTCGCCCCCCTCAAGACCACAGACCCGAGGCCTTCGAGCTGATACCGGTTCTGCGAGATCGTCGAAATGACGCGCTTGGCCGTCGGCAAGAGCTCGGGCGAACTCAATCGCAGAGACCACTCGCGGTACTCGCGCAGCGCCCAGAGACACATGAGCCAGGCTTTTGGGCCGCTGTAGACCGCTCCCTGATCGCTGATTACGGTCAGATCGGTTAACGTCATCGCATGGTTGAGCTGCGGATAGCGATACCGGGCCTCATCGGAAGTCGCCGGCACAAAGACGAGCTCCAGATACTTGGGCTTGCTCATCAGCCAAGCCTGGGCGCGCTTGCACAGCCCGCAGTTGGGATCGTACAAGACCGTCAGTTCACGCATGACCGTATCCCCTAACCGAGGTGTAGGCGTCTGGGGCAACAGGAGGAGGAGCATCTGAAAGCGAAGCCCTTCGACGCATCCTGCTGAAAATGAACAAGTTGAAGAAATGCATGGCGCCGAGGACAACCAGCACCATGCCGACCTTTGACGACAGCGCTTCGATGCCCTCCTGCGTGTTCTTCACATCGTAGCCGAGCTTGAGGGCGAGGCTCACGTATCCGAGATTAATCAGATAAAAGCCGACGACCAGCAGGCGGTTGACGGAATCGGCGAGCAGCTCGTTGCCGTGAAAGACGTCGACTAGAAAGATCCGGCCGTTCTTGTGAAGGGTGCGCGCGACCCACACGGTCAGGGCAACGCTGATCGCCAGATAGAACACGTAAGAAGCAACAACAACATTCATAATCGGCCTCCTTTAGCCTTTTTTGAACCCGTTCAATTCGTAGCATAATCGGGCCGTCCGATCGAGTCAAGGGTCTTTTTTGAACTTGTTCAACTTGAGACTTTTGGAGGCCAAGCCGTGACGTTAGAGCCCGCGTAGCGGCATGGGGTTTGGACATTTCGCCAAGATTCAACAACGCAACAAAGGGTAACCGCGTAGCGGTGTCCTCTCGATAGTTAGTGGGTTTGGCGATCCGTGTGGGCCGCGTAGCGGTTACCTCCCGGCGTCCCGAATCGATTTACAAGGGGAACAGGTAACCGCTACGCGGCCAGGGATATTGCAAAGCATGCGAGCTATCGAGAGGACACCGCTACGCGGTTAGTCCACCAACTTCGCTGGTGGTAGCCCCCGTAGCGGGCGAAAGCATGAGCCCCAGGGGCTGGGTCGCGCATCCTGGGTCCTCATCAACGCCCGATCTGCAAGCCCACCTGGCAGGCGAAAGCTTATTGAACCATGTTCATCCCCTGTGCGTTTCGTGATCTAATACAGCTAAGCAGTCGCGCCGCTGCCCAATTGCCTAACAAGCGTGACGAGGAGCAATCGCATGTGGACACGTTTGAAATTCCCTTTATGCTTGCTGCTGATCGGTATTCAATCCTCCGGACTCTTCGCATCAGGTCAAACTCGACGCCCACCAACGACGCGCGCACAGGGAAGCGATGTGACAACGGGATTGCAACTCCGGCTAAGCGAGGGCACACCGGTCCTTGATAATCAGCCAGTCGCGCCGGCCGCTCCTGCCGCGCGGCTTTCAGACGACGATGCGCAAAGGGTTTTGCGGCGGCTCAGGCCGCCCCCTGCAGCTCCGAGCGACGAGCAGGATTTTGCGCTGCGGGATCGTTCGCTACCCCCACCTCGCGCCGGCAAGGTAATTGCGGATTCATTTCCCCCGGCGGAAAATCTCGTCGCGCCGGACTCCCCAGCGAGCGGCCGGCTCGAGGTCGTTCGATACTCTCCGGAAGGCGACGTTCCGCTTGTTCCTCAACTCAGCGTGACGTTCTCCCAGCCGATGGTGGCGATCACTTCTCACCAGGACACGGTTGCGGCGGGTGTACCGATCAAACTCACGCCGCAGCCTCCGGGACGCTGGCGATGGGTTGGCTCTAAGACTTTGCTGTTTGAGACCGACGGTCACTTCCCGATGGCTACCGAGTACAGAGCAGAAGTTCCCGCCGGCACAAGATCAGCCACCAACGCCGCGCTAGCGACGCCGACGGTTTGGAAATTCGCGACTCCGCCGCCGGTAGTGAAGTCGTCGTATCCGACCGAAACAACCGTTCGTGATCCGTTGATGTTTGTTGAGTTCGATCAGCGCATCAGTCCGGCTGGGGTCCTTGAAACAATCAAAGTAAGATCAGGCAACCGGCAATTTGGAACGCGGATAGCGAAGGCCGACGAAGTAGCCGACGACGCCATCGTCAGCAAACTGGCCGCGCGGGCCTCGAAGGATCGCTGGCTCGCGTTCCGCGTGGTCGATCCATCCAACGCTAACCCGCGTGAGCCGCTGCCGGGTGGCGCCGCGGTCAACGTCACCATCGGACCGGGCACACCCTCGCTCGAAGGCCCTCGAAAAACAGTCGCCCCACAAAGTTTTGCTTTTCGTACTTACGGGCCGATGCGTGTGCTCAAACAAGAGTGCGACGAACCCGGGGATTGCGATCCGCTTCATCAGTGGACCATCAACTTTACGAACCCGATTGATGCATTTAGTTTCGAACAGTCCCAAGTGCGAGTGGAAGAGATCCGCGCCGCGGGTAAACCACAACCAATTGCTCTAACGAGCGTAGTTTATGGCAATACTCTCGCCATTAACGGGGTCAAACGTGGTCGAACAAGTTATCGCGTGATGTTGGATCCGGCGATCCGCGATCAATTCGGACAAACCCTCGGTCAGAGCGCGCCGATCATTTTCAAGGTGGGTGCGTCACGCGCTGCGCTCGCCGGGCCTGACAAGAAATTTGTAGTCCTGGACCCCGCCGCGCCTCCGCGATTCTCGGTGTACAGCATCAATCGCAACAGCTTGAGGGTGCTCTTTTACTCCGTGGGTCCGGAAAACTGGAGCCAGTTTCGGGCTTTCATGCGAAACCGGGACGACCGAACACCGCAAACTCCGCCGGGCCGACTGGCACTGTCAAAGATCGTCAACATCCAATCGAAACCAGATGAGGTGATCGAGACTCGCATCGACCTAGGCCCGGTTCTTGACTCCGGCGTAGGACAAGTCTTTGTCATCGTCGAGCCCACCGAGGCAACTGTGAGGCGTTATCGAGAATCGGTGGCGGTATGGGTGCAGGTCACCCAGATCGGACTCGATGCTTTTGTTGATAGCTCCGAGTTGATCGGCTGGGCGACCTCGCTCAAAGACGGGAGGCCGATAGACGGGGCGCTGTTATCTGTAAACGTCGCGCAAGCCGGCACCACGCGCTCTGAGGCCACCACAACGACCGGCGCCGACGGAATTGCTCATATGACACTCGTCGGCTCAAATGAGGGAGCGCGAATTCTCGTCGCGCGGAAAGGCCGCGACGTAGCAATTCTTCCCGAGAACGGGTACTGGTGGAACGATACCTCCAGCTGGGTCAGGAGAGATCGCGGGGATTCGCTACGCTGGTTTGTCTTTGATGATCGCAAGATGTATCGCCCCGGCGAAGAGGTTCACATCAAGGGATGGATTCGCATCATTGGCGAAGGCAAGGGCGGAGATGTAGGCCTGCTCGACGCAGGGCCGACCAATGTCGAGTACTCTTTGAAGGACTCGCGTGGCAACGACATCCTGAGGGGCGATGCCCGAATCAACGCGCTTGGTGGGTTCGACACTTCGTTTAAGCTGCCTGCTGGGATGAACCTCGGATATGCCTATTTGCGTCTCGAAGCCTTCGCCAACAGGGGGCTGCCGAATTTCGCGCACTCGCACCTGCTTCAAGTTCAGGAATTCCGGCGGCCCGAATTCGAGGTAAAAGCACAGGGCTCCGAAGGCCCGCATTTCGTTGGCGGGAGCGCAACGGCGACGGTTAATGCCGCATATTACGCCGGCGGTGGTCTAAGCAATGCCGAGGTGAACTGGCGTGTAACGACGCTCACCGCTCGCTTCACACCGCCCAATCGAGACGATTTCACATTCGGCAAGTGGATTCCCTGGTGGTTCGAAAGCAGCTACTTCCCGGCGCGAAAAATAGAAACTTTCACCGGCAAAACTGACGCAGCCGGCAAGCATACGCTGAAGATGGATTTCACTTCGGTGAATCCGCCGGAGCCTTCGACAGTCACCGTTGAAGCGAGCGTGACGGATGTGAACCGTCAGGCGTGGAACTCGTCAACCAGGTTGCTTGTGCATCCGGCTGATCTTTATGTTGGCATCCGAAGCCCTCGGACGTTTGTGCAGAAGGGTGAGCCGCTAGTCGTTCAATCCATCGTGGCCGATCTCGATGGAAAGCTTATCGCTGGACGCGAAATCAAAATGCGCGCGGTGCTGATGGATTGGGTCTTTGAAAAGGGCGAATGGAAACAGAAAGAAACGAATCCGCAGGAGTGCACAGTCAGATCGGCCCACGATCCGGTCCAATGCCGCTTTGAAACTAAAGAAGGCGGGCA
>Ga0134127_10003166_pt1 | contig 11807 bp, 10 predicted proteins | sample KB31753_FD_96459 | JGI IMG/M metagenome (GOLD analysis project Ga0134127, IMG submission 96459) | Terrestrial soil microbial communities with excess Nitrogen fertilizer from Kellogg Biological Station, Michigan, USA - KB3-175-3 | ecosystem: Environmental > Terrestrial > Soil > Unclassified ...
GACTGCTCACTGGAAATTAAGTCGGTGTTCCCTTTCTGAGGGACGCTCAACGAAGATCCAAAATCTTCGATGAGGGATTCTTTTTCTCTTTACACGTCCGGGCTTAATAGGGGTTAGGCCGCTCAGTTGGCTGTATTTGTCCTGCTCCTCCAAATGGGTGGCCCTGTGTGGTTGTCATATGATTCGATCATCTGTCGAATGTAATCCCGCGTCAACTTGTTGGTGGGCGAACCGGCCCCACTACGGTCGGCTATGAATAGCGTGTGCTCTCGCGCAGAAAGGAGTCCGCGGCGTTGGTATCACCCAGGCACTCTGCCAAAGCGAACAACTGCCCATTAACAATCTTCTGGCAGTATGGCATGCTTCGCCTTCTGAACAAAATGGGATGTTGTCCAGAAGCTTCTTCGGCGCATCCAGCCCATTGCGCCGCTGCTCTGCGCGCGGACAGCTCAAGCGTGCCGTCGCTGCCAAAATGCTCCAAACACCAGCGAAGTGGCTTAGAAAAGTGCCTTCGGGGGCAAAAAAGTAGCTCCTTCGAAAGATTTTCGCTCGTTTCGCTCGTTTCGCTCGTTTGGCGCTAACACTTTTTTTGGAGAGCGGTTCACGGTCACGCACATGCGCGAGACGCAGACCGCAAATCGCAGCGCGGAACACGCAACACGCGACACGCGTCGGGCCAACCGACACGTGCTCGTGCCCTGCTCCGTAGCGGCGAACCTAGAAGGCTTCGGCCAGGAGGCTCCCTATGTCTCCCGCTTCAACTCTCCACATCCAACCAACTACTAACCACCTATGAATGGAAAGAAGACCTATATCGTTGCCGTCCTAATGATTCTTCACGCCCTAAGTGCCTATGTCTTAGGTCAGGACGCATCCCTGAATTTCCAGGAAATCCTGGCGGCCCTCGGCCTGTCCGCCTTGCGCGCCGGCGTGAAGAAAGCCGAACACGATGACTCTCCCACGTGGGGAAACCCAAGCAGCTTCATCCTGGGCGCTCTCTGCTCGCTCTGCGTCCACTCCGCTTCCGCGGCGGATGGTGGTGGTTCCAGGTTGACGGCTCGCGAGGACGCTCGCCCCACCGGCCAACTCGGAACCTGGAACTCGGAACTCGGGACCAATCAAGCACAATCTGAATCCTACTCTAATGCGTCCAGCTTCCACTTTGATTCCTATGTCGCCGCGCGCACTTGCAACTTTGACGACGCGACCTATGGCTACGGCCCGGGCATTGGTTATCAAGTAAGTCCTTATTGGAGCACTGACCTCCGCGCGATTGTAGCGGCGGTCTGTGACCGCCGAAATCGGGCCAGAATGTGCACCTTGTTCGGCGCTCATAGAGCGCCGCTACAGTTTTTGAGCGCGCCACCGCTACAGTTTTTGAGTGGGCTACCAGGCGCCTCCTTCGACTTGGAACGCAATTGCTGGCACATCCAACCCGGCGCCGGCATCGAGTTCGGCGCCAACAAACGGCTCCGCGGACTCTCTCTCTTTACCGAAGGCGCACTCGATGCCGATCTGCACGGCCATCATGGCGATGTGTTCAACGGTGGAGTGCGCCTTCGGTTCTAATCCAATGACCTAGAAGTAAAACGCAAAACATCGGCCCATCTTGAACTTTGGACCCCCATCCAACCATCGAGCCTCACGCAACGGCCGCAACGCCCGCAAAGCGGATTGGTTTTCTTTGCGTCCTTTGCGTGATGCCGTGTCGATCCTGAATCGCAAATTGCGAGTCCTGCTCATGCATGCCCGGCTCGAGAACCTCAAATACTTCGTCCTCGTCACATTCACTCTCCGCAAACTCACAACCATCAACCATCGACTCACTCAAATCATGGCAACACAAGCTGAACTCACGGCCGAACTGACGGCTAAGACCGCCCAAATCCGAAAAGCCATCGACGAAATCACCACGCGCCTCGCCGCCCTGGAAGAGGCCGTGCGCAACACGCCGGCGACGCCGGAACTCACCGCGGCCGTCGCCGCGCTGGGCACCGCGGTCCAGGCCGCGGATGACATCGTGCCCGACGCGCCGCCTTCGCCTGCCAACCCCAACTGAGCCGCGCCTCAATGAGCGTTGAACGTTGAACGTTCCGACGGGCCCAACGCGAAGCATTCAACGCTCACCTTTCAAACTCTCAACCTTCACGATGCAACTGCTCGCCGAATCCGCGTCTGCCGCCCCGCTCATCGGCGGCTGGGTCATTGGCGCCATGGCCATCCTGCAACTCGTCACGCTGGGCATGCAGTTGCTGCGTTGGAACCAGGCGGCCAAGCGCGAAGTGCATCCCCAACCCCTCGAAGTGAAGGGCGCCCAGGAATATCTCCCGCGCCAGCTCTTCGAAGAGCACGCCGAGCAAAACCGGCGCGAACACGAGCACCTCTTCGCCAAGCTCGGCGGGCTCGACCGCGGCCTGCGCGCCGAGCTGAAACAGGACGCCGACGGCCTGCAGGAAAAGATCAACACCGTGGGCCGCGAAGTCAGCGAACACAGTGCGACCCTCGAATTGCAGAACCAGCGGCTGGCGCAGATTGATGCCAAGCTCGACAGACTGATCGAAAGGAGGCCGCAGTGAGAATGACGAATGTCGAATGTCGAATGTCGAAAGCTTCGCTGGCCCCAGCCACGTGCAAGTCGCTTTCGTCATTCGTCATTCGTCATTCGTCATTGCGCCCATCCAACGGCTCTTTGAACAGACCTATCCGACCTATCGATCTACCCAACCTATCCGTCCTATCCTATGACCCCCGCCCAACTCGAACTCTATCGCATTGCGCTCCTGCGCGTGCTTGAAGCCAACGAAACCCAGTACGGCCTAAGCGCCGCAGTGCTTGCCGTGCACGCCGGCAGCTTCGGCTTCCGCGGACTGGGGGGCGAGTTTGCCTCCGGCGAACTGCGCTACCTCGAGGACAAAGGCTTCGTGAGGCCGCCCGCCAAAGCCATCAGCCCCGAGAATCAAACGTGGCGCATCACTGCCGCCGGCCGTGATTGGCTGGCCCAGAATGGATGAGGCTGCTTCATAGGATTTCCATCCGTGGTTATGACTGCATACTTAGAAGTGAAACTTCGCAGACCCAACCTCAATAACCCGCTCAACCGGCTGTCGGAGGAGCAAGCCGCGGGGGTCGAATACTACTCCCGAACGCACAACCTGACGGAGACCGTCGAGTGGCTCGCCCGCAACGGTGTGAAAAGCAATACGACATCGTTGTCGAATTGGCTCAATCGCGGGAGACTGAGGCAGTCTTTCGACGCCGCGAAATTCGAAACCAACGAGTACAAGGAATGGTGCCTCGAAAGGTTCCCAACGATCTCCCAACGTGAACTGGATCGGCGCGCCAACATGATTTTCCAGTTGAAGGCGCTGAGGTACCACGATCCCAGGACCTACCTGGCCGTCAATGCCGCGCGGCACAAAGCCAAAGTGGACCAGGCGAAGCTGACTCAACGCGAGCGGGCCCTGGCTCTGGCCCGCGAGAAATGGCTCGCCGCGCAACGCACCAAGATCGAAGCGGGCCTGGACGCGCTTTACCTGGAGGTGAAGGACAACAAGGAAGCCGTGGAACTCTTTCAGAAATTCAAAGCAGTGGCGACCAAGGCCACGCCTTGAAAAGCCGAAAACGGGAACAAGTGAAAACAAACCATCGAGCTAACACACATGGCGGGAAGCGGGAGTCTCGGACCTCCCCGCGTCCCGTCGCTCAGCAGACTCACAATTCGGCTTCCCACCCCGCAACCCCACCCCTGGCCGGGCAACCCGGCAGCGCAAGCCGTGAGTGCGAGGCTAAACAGGGCAGCCATGTCCATGGCGTTCCCGATGCGCCCGCCGGCGGCGCATTGCCCGATAACCGCGGCGCCGGCACTCTTTCAAGTTCCGAGTTGGAGAAGCCGCAGTCTTCCAATAACCCGGAACCCGGAGCCCGGAACCCGGAACCGGCGCCTGGGTCCGATGGGACCTATGAGTCGAATAAGCCGACTAAGTTGCATCCATCCGATCCGCCCTCTAAGCGATACGTCAAACACCTCGGCAATAACTTTTCCCGCGATCCCCGCGCGGTCCAGGCTCCGCGCGCCCCCAGTTTTCTCGAATTCCTCGAACATCACGCCCGTGTTCCCAGCTCCGACCTGCGCCGCGCCGGCGAGTTCGAACCCTACACCTTCATTGGCCGCGAGGCCTTGCGCGAACCCTGCCGCGTGCTCGACCTCATCCTCGGCTCGTCTCCCTCTCCCCCATCGGGGGAGAGGGCCGGGGTGAGGGGGCGGCCCGCCAATCCCTTGGTTCCGAGTTCCGAGCTGGGAGTGTGCGGTGAGGCGAAAGACGAGCAGGCATCGGAGAGCTTGGAGTCGACGGCTCTCGAGGACGCTCGCCCCACCAACCCGGAACCCGGAACCCGAAACCCGGAACCACTGAAAGACGCCACGCTCGTCCTCGCCGGCGGCGCTCAATTCGGCAAGACCATCCTCGAACTCTACCTGGCCGCGTTCATCACCTCTCAACGCTTCCTGAATCTCGGCGTCTATCTGCCCGATGACGGACTGGCCGATGCCATCGTCGACACGAAATTCCGGCCCGTCGTGATGGACAACCTCCCTTGGTTCGCCGAAATGGCCCAAATCGGGAAGGCCGTCAATAAGTCGGGCAAAGCCGTCCATACCAAGGGCGCGTTCCTGGTCACCGACGGGCAGCGAACGGCCGTTGGGATGTTCCGCGGCTTGAAGCGAATCCCGACCAGCTTTTCCCTCGACGTGGTCGTGCGCGACGAGGAGGACGACATTCCCCGCGACAAAGCCAAGTATCTCAGCGGCCGGCTTACCGCCTCCGCGCTCCGGCTCCAGATTATCATCGGCACCCAGCGCGTCGCCGGCGCAGGGCAGAACAAGCAATGGGAACAAGGAAGCCAGGGCGTGATGATGATTGGCCCTGTCAGTTCCGAGTTCCGAGTTCCGAGTTCCGAGTTGTTTGGTGAGGCGAGCGTCGTCGCGACTGGTGGGGCGAGCGTCCTCGCGAGCCGCCGACACACTCGCCGGGGACGCCGGCTCGTGAGTAGCCTCGCCCCACCGCAACAACTCGGAACCATCGAAACGATCCCTCCCGGCTGGCTCTGCCCTGAGGAACACTGGCCCCAAATCTGCCGTCTGCAACTCGGCGAAAGGCCGTCCCCCGACGATCCTCAATTAGGCTGGGAAGGCGACTTCCGCCGCGATGGAACACCCATCGCCGAGCACACGCCCGACGCCCGTTACTATCTGGCGCATCCGGAAACCGGCCAGCCGCTCGACCGCTCACGCGTCCTCTGGCTTCACCGTCGTCCGGAGAAAATCAAGCTGCGTCATTGGAGTTTTCGCATCTCGCAACTCGGCTGCGCCGCCATCGATCTCGCGCAAATCGTCGCCCATTGGACCCGCGCCGTCGCGGATTCCCAGGAGATGACCAGCTTCTGCTGCGACCGCCTGGCGCGGCCGAAGAGCACCGGCCAATCGCTCACGCCCCAGATCCTGCAGCGCTCGCGAGACATCGAGCCGTTCGATTTTGGAATTGTAGCGGCATCTCGTGAGAGTGCCGCACTCTGCCCGCGGTGGGGCGAGGCTCCTGAGGAGCCGGCGTCCGCAAAGGTGGCGTCGACGGCTCGCGAGGACGCTCGCCCCACCGGTCAAACCGGTTCCCCCATCCGGGGAGAAGGCCCGGGTGAGACTTCTCCCAACCTTACCTCGCGCCTTGAACCGCTGAACCGCGGTGGGGACGCGCTACCGCGCGTCCAGGCCGACCAGCAGGTCGGCCCTACCCCCCGTAGGGACGCGCTGCCGGGCGTGCAGGCCGACCAGCAGGTCGGCCCTACCCGCGGTAGGGACGCGCTGCCACGCATGCAGGCCGACCAGCAGGTCGGCCCTACCGGGGTTCATGGTGAGGGGGTGGTTGGCGCAGGCGACACCGCGGCGCACACCCTTCAACGATTCAACGATTCAACGATTCAACGCATGCGCTTCGCCGGCCTCGACACCGGCGACCGCTGCTGGTTCTTCCTCCGCGAAGCCGAAAATTGCGCGGTGAAGCGTTGCGCGCGCGTCGACCCGATCGCGCTGGGCGACGTGGTGAACCGCGTCCGCGCCCTCTGCCAGGCCGAGCGCGTCGATTGCCTGTTCATCGACGAGCGGCCCGCCGTGTCCGAGGCCCGCACGCTGGCGCTGCTCCTGAACGGACTCGAAAACCTCGACCATTGGCCGCGCGTCGATTGGCTGGACCGCCAATGCTACGTGTCGCTTCCCGGCGGTCTCACGTGGGACGGCCGGAGCCGGCGCTGGCTCAACTTGCGCTGCGCCCTCGTGCGCTTCTCCAGAAAAACCCTCGGCGCCGGCATCGAGCAGACGGGCGCGGAATTCACCGAGGGCGCGCAAACCAAATTCGTCCCGCTCATCCAGTGCAACCGTTTCGAGACCATCGACCGCGCGGTGCGGGAATTTCTGACCCCGGCGGAGAATGTCATCGAAGTCGTCGACTTCGGCGGCAGCCGGCACGTGCGCCAGGAGCCGTCGATGCGGTTGCCGCGTCGCGCGCCCGGCGCCCCCGGCGTGCTCGAAGCGCTGGACGCGCACCTGCTCACCGGCAGCCAGCGGTCCAAGGACGAGCAGTCCGGGGAACTGGGGGACTACGTGGACGGGTGCGAGAACCATCTGCTGCTGGCCGACGCCTATTCGGCGCTGGCGGAATCCGTGTGCGGGGGCAATCGCCATTCGGGCGGCGCGATCACCGACGTGCGGGGCTGGCGAATGGGTTCCAACAAATCCGACTTCAGTGGCTTCACCCCGAGCGCGCCATGAACCAGAAATCCGAGATCCGAATCCGAACCCGAAGGCCGAAGCCCGAGCCAGGCCGTTGGAAAGCTCCTACCGTCTGCCAATTGCAAATCGGCACAGCGGGCGTAGCGCAGATTTGCAATCTGCTGTATCGCGGGTTTGCAACCCGCAAGGCGACCGCGAGGGCAGGCCGTTGGAAAGTTCCTGCCGCCAGCCGATTGCAAATCGGCGATACAGCAGAGTGCAACTCTGCGCTACGCGCTCTTTTGCGATTTGCGCAGCGGGCTTCTCTCTCCTTCGTCCTTATCCGTCCTGTCCGCAGCGGGCGTAGCGCGGATTTGCAATCTGCTGTACGCGGGTTTGTAACCCTCAAGGCGGCCACGAGGGCAGCCCGAAGGAAAGATCCCACCGCCAATCGGAACCGCAGATGAACGCAAAATGAACGCAGATATGTTACTGAAGAAAAACAACCACGGATGGACACGGATAAGGGAAGATTTCCAGTTTCCAATCCGTGTCCATCCGTGGTTATAGACTTTAGCCCCCACCTACCGTGAGCTCATTCCAACGAAATCGCATCCGTCTGGCCGCTGATGGCGCAACGCCGTTCGCCGATCTGCTCGACCAGATCACCGGCGCCACGCCCATTTTTCCGCACGGCCGGAACATCAATGTCGAAGTCGCCGTCTTCAACAACGGCCTTCTCGATACGCTGGCCAGTGTCAGCAGCCTCACGCTCGACATCAAGGATCTGACCGCCTCCGGCGTGATCGAACCCACCGGCGCGGCGCTGCTCACCAAGACTGTTTCCTCAGCCAGCTTCAACCTCCAGCTCAAGCAGGACAACTGGGACAACGACGTGGATGTGAACGGCTCCAGTTTTCACGCCGCCTTTGCCCTCAGCAGCGCCGAGACCGGCGGGCTCTCGATGAGCGGGCAGGTCAACAACGTGAAAAGCCTTGGCCTGGTCCTCAGCGCCACGACCAGCATCGGGATCGTCGTCCTGCTCTCGGGGGTCATCCAGATCCGCTACGACGGCGCCGGGGCGATCAGCGGTTCGCCTCCCCTGGCCGCCTACACATTCAGCGACCAGCAATTGCTGGCGATGCTCGCCGGCAAACTCAATGCCGGCGAAAACGAAAGCGGAGTCTCATTCACCCTGCGCGGCGCCGGCGGCAAGGGCCTGCTCCTTTGGGTGGATGACTCCACCGGCACTCCCGTGCTCAAACAAACCGTGCTCCCATGAAAACCATGAAGTTTACGACTTACCATTTGCGATTTGCGCTGTGGGCGTTTCGCTCCTGCGTCCTATTCGTCCTGTCCGCAGCGGGTGTAACGCAGATTTCCAATCTGCTGTATCGCGGGTTTGCAACCCGCAAGGCGACCGCGAGGGTAGGCCGTTGGAATGTTCCCACCGCCAGCCGATTGAAAATCGGCGATACAGCAGAGTGCAACTCTGCGCTACGTCGGCTCGTCCCCCTTCTCTGCGTCGTGGGCTTCCTCCTGTTCTCAAACGCGCGGGCTGCGGACCAAATCGTCGAGGCCACGATCACCGTCACCAATGTCAGCGGCATCCCCACGAACGGCACGGCCACGCTGACGGTCAACGGCGCCACCCGCACGGCTACCAACAACGTCGCAGCCAACCCGGCTGTTTATTTCCTGGGCACCAACTCGATGCTGCACGCCAAGACCAATCTCTATAACCACATCGCCACTTATCCGTTCGGCAGCGCGGGCACGCGACTGACGCTGATCAACATCGGGACCAATTCGTTCAAGCTGCGCGGTCAGCCCAACCAGACAATCAGTGTCTCCCTGGCCGGTTTGTGGGGCACTGCGCTTCTTTCCACAAATACGATCACGAACTTCACGGGCGTCACCGTGCCGCTGGAATACTACAGCGCCGCCGAAGCCACGAACATCGCCTATGAACTGACGCGCTTCTTTTCGTTTGCCAGCAACGCCGTCGCTGCCGCCGCCACTGGGCTCAGCAATCACCTCAACCAGTTCCTGCATCAGACCGCGAGCAACAAGCTCTTCTTCGCTTCCACGAACAATGCGGGCGCCATCCAGAACGCACGCCAGATTACCGGCACGAATGTCGCGCTCACCAATGTCACGCTCTCCGTCGCATCGGTTTCGGCGGTCACCTCCTTCTCGGGCACGAACGTTCTCGCGACCAACGTCACCCTCCGTCACTTCAAGCTTATCGACGGCCGTCCCGAAGGCACCAACGCGGGCATCACCAACGGTTACACCGTCGGCTTGACCAATATCAACAGTGCCTCCTCGAACCACGTCAACTATGGCGACGCCCTCCGCAGCGAAGGTTCCGGACCCAACTCGCTGCAACTCGGCAGCAACGCCAACGCCACCGCTTTGCGCGCGATCGTCGTCGGAAACAACTCGACCAATTCAGGCCAGGACGGCGCGGCGTTCGGAAACGAAACGACGAACAGCGCCACATTCGGGTCGGTGATGGGGAATCGTTCGAGTGTTTCCGGGCTGGGCTCGGCGGCGTTGGGTTCGGCCAATCACGTCTCCGGGGCTGCCAGCTATGCCGTCGGCCAGGCGATCAAGTTGACGAATGCCCAACAGGTCTCCGTCGGAAACGCGACGGTCAATTCCGGGGACAATACCCTGAGCGTCGGCGCCCAGGCGCAAGCCACCGACACCAGCGCCGCCGCGTTTGGATTTCAGGCGCAGGCCACAAGAATCAACAGCCTGGCCCTGGGACCCGCGGCCAGCGCGGCCCATTCCAATTCCGCCGCGCTCGGCCCGCCCGACCACACGGGAACCGCTGTGGCGACCACGCGGAGCAACCAAATTGTCACGGGCACGGCCCAGCAAACGCTTTACGTGCCTGGAGCGCTTTCCGCGGAGAATTATTCGAATGTGACGGCGATGGTCGGGAGCACGAACCGATTCCCCGCCGGGTCGGATATTTCTTTTGGCCGATTTGCGATCACGACCGTCGCCAACGGCCATAACACGCTCAACGTCGGCACCAATGTTTATATCGACCTGACGGGTTCTCCGACGGCCCCCTGGACCTGGGGCGGCATTACGGGCGGGAACCGCGATGGCAAACTCATCAAGGTCAGGAATGCGACCGGCTGGCCCGCGGACATCCTTCATAACTCGGGCACCGAACCCACGGCCAGCTTGCGCATCAGTACGCCTACGACCACCAGCGTCACGCTCCAGGCCCTGGGTTGGGCGGAATTTCTCTATGACCCCAGCGCTTCTCGCTGGCAACTCGTCGACGTGTTCAACACCGCGACGCCGGTCGCCAGCGCCACGAACGCTGTCACGCAGGGCGAGCATCTCGGCCTCACCAACTCGACCGCGATGGGCGTCTTCTATCAAGTCCAGGGCCAGACCAACATCCAGTTCCGCACGATCCGCGGCGGGGATCTCGTCACCCTCACGAACGAAGGCACGAACATTACGGTCGCCGCTGCCGCCGCCTATGCGCTCACTCTCGGCAGCGCGGGCAGCCAGAATCCCGCCGACTCGGCCACCTACTATTATGGCAGCGACTTGAACGCGAATCTCAACACGACCTGGGATTTAACGAGCGTGGACGTTCCCAAATCCGGCGCGCTCAAGCGGGTGTTCATCAAGGTTCGGGTTACGGGCACGCTGGGTTCGGGGGAAGCCGTTTCGCATTACGTTCGAATCAATGACACGACCGATGTCACGCTCGACACCACGGCCACTTACAACACGGCCGTCACTAATGTGATCGCCAACGTGAGCCAGGCCGTGGCCGCCGGCGACCGGCTCGCGATTAAAATCGCGACGCCAGCATGGGCCACGAATCCGACGGGCGTCCGCATCTATGCAGTCCTTTACATCGAATGACCCCGGAGAGTTGCGATTTACGATTTACGGCTACGCCTCGCGTATTTCCGATTCGTCATTCGTCATTCGCTCGCTCCCTGCGCCGCCGATGGTGATCGCAAATCATCATAAATCGTAAACCTAAATTCTAAATCTTATGGCCGACTTTGAGGTAAAAATCACGCCCCGCTCAGGCCTGACCGCCTTCGCCGAGCGTCTCGACCGACTCGTCCGCAGGCAACGCGTTCTCGAGCACCTGGCCCAGAGCCGGCGCGCCCGCCACTCCAGCCACATCGACGACCGTAGCGCCGCAGCGCAGGCCCGCATCCAACGCCGCCTGGCGGCCCGGCGCGGGGACAGCGCCGCCGGCCAGGCCAGGGACGCGGAGGCCGTTCGACAGGCCGAGGCCGGGCCGGACCCCAGGCCAGAGGCCGGACGAATGCCTGAAGCAGCCGACCCTTCATCGGGCCAGGCGTGGCGCGAGTCACTCGCCCGGCTGCAAGATCTCAATTGGAGCGATGCCGCATTCGCAGGGCAGGTCCCGGAACTCGCGGCTCAAGCCGCAGCACGGGGCGGCGTCCGCATTCCAAACCCGGCTGCGACAGTTCGCAGCCCGGAGCAAAACGAAATCTCTCGCCTGCAAGCCAGGGCCAGCGCGGAAACCCAGCGCGCTGACCTCGTCGTGGCTCTACTCGAGAACGTGCTCAGTGCTTCGACCGCCAGAATCATCCAGCACCAGGCCCGGCTCGAAACCCTGCAAGCCCAAATCAACGCCCTCCAGGGCCGCTGAGCTAGCGCGTGACTTTGCAGGCCGGGGAGTTCTGTGTTGTCCCTCGTGGTATCAAGCACGCACGATGGCAGGGCAGCGTCTCGCCTTTTGCACCGCGACCGTAGCGCAGAGTTGCACTCTGCTGTATCGCGGATTTTCAATCCTCCAGCCGGAAGCCCAACAAAGCCCAGAAAGGGGTCAGTTCTTGATATTGACACATGCAACGGTGTCACCCATTCTCCTGCCATGGCACGCAAGTTGAGAATCGAGTATCCCGGCGCCATCTACCACGTGATGAACCGCGGCGACCGGCGCGAAGCCATCTTCCACGACGAGGCGGACCGGCAGCGCTTCGTGGCGACTCTGGGTGAGGCCTGCGCCAAGACCGACTGGCAA
>Ga0134127_10003167_pt1 | contig 11804 bp, 10 predicted proteins | sample KB31753_FD_96459 | JGI IMG/M metagenome (GOLD analysis project Ga0134127, IMG submission 96459) | Terrestrial soil microbial communities with excess Nitrogen fertilizer from Kellogg Biological Station, Michigan, USA - KB3-175-3 | ecosystem: Environmental > Terrestrial > Soil > Unclassified ...
GCCGGGTGTATTGCTTGGCAGTCGTCAGAACGTGCAGGAGTGGATCGCGGAGAGTCGTGCAGAGATCAATGCGGCGCGATTGCTCGTCTTGCAGACGGCGCACGCGATTGACAAGCAAGGCGCCACGTCCGTGCGTGAAGATATTTCGTTGATAAAGTTTTTTGTGGCGGGGATTTTACAGAAGGTATTGGATCGCGCGATTCAGGTGCACGGTGCGCTGGGGCTGACTGATGCGACGTTGTTGTCGTACTGGTATCGACATGAGCGCGCGGCGCGGATTTATGATGGGCCTGATGAGGTGCACAAGACGGTTGTTGCTCGAAGCGTGCTCAAGAAGTACGGATTAAACCTTTGACAGGATTTTTTTCAGGATTTACGGGATGACTGTTCCGGTCCGACAGGGCGAAGAGCTACCCAATGAGCGTTTGATGGCATATCTCTCGGAGCATTTGACCGGGTTGGATGGACCATTAATCGTCGAGCAATTTCCCGCGGGTTTTTCTAACCTCACTTATCTCTTGCGAATCGGCGATCGCGAACTGGTCCTGCGCCGTCCGCCAATCGGCGCGAAGATCAAGACGGCGCACGACATGAGTCGCGAGTATCGCATCCTGTCGCATCTTCACCCGGTCTACAAAAAAGTCCCACGTCCATTGCTGTTTTGCGACGACGACGCGATAGTCGGAGCGCCGTTCTACGTCATGGAGCGGGTGAACGGCGTTATCCTGCGTGCGCAGCCGCCACGCGGAATCGATCTCAACCCCGACCTCATGCGCGGGCTCTCGCAGACGTTCATCGAGAATCTCGTCGAGATTCATGAGGTTGATTACGAAGCGGCTGGTCTGGGCGAGTTGGGATCTCCGCAAGGCTACGTGAAGCGCCAGGTCGAAGGTTGGACCAAAAGGTACTTCAACGCGCGCACGGATGACGTTCCCGCAATCGAGCGGCTTGCAGAGTGGCTTGTCGAACGTCTTCCTGCCGATTCATCACGAGGCGCGTTGATACACAACGATTACAAGTACGACAACATCGTGCTCGCGCCTGAAGATCTGACGCGCGTCGTTGCCGTGCTCGACTGGGAAATGGCGACGATCGGCGACCCGCTCATGGATTTTGGGACCAGTCTTGGCTACTGGGTTGAAACGTCCGATCCGGAAGAGTGGCAAAGGTATGGATTTGGATTGACGAGCCTGAGCGGAAGTTTCACTCGCGCCGAGCTGTTGGAGCAGTACGTGCAGCTAAGCGGTCGTCGCATCGACGATCCAGTGTTCTACTTCGCGTACGGGCTATTGAAGATCGCAGTGATCGTGCAACAGATCTATTTCCGCTATCAGAAAGGACTGACTCGCGACCCGCGGTTTGCGACATTAGGCGAGCTGGTGAAGGCCTGTGGGAATCTGGCTCAACGAGCGATAGAGCTCAAACGAATCGATGAACTTGGATAAGAGTTTAGCCGCAGATGAACGCGGATGACGCAGATCTGATCTGCATCATCCGCGTTCATCTGCGGCTAAACTCTTTCCTGTGTTCCGGGCTTGAACTGAAACAGCGCCACCGAAATTGCCAAACTGGCATCATTCACAAAATGCATGAACACCGGAACGACGCGTCCGCCGTACGCGGAAATCCCACCGTAGTCACCAAAAAACACTCGCGAGTTGATCGCGAACGGCGGCAGATCCACCTTGTGATTTACAAACGACTTACCCCCGTCAACGCTTCGCGCCAGCGTGACGCCCGTTTGCGTGCCGTCACTGTCCCGCCGATCGTAAAACATGATGTTGACTGAACCATCGACAGGATCAACAGCCATCCACGTGAAGAATTGCACCTTGCCGTTCTTGAGTGGGTCGTCGTTCACCCGAATCGGATTGGACCACGTATCACCCCCATTTCGTGACGACATCAAAAACACGTCAAGGTCGCCATTCCGCGCGTCGATCCAGTTGACGTAAATCGTACCCTTGTTTGGACCATCGCTGAGATCCACTCCGGTGACGGGCATTCCGTTGGCGCGAGTCAGCCCGTCGATCGAAAAATCCCAACCGCCCGGCATGTCGCCGATCACTTTGTCTTTGCCGAAGCTCAACCCGCCGTCGACCGATTTATCAAAGACCAATCCGAGCGGCCCTGCCCACACGATGTACACCTGTCCGCCTGGCCCAACAGCAGGCACTGCGCCCTCGACCGTGTTGTCGCTGTCGACGCAATCGCCGCCCACGTCCGAAATGCGAAACGGCATCGAGAAAGTCTGGCCCTGATCGGTCGAGCGCGTGAAGTAGATCTGCGAGCGATGCTCGGGATTCGTGCTGCCGTAGACGTCAAAACGCGTCCACGCAAGATAAACATTTCCTCGTGAAGGCGATCCCGGGGCGTTGTCCACGACCAACCCGGGTTTGTCTTCAAAAGGGATCACTGTATTGATGTGGTTGACGGCTGCGGTTCCATCGGACCACGTATTACCGCCATCTTTCGACACGTTCACGATCATGCCATTCTCTGCGCGCAGAGGTCTTTGTTGTCGAATGCCGTCGAACGAGAGATGAGCGTGATACGCGACCCCGTCACTGCTGAATACGACGACGTCGTCGCCCTGGACCAGCTTACTCGGATTTGGTGTCGGCACAGTCTTCCACGTCTTGCCGCCGTCAAAGGTCACGTAGTGACTGCTTCCTGCGCGCGGCCCGGGCGGATGTCCGATCTGAAACGAAGCGGCGATCATGTTGTCGGGGTTCTTCGGGTTGATCGCGATCGAAACTTCGGCGGGGTTGATGGCTGCAGGATCGGTGATACGGACCACTTGCTGCGCGGTTGTTTGGAAAACGATAAGAAGCAAGCTGAGCGCACTAGCGAAAGTTTTTTTCATAAAGGGATTTCAGGATTAACAAGATTTACAAGATTTGTCTACAACTCTTCCACAAAGACGGGACAGAGTTTGTGAACGATCCAAAATCGTGGAGGAAAGTTATGGCTAAAGCGAAGCAATCGAAGGAATCAGCGGATTCGAAGTTTACAACCGATCATGAAGAGATTCGTGGTTGGGTCGAGGAGCGAGGAGGACATCCGGCGAAGGTCAAAGAAACTAATTTGCTCCGCATCGATTATCCAGGGTTTTCGGGCGAGCAGAGGTTGGAAGAGATTAGCTGGGATGAGTTCTTCAAAGTCTTCGATAAGAACAATCTGGTATTTCTGTATCAGGACAGAACTAAGGACGGTGGGTTGAGTCGATTTTCGAAACTCGTCGATCGCGACTCGGTTGAGGAATAAAAGCCACCAGATAACACGGATGAAGACGGTTTGTTTAGAATAAATCCGTCCTTGTCCGTGTTATCTGTGGCTAAACAGTCTTACTCACTCAGCAAACTCGTATCTTTACGTTTGAGAGCAGCGAGAAGGCGGCTCCACTCGTAACGTCCCTGCGAGAGTGAACTGAAATCACCGCTCTTATCACTCTCCAAACCATTCAACATCTCGTTTGCCTTGCCAGTCGTGATCGCTTTTTCCGCAGCCACGTTCAGTGCCTTGAAAGCTTCTGACTTGGCGCTCTTCCTGCTCTTCACGACAAACTTCGCGCGCTCGTAAGGGAACCTGTAGTCGCGCGGATACTGTTTCTCAACTTTCGCGAACGCCTGAACGATCTTCGATCGATCCGAAGCAGCTGCTGACAATCCTCTCTCACGGAGTTTCTTCAGTTCATCGTCAGGCGTCGTCGGAGCAACCTGCTGCGTCGTCGTCTCCGCAGGAGCAGCGCGTGAAACTTCGGTCGTGAACGTCGCAGGCTGCGTGGCCGGCTGAGTTGTTTGCGTGGCGGGTTGAGTTACTGTCGCCGATGCGGTTTGAGTGTCGGAACGGAACAGTCCATACAGTCCGAGCGAGACGAGCATGAACGCAACCGCGCCAATCGACAGCAACTTGAGCACAGAGCGTCTGCCTATTGATGGCCGTTCCGAAGAGTTCCCCTTGGTCCATGAAATCATCGTCGAGCTCAACGGGCCCCGGTCGTGTTGGACTGTAAGTTCATCGTCCAAGTCCATCGCCGAGCTGAGCAATGTGCCGGGCCTCTGTCGTCCTGATGATCTGCTTTCACCATCCATCGCACTGCCGCACTTCCAGCAGAATGCATACTTGTCCTCGATCATCGCGCCGCATTCATGACAAGCCCTGGCATTTGATTGTTCTCTCTTCGACGGCGGAGCTGGAGCCGGCGCCGGCGCAGGCGCGGGTGCTGGCGCTGGTTCGGGTTTCGGCGGTTGTGCGTCTCTTCGTTTCGCAACCGGGGGTCGAGGCGGCGGTGGTTGAACCGGTGGTTGGACCGCAGGAGGAACAACCTTCTTCTTTGTCTGTTCCCGAACTACTTCCAGCACGCCAGTCTGTTCGAGTGTCCATCCATTCTCCACGGGAGCGACGACCGCGGGCTCAATAACCTGTACGTCGCCGGCATCCGGATTGGGACAGTGATAGTAATCCTGGTAAAACTCGTAGAAGTCACGCTTCGTCGAGAACTTCACCGCGCGTGGCAACACGATCGGCTGGTCCGCGTTAGTAACGACCACAAACTCGCCATCCTCGACCGGAACGAACGCGCCAGTCTCATAATCGAACGTGACATTGATCTTGTTTGTGGATCTGATTCTCTTCAGGTACGGCGCGACGAGTGACGGGAACGCCGGCGCGATGTCGAGACGCTCTTCACAAATCGGACACGCGCTGAGTCCCGTCACGAATGAAGCATTCAGTTCATCGCAAGTGTGCTCGTGCAGATCGGCTGAAGCTGGCCGCAAGCAGCCGGGGCATGAAGGCTGCGGCGCACCTTCCGGAGTGAGCGTAAAGTTTTTGACCTGGAGCGGCGTGTTGGATTCGAAGCTGATGATGTAGCATCCATCACACAGGTAAGGGAGCGAACTTCTGCGAGTGCAGACAGGGCAGCGATGCGCGCCGGAATCATCGAATTCTAGGAGGCTGAAGTGTTCGCAGTTGCAACAGTATTGCCACTGGATCTCGACTGGAGACTTGCTTTGACCTTCGAAGTCGATCTCGCCAAGCAAATGACCGCGATTTTCACACTTGATGGGATTTTGCCGAGGAGCGAAGAATCCTCTTTTGTGTTCGGGGCAGAATACTCTCATGTTCGAAGCTCCCTTCAAAGACGGGTGACCGTTCAAGTTGTACCTGGCACGCAGCATGTCATGCTGTCGGGGTGTTAACGGAGTTTCAGATGAAAAAATCTGGGAAGAGGTTTGCGGATACGCGCATAGATTAAAGGCATCCTGCAAAATTTGCAATACTTTACAAGCCGCGCAGGATTAACAGGAGATCCAAGATTTGATAAGCTGTCGCGGTTTTTACTTCGGTAAAACACGAGGAAGCCCTGCTATGACTGACAAAAAGGGATGGGGCGCGACTGTCGCGGGCTGGTTTATCGAACGTGACGAGCGGGCGGCGCCAGTCGAAACCGATCTTGGCGACTTGCCCGCTGTGAGCCCTCCTATACCCACTGAAGACTACACAACACCTTCGCCGACGCAGACGGTTTTCCAGAAATCGCCGCCGCCTCCGTCTGGTGGTCAGGTCGATTTCGCCGCCGTGTTTGAAGCTGCCGGTGTCGATCAGGAAGAACAGCAACGCGTTGCGCGAACCACTGAGCTGTTGCGCAGTCTTCCAGCCGGAACGGACATGGCTGTGAAGAAGCAGATCGTCGAAGCTTCGCTCAAAGCGTTCGGCGTTCCGGTTGACAAGATCATCGAAGCGACTGTGGAAGAGATTCAGGCGCTCGACGGCTACATTCGAAACGGCGCCGCCGACAATGAAAAGTTGATCCAGGAGTCTGACGCGCGCATCAAGCACTATGAACAAGAGATCCAAAACATTCGTAGCGTTATGCAGCAGAGTGTTGAGGAACAGCAGAATCTGATCAAGGTGTGCAACGATAAGAAGCTCGAGGTTCAGCAAGTGTTGGAGTTCTTCGGCCAGGACACAGTTGCGCAAGTGGTGAAAGCTTCGCCGAAACTTCACGATCCTTCAGACCCGGCTGCGAATGCAGCCAGTTAAAGAAAGGGACCAAAACCCATGTTCAAACGGTTGGCTAACCTCTGGAAAGGTTTCCTATCGCTCTGGATTTCCGACATCGAGAAGGAGCATCCGGAAATTGCCTACGAGAACGCGATCAATTCGATGGTGGCGAAGTATTCGAAACTGAAGACCGCCACGGCCGGGATCATTCGCCGGCGTGAAGAGCTCGACGAACGTTACAAACGTGCGACCACTGAGTTGGCCCAAACTGAAGCTGAGCTCGACACTGCCGTCAGCACCGATCAGGACGATCTCGCGGTGATCCTGATTCAGAAGAAGAATCAGCTCGCGGTGGACGTCGCCGAGTTGAAAACCGAGATGGAGCAGGCCCGCGCGGACGCCGACTCGGCGAAGGGTTCCTTGTTGGGCGTGCAGTCCGAGATCAGAAAACTTCAGAGTGAGCGCGATTCGATGCTGGCGAAGATGCAGTCGGCACAGGCGCGCATCAAGGTCCAGGAACAACTCGATGGTCTTTCAGTCGATGCTGAAGTCAAAGCACTCGACAACGTGCGCCAGCACATCAAGACCACCATTGCGGAAGCGAATCTCGGCAAAGAGCTCTCAGAATCTTCACTCGACTCTCGACTGGCAGCGTTGCGCAACCAAACCGGCGAAGTCCAGGCCAAGCAACAACTCGCTGAGCTGAAAGCGAAGAAAGCCGCGCAGCAAGCGCAGACTAATAAGACGATGTAGGGAATTGGACTTTGGGCTTTGGGCTTTGGGCTTTGGTTTTTGTGCTTTGTGCTTTGTTCTTTGTTCTTTGTTCTGCGCAGTAACCTCAAACCAAGCACAAAGCACCAAAGACCAAAGGCCCAAGACCAAAGGCCCAAGAACAAAGAACAAAGATCTAAGAACAAACAACAAAGACCCAAACTCGAGGTGACAAATGAGACTGACTCCCCTGGCAAAGGCTTTCATAGCTGTAGTCGTGTTACTTGTTATTGGGTTTGCCACCTGGCATTACAAGGGTGATGCGATCAAACAATGGGCGGGCGGCGAGCGCGCGTCCGGCGAAGACTCGAAAGGCGACTTCGACAAGTTGAAGGGCAACGCTCCGGGCGATCCGGGACGGAACGTTGGTTCAACTGGCGTCAGTAGTGTTTCAGTTGGCACGGGACGTTTGAGTCGTCCGCTGGTCGTCGGCATCAACACGTGGGCCGGCCACGCGCCCGGCATTGTCTTCAATAACGGCATGGAGCCGAATGCGGGATCGCAGTACAAGGCGAAGTACGGGATGGATGTGAAGTTTGTGCTGTTGGAAGATCCGGCAGCGAAGCTCGCCGCATTTCGTAGTGGCCAGGTCGACATCATGTGGAACACGGTCGACAACTGGGCCCGCGAGGCTTCGATACTCGCAGAGCAGAACCAGCAAGCGAAGTCGATCATTCTGCAGGACTGGTCGCGTGGTGGAGACGGAATCGTTGCGCTCAATTCGATCAAATCCGTCGAGGATCTGAAGGGCCATAAGATCTCCTGCACGCAGTTTACGCCGTCACACTTCCTGCTTCTTTACTTGCTATCGCAATCGGGTTTGTCACCTGAAGATCGCGCCGCAGTCGAAAAGAACATCATCTTCACGACCGACGCGCCTTCCGCGGCCGCTGCTTTCAAAGCAAAACAGGTCGACGCCGCGGTCACTTGGGAACCGGATCTCTCAGGCGCGGTTTCTGCTCGCGGCGATGAAGCGCATGTGCTCGTGTCGACGCAGGCAGCGACCAACATCATCGCCGACACGCTTTGCGCACGTCAGAACGTGATCGATCAAGCGCCCGAGACGATTCGAGATTTCGTGCGCGGGTGGCTCGATGGCATTGAAATGATCAAGAGCAATCCGAACGGTTCGTACGAGGTGATTGGCAAGGCGCTGAAACTCGATAACGAAACCGTCTCCGGGATGTTGTCGGGTTTGAAGTTGACGCCGTACGCGGACAACGCGCAGTTCTATGGTCTAACTGGAAGCAAAGCACATTACGAAACTCTGTTTGATACTGCGTTTGTGATCTGGCGCAAGAAGGGACTGGTCACAAAGTCAGTCGATGCGAAAGGTTGGGCTGACACACGCTTCCTGCAAGCAAACGCGAGTGCTTATCCGGGACAGAAGGTTGAAGAGGCGCCGGTGGTCGCGCGGGCGCCGTCGGAAAGAGATGTTCCGATTTTGCATCAGCAGATCCAGATTCAGTTCACGCCCGGATCTGACGAGATCATGCCGGGTTCGTATTTGTTGCTCGACAAGCTTGGCGAGACGATGACTTCGTTCGGCAGCACGGTTCTACGTATCGAGGGAAATACCGACAGCACCGGATCGTCGACGGGGAATTTGACGCTGTCGGAACGTCGCGCGCAGTCGGTGAAGAAGTACATCGTACAGAATTTCCCGAACATTCCGCCGACGCGCTTTCAAACCATCGGGCGCGGCTCGAGCAATCCGATCGCTGAGAACACCACCGAAGCCGGGCGGCAACAGAATCGACGAACGGATATTAAGGTGATTCTCGCCACTCAATAACTATTGGTCTTGGGTCTTTGGACTTAGGTCTTTGTAGGATTCGCTGGACTAAGGCCAAAGACCTAAGACGAAAAGACCACCAGAAAATGGCCGCGCGACAAAGTTCTCTTTTCGCAATTCGCTCACCCTTGCCGAAACGCACTGCGTTTGTGCTGGGGTTGGTGGCGCCGTTGCTGGTGCTCGGTGCGTGGTGTGTGCTGACTTACGGTCACTTTGTGCAGCCCGACTTTCTGCCCACACCGACAGAAGTCGTGCGCGGCACGTTGCAACTGTTCCTGCACTACGATCTGGGCCGTGCCATTCTCGTTTCCGCACGCCGTATCGGAATTGCCTTTTTGCTGGCCTCTGCAATCGCGCTGCCGCTCGGCGTGTTGATGGGTGCGTTCGATCCGATCAACCGGTTCTTCGAACCCATCATGGCGCCGTTGCGCTACATGCCGATCTCAGCGTTCATTCCGCTTTTGATCCTCTGGTTCGGCATTTACGAACAGCAGAAGATCGCGTTTCTGTTTCTCGGCGTGTTTGTTTATCTGCTGCCGGTTGTCGTTTCTTCGATTCGACTCGTGCCGGAAGAGCTGGTCCAAACTGCATTGACACTCGGCGCGTCGAAGTTCCAGGTCGTCAGAACAGTTCTGGTGCCCGCCGCATTGCCGGAGATATTCGACAGCTTCCGCGTGATGAACGCGATCGCGTGGACTTACGTGATTCTCGCCGAAGCCGTGAATCCCGAATACGGTCTCGGCTACATGGTCGAACTCGCGCGCACTCATCAAAAAGCATCGTGGTCATTTGCCGGGCTGCTCGTCATCGGCGGCATCGGGCTTTTGACGGATTTTCTGATTCGCCTCCTGTCGAGCCTGCTCTTCCGTTGGCGCGAAGCATCCTGAACAACATGGCCGAAGACGAAGGTCCACAAACGCTTCCGCAATCCGGTGAACCCGGAACTATTGCTGTTGACGTCGGTGAGCCAAAAGGCAAACCGCACGTCACGTATCACGCCGATCAAAGCGGTGTGCCGCCGAAGTTGCGCGTGAGCAACTTGAGCGTCACGTACATCGATCGCAAAGGTAATCGTACAGAAGCAGTGCGCGACGTTTCTTTCGACGTGTACGACAAACCCGATTCAGGCGAGATCATCGTGTTTCTTGGTCCATCAGGTTGCGGCAAGTCGACGATCTTGAAAGCTGTTGCGGGGCTATTGCCGCCGACAGAAGGCGAAGTGCTGGTTGACGGCAAACTGGTAACTGACGTCGGACGCGATCGCGGCATGGTTTTCCAGGCCTACACGTCGTTTGGCTGGCTCACTGTGCGTCAGAATGTGGAGTACGGACTCAAGCTTCAGAAAGTCAGCAAATCCGAGCGGCGCAAAGTTTCCGATCAGATCTTGAGCTCGGTAGGGTTAGCGGAGTTTGCGGATCGTTATCCGAAGGATCTTTCGGGCGGCATGAAGCAGCGCGTGGCGATCGCGAGGACGCTCGTGAACAATCCGCGTGTGGTTTTGATGGATGAGCCGTTCGGCGCGCTCGATCCGCAAACACGCTGGGGCATGCAGAGTCTATTGCTCACGGTTTCTCGCGATGAAAACAATACGATTTTGTTTGTGACTCACGATGTGTCGGAAGCCGTTTACCTCGCCGACACCATCTACGTCCTATCGTCGCGTCCCGCGCGAATCCTGCACCAGGTCGACGTTCCCGCGTTCCCCGTGCGCGACATTGCGTTAAAATCAGCACCTGAGTTTCGTGCAATCGAGAAGAAGTTGCTGGATTTGATTTATGCTCCAACCAAATCTTGAAAGTGTCGCCAGCGGGGGCAAGCCGCCCTTCCTGACTTGTTCTGTTAAATGTAGTTCACTAACCGAACAAGTCAGGAAGGGCGGCTTGCCCCCGCTCTGATTATTAGTATGGGCACAACTGAAAAGCGGAAAGACGGTGTGCCGGTCAACGTTACGCCCTTGCGCGACGACATGTTGGCTGCAACGCAGGCTTTCGTCAGACAGAAGATTCACGAGAAGCGTTCGTACGTTAAGGCCGCTTTCGCCAATCCATACAATCTCTCGCTGCTTGCCGGCGGCCTCGCTGCTTCCGCTCTCACGCTCAATCCCTTGCTTGCAATCGTCACCGTTGGTCTCGAAGTGCTTTGGATGACGAATGCGCCCGGGTCCAAAAAGCTGCAGGAGTGGCTTTGGGATCCGGCCTTCGATGAAAAGGAACAAGCGAAGGAGCAGGCCGCGCGTGCTGAGCGTTTGCGACACCTCGACGAGCGTTCGCGCGAGCGTGTGTTATCGCTGCTCGCGCGTCAACAGGAGATCAATTCGCTCGCGGCGCAGAACCCGTCGTTCACCGGCGAGTTGTTGCGCACAGAACTGACGAAGACTGATCGACTCGTCGAGGCCTTCATCGAGATGGCCACCACGTGCGACCGCTACGAGGCCTATCTCGATTCGATCAATGCAAGTGACCTCGAAAAAGAACGCCGGCGTTGGGAGCACACGGTGAAGGAACAGGACGAGAACAATCCTGAAACAGAGATTGCGCGGAAGAACCTTGCCGTCATCATGAAGCGTTTCGACAAGATGAAAGAGATTCACCGCTACCTGCGAGTCGCGCGCGGACAGTTGGATCTGATCGAGCAGTCGTTTCAGTTGATTGCGGATCAGATCGTGACGATGCAGTCGCCGCAGGAGTTGACCGGCCAGCTCGACGAACTACTCGACGGCGTCGAATCGATCAAAGAGACAGCGGCCGATACTGAAAAGATGTTGAACCCACTCGGCTTGAAGGACCTTGGCAGCTATGAATGATCTCCGCGTGTTGCCCGCCTGGGCCGAAGACTTACGACGTCGCTACTTGCGTGGCGAGGCTTCGATGTTTGTGCTGCACGGCAACGTGTATGACGTCGTTCTCTGTAGCCGCAAGATGATGGCGCTCACCGAATTTCTGACCGACATTTTGCTCAAGGATTCAAAGGACACGATTGCGGTTTACAACGTTGCGACAGGCGTGCGCTTCACCAAGCGCTCTGACAGTGTCACCGCGTTGGATGATCTTTTGCTCGCAACGGAGAAAGACAAGGTGTTCGCAGCGTTGGAGCGTCTGTTGATTGGATCGATGAAGGTTGCCGTCATCATGGAGTACGCCGAAGCGATTGCGCCCGCGGGTGATCCGAATTTCCAGGGTGAGTCGGATCGCGCTGCCATCGTCACGTTGCATCGCTGGTCTGCGCTTCC
>Ga0134127_10003177_pt1 | contig 11787 bp, 6 predicted proteins | sample KB31753_FD_96459 | JGI IMG/M metagenome (GOLD analysis project Ga0134127, IMG submission 96459) | Terrestrial soil microbial communities with excess Nitrogen fertilizer from Kellogg Biological Station, Michigan, USA - KB3-175-3 | ecosystem: Environmental > Terrestrial > Soil > Unclassified ...
CATGACTTGTTCTGCCAGATCAACTTGATCTACCTCCTTGACTGGTTCTCTCAGCAGTCGTTGGGCAGAACCAGACTGAGTCTTGTCTGTGTTGATGCGTTTCCGGGCGTCGAAGACTTCAGAGGGCTTGGACAACTAACCGGCGAGCAATTGGCCTCCTTGTTCGACACGCGCCACGAAGTGACCGATGCCGAACTACAGCTTGCGGCGCGAGCCTGGAAAGCATATTGCTCGGCGGACCCCCGTGAAATCACACGACTCGTCAAAGACGACACATCGGCAATGCCGTTTCTTAGACGAGCATTTAGTCTGCACCTGGAACGTTTTCCTTCGGCGAAAAACGGTCTCGGCCGAATCGAGAACACAGCGCTGGAGATGATTTCAACCGGGCCAATTCGATTCAACCAACTTTTCCCAGCATTTGCAAAATCCGAGTCCGCGTACGGACTGGGTGATTCGCAGTTTTGGTTCGCACTCCAGCGCCTGGGAAACGCCAATGACCCACTGATCAACATCAGCGTTCCTGATGAGTCAGCATTGAAGCCGGATAGCTATCATGACGCTTCATTCGGCCTGACTGAGACCGGGATTGCGGTGCTTGCCGGCGAACGCGATTTCATCGAGATCAACGGCATCGATCTTTGGCTCGGGGGGACTCATCTGATTGACGATATGTGGCGATGGGATGCGCGCGACGGATTGACGGGCCGAAGCCATAAATGAAAAAGGATGAACAAGGATTGCTCTTGCGAGCCATCCTGTTCATCCCGTCTTGTCTCCAAAGTCAGATTCTCTGATTTAGTATCGCTTCGGGCCGCGAGGAGGACGCCGATCACGGTCGCCACCGGGTCTCGGTGGGCGAGGTCCCCGATCCTCTCTTGGCGGACGATCCCCGCCGCCATCACGATCAAAGTCCGGCTGCCGCTCCTCTTCTCCAGTCTCGCCGCGTTCCTCTCGAAGCACGGCCTTGCGCGACAATCGGATTTTGCCCGACGGGTCCACGTTGATCACCTTCACCAGCAGCTGCTGGCCTTCGGTGAGTTCATCACGAACGTCGCGCACACGGTAGTCGGCTATCTCCGAAACGTGCAACAGGCCGTCGGTGCCCGGCATGATTTCTACAAACGCGCCAAAGTCGGCGATGCGCTGAACGGTGCCGAGGTAGGTTTTGTTGACTTCGGGTACAGCGGTGATTTCTTCGATCAACCTCTTGCAAGCTTCGGCCTTCTCGAGGTTCGAAGAAGCAATGTTGATCCGTCCCGTGTCTTCCACGTCGATCTTGCAGCCGGTCTTTTCAACCAGGCCTCGAATCACCTTGCCGCCCGGCCCGATGACTTCGCGAATCTTGTCGACCGGTATCTGAATGGTCAGAATGCGCGGGGCATACTTGTTGATCTCTTCGCGAGGAGCCTGAATGACCGCCTCCATCTTGTCCAGAATGTACAGCCGGCCATCCTTCGCCTGCTTCAAGGCGTCGGCAAGTATCTGTGCGTTGATGCCGGTCACCTTTATGTCCATCTGCAGCGCAGTAATGCCGGTACGCGTTCCTGTCACTTTGAAGTCCATGTCGCCGTAGTGATCTTCAGCGCCGGCGATATCAGTCAGGATTGCGTACTTGTTTCCTTCCATCACCAGGCCCATCGCAACGCCGGCGACTGGCGCCTTGAGCGGCACGCCTGCGTCCATCAGAGCGAGCGAGCCCCCGCACACCGATGCCATGGAACTTGAACCGTTGGATTCGGTGATATCTGAAACGACACGCATGATGTAGGGCCAGTCGGCTTCCTCGGGAAGCAGCGGCTCGAGCGCTCTGCGAGCGAGCGCGCCGTGGCCGTACTCGCGCCGGCTTGTGGAGCCCGTACGACCGGTCTCTCCAACTGAGAAATGTGGAAAGTTATAGGCGAGGAGGAAACGGCGCTTGACCTCGCCCTTTTCCAGGTCGTCCATATATTGAATGTCCTCACTGGTGCCCAGTGTAGCAGTGACGATCGCTTGAGTCTCACCGCGGGTAAACAGGGCTGAGCCGTGCGCTCGCGGCAGCCACCCTATCTCGATCGAAATCGGGCGGATCTGGTTGAACCGCCGCCCGTCTGGCCGGTGACGCCGATTCAAAATGTCTTCGCGGAATATCTTCTCCTTCAAGTGATCGAAGATCTTTCCCGCCATTTTTCGTTTGTCTGGTTCCTCTTCGGGATAAGACGAAACGGACTCTTCTTTAAGCTTGTCAACCAGCGAATAGCTCTCGATCTTCCCGTGCTTTGTCGTGTCGAGTGCATCTCGCAAGCCGTCGGTAACTCTGCTTTCGATCTCCGACAGCATTACTGGTTCGAGCTCGGGCTTAACAACCTCCCGCTTGGTGATGCCGAGCTTCTGATACATGTCCTTCTGGAGCCGGCAGAGTTTCTTTATTTCGTTGTGCCCGAACAGGAGCGCTTCGACCATCACGTCTTCGGGTACTTCGCTCGCGCCCGCTTCCACCATCACAATCGCCTCTTCGGACCCGGCTACAACCAGGTTCAAAGACGAAGCACGTATCTGATCGTAGGTCGGGTTAACGACAAAACGATCCTCGATCAGCCCCACGCGAACGCCGGCGATCGGGGTCTCGAGCGGGATGTCCGACAGATAAAGCGAAGCCGATGCCCCGGTTATCGCAAGAACGTCGGAGTCATAATTCTCATCCGCCGAAAGCACGAAAGCTATCACCTGCGTTTCGCTGTTGTATCCCTCGGTAAACAACGGCCGAATGGGCCGGTCGATCAATCTCGATGTCAGCGTTTCTTTTTCTGAGGGCCGGCCTTCGCGGCGGAAGTAATTGCCGGGAATGCGTCCGGCGGCGTAGCCGTACTCGCGGTATTCAACTGTTAGCGGGAAAAAATCTATGCCCTCGCGCGGTTTGCTGCCCACGGCAGCTACCAGAACCATCGTGTCTCCGTAGCGAACTATCACAGAACCATCGGCCTGCTTGGCAATCTTGCCCGTCTCTATCGAAAACTCTACTCCTCCCAATTGAACTGATTGCTTCAACTCCATATCTTTCTCCTTCTCCTCGCTGCGCGCCTCTCCGCTTGTGCCCGAAAGCCACAGCCGCTGCGCAATCCGCGAACGGCTCAGTTTGTGGCGCGCTAGTGCAGTAACTAAAATCCTGGGCCGGCAATCCACATTCTGCCGGCAAAGTCGTGGCATCGAATGCCATAAGCAACGAGGCCACGGTGAGCGGCAAAGCCGGTTCGCTCCCGTGGCCATCGATGAACTGAATCTGTCTGAACTGTACGCGGCGCGCCAGCTTTTTGCAGCATCCTGCGATGTTAGTGCAGGACGAATTCTTACCCGGGTTTGTTTTTTGGCTTCGCGCCGGAGAACCGACAACTGACCGGACCGCTCGAAGCGGTTGCCCCTGGTTCCGGTCTGTCGCTGAGGTAATCTCTATTTTCTTATACCCAGACGGTTGATGACTTCTCGGTAACGGTCGGAGTTCTTCCGCCTCAAATAATCCAACAGACGCCTACGCTGGCTGACCATCTTCAACAAACCGCGTCTCGAATGATTGTCCTTTACGTGAGTCTTGAAGTGTTCCATCAGGCCGTTGATCCGCTGTGTGAGCAGCGCAACCTGAACTTCAGGCGAGCCGGTGTCCGTCGCGTGGGTGCGGTACTGACCGATCGTTTCGGTCTTTGCTTCCTTAGCCAAAGCCACTATTACTAATTCTCCTCTATACGAAATTCTTCGTTCTCTTTGAACTGCCAAAAGTTACCACACGGCTGGTAGGAGTGTAAAGCCTAGCTTATGGCGAAGCGGGGCGCCAATCGTACCTGTCTGGGACTCCTCTGAGCAGGCTCGTTAGCGCGAGAATGAAGTCTAACGCTGGTTGGTGGCCGCGGTTGCTTCCGCCGTAAACAGCCGTATCTCCGCCTCCGTTCGCAGCAGGCGGTTTGATCCCGTAGTTATGACGATGTCCGCGTCCGGTCGCTGGGTTTTTAGCCGCGCTTCGCGCACCAGCGCGACAGCGTGCGCACCGAGCCGGGAACCCTGGTCCAGATAATCGAGACCGAACTCAAGCTTGGCATAGGCTTCGGCAAGCTCGTGAAACACTATTTCGGCCGGGTGCACCCAGCAACTGGTGTTTAAATTGAACCAGCGCGCGACCGGATTCATCGCCACCAGCGAGTCGAAGCCGTCGGGCGGCCGTTCTGAATCAAGCTTCCTCCCGTTCTTCCGGTAGGGGTTAATGCGGCTGTCAATGTTGTTGTCGAGGTTGATGCTACCGGAAGTGTCGACGCTCTTCCCGTAAGTGGGCGACAGGCGACCGATGTGAAGCAGGTATCTGGAACGTCCCTGCGACACCTGAACCAACAGGAGCAACCCCTCATTCGACGAGATGTATTCAACGGCCTCCAGCGGGTCCTCAACGCTGGTCACTCCTCGTCCGGCTGCCTTTGCCAGAAGCGCCAGATCGAATTGCACGCGGCCGTCCTCATCCAGTTTGATCACATGTGCGTTCTGCTCGCCTACTATCCATCGCAGCCGCGCCAAACCTTCCGACGTGTCGCCTGACACCCACAACCCTCCTCTTTGTCCGGGAGTTCCCAGGGTATGGCGCGGTTCGCCGGTCACAAGTTTGAAGGCCAGAGATACCGGGTCTGGGCGAGGAATAAGATTCGTGTCAACTTTCTGTCCGAGGCGAGTGGCCGTTGATTCAGCAACCGGTAGCGCCAGGCGGAAAACATCTCGAAGATTTTTTTGCGTTGGCCCGCGCCCGCTTCTTGCCGCCGACAGATCAGTGCGCGCGCCTCGCGCCTGACGATCGGCGCTTGGCGAACCAGGAGCCCCCCTATCCGCTGGCGATCCGGACTCCCAGCCGACTCCTGCGGGTACAGTCAACATCTGTGACTGGCTGACAACGGAACGTCTGGGTCGCGTCAGCGATTCGGTTGAGTCGATTGTCTTTATCAGGAATTCTCTTATGATACCTCGGTTCAGAAGCGCGACGCCTTTCTGGCGGGCCGCATCGGCGTCCGCGAACAAACCCACGAAGACTCTTGTCCAAGACCCACGTCCCGCTATATCGACCGTATCCAGAACAGGGCTCTCTCCAGCCTGGACAAGCTCGACTGCAAACCGCTGAGCTTGTGTCCGATCGGTGAACGATCCGACCTGGAGAGTAAAAAGTGGGTCAGGCTCATCCATCGCCCGTAGAGGCGATGTCACCGCTGATATCAACAACGCGGCTAGCAAAACAGAGGAAAGTCGCGAGTGCATTGAGCCTCCGGTGAAAGGCGCTAACTTGGCGTCCGCGGGTGGCAAGAAGGAGCTGGGGAGGGCTGGTCAGCGTCGATAGAGGCAAGATACTGCTGCTACTTAACCCCGATGGGGAGGGTTCCGCTGACGTTTTCCATCCTAGGACTGCACCCTTCCAGTGTCAAGAATTAACTCTGGATCGAGCCCCTCTTATATCCCTGCATAGCGCCCGATACAAAGATCGTTCCAGTGATTGTCGAGTAACCAACTATTAGTTTTTGGCTCGTTATTCGTCAGCTCAATCGTAGTTTTACGGGTTTGCACTGTCTTAAGCTCAATCAGCCTGGTTAGATTTATGTACCAAAAACCGCTTCTGCGCTGAATTGTTCTACGGGATTTCGTCGTTCTCACGCATTAAAGAGAGAGGCACCCTTGCCATCTGAAGCTCCTATGACTAGCATTCTCATTTTCCATGCTCTCCAAAATGCCGACTCAAGACACACTGATGCCTGTCCACGAGAAAACCATCGAGACCCTGATTGAAGCCGTGCGCAAGGTCAGCAGCTCGCTGGATCTCGACGAGGTGCTCGACACCATATTCGATTCAGTCAAAGAACTCATCGATTACTCGGCTGCGGTTATCTATGTGATTGATGCTCACAGCGGCGAGGTCCACGAGTTCAAAACTCGGGGTTATATTCCGGAGTCCATTTCGGAGGACTTTGTCGCGACCGGCAGCGGCATCATCGGCTGGGTAATTAAGAATCGCGCCGGTGAAATCGTAGACGATGTGAAGAGTGATACCCGGTACGTCAAAGTACGCGCCGAGACTCGCTCCGAAGTTGCCGCCCCCATTATCCGTGCAGACGGCCGAGTGATCGGCGTCATCAACCTCGAATCGGATGTTGTTGGCGGCTACGATGCGCGTGACCTCGAGCTGTTGACTATGTTTGCGTCGCTGGCGGCCTCTGCAATCGATCACACGCTGCTCTACCGGCAGGTGATGCGGCAGCGCCGGGTAGAAAGCGAGCTGGAATTAGCCCGCAAAGTTGTTGAGGGCCTGATGCCCCGCTCATTCCCGCTCATCAAAGACTTCGACATCTACGGCACGATGATTCCTTTTCGTGAGGTGGGCGGCGATTATCTCGACTTCATCGACTCGATATCGGAGCGGCTGGTCGTCCTGGTGGCTGACGTCTCCGGCAAAGGTTTGGCCGCTGCGCTGATCATGGTCGCGTTCCGAGCTTATTTTCACGCTACTGTTATCAACGAGCTTGCAATGCGCGTGGTGATGGGGCGTGTGAACCGGCTTGTCCACGACACGACCGACGGCGACCGATTTATTACTTGCTTTTATGGCTTGATCGATCCCGAGAACAAACGCCTGCTTTACATTAGCGCGGGTCACAACCCTCCCATGCTGCTGCGTGCCGACGGGACACGAGATCTCCTGTCGCAAGGCGGGCTTCCTCTTGGGATGTTTGAGACTTCGCGCTATTCAGAGTCGGTACTGGAGTTCCGTTCGGGCGATATCCTGGTGCTTTACACCGACGGCGTGGTTGAGGCTCGCAACCAGCTCGACGAAGAGTTCGGGTTGAAGCGGCTTGAAGAAGTCGTGCGCGCGTCCAGCAGCGCCCGCGCGCACGAAATCGTCCAGGCAATCACCCGGGCCGTCGCAGAATACTCATCGGAAGTCGGCGGCCCCGAGGATGACCTGACTGTGTCTGTTGTGAAGGTGAAGTAGCTTTCTCTCCCGTCTGATTACGCGCCGTCGGGTTTGTCTTTTTGATTCGACTTCGTTCTGGAAGGAAGGCCTCTGCCTGGTTCGACGACTACCCTGGGCGATACATTCACCCTGACAATTGGAATCGGAACAGGAACCGGAACAGGAACGTCCAAACCGACCGGGATTCTCACCCCGCTGACGTTGTCTTCATCCAGCTCTCTGTCATCGTCAATGTCACTGTCGTCGTCGTCCTTCTTCAACTCAATATTAAGATCGGCGGCCTTGTCCGCAGCTTTGCTGTCGCGCATAAGTATGAGACCGAGCGCCCAGGCAGCCTTCTTTCGCACTTCCGTGCTTTGATCCTTCATCGCCGCGCCCAGCGCCTCAACCGCGCGATGATCGCCTTTGAGTCCTAGCGCCCACGCGGCCTGCGCTTTGACTTGCTCATTCTCGTCCCTCAAAGCGGCGACTAGCGCTTCGACAGCCCGATTGTCGCCCTTCAGCCCCAAAGACCATGCAGCTTTTTCACGAACCTGCCATTCGTGGTCGTGTAAGGCTTGCATCAACGGTTCCACTGCATTTCTGTCTCCCTTGAGACCGAGCGACCATGCGACCTGTTCGCGCACTTTGGCATTCTCATCTCTGAGTGCGTTAGTCAACGGCTCGACCGAGCGTGCATCACCCTGAAGTCCCAGCGACCATCCTGCTTTTGCACGGACCTTCCATTCGCGATCAGCCAAAGCGGCTATCAGAGGTTCAACCACGCTTTTATCTTTCTTGAGCCCTAGTCCCCACGCGGCCTGTTCGCGCACTCGCGGATCAGCATCTCGCGAGGCAGCAATTACGGGTTCGACTGTTCGTGGATCTTGAATGATTCCCAGCGAATAGACGGCGTTGAGGCGGACTATCGGATTCTCGGCTCTCACGACGGCTATCAGCGGGTCAACCGACTGCTCCCCGATTGCTGCAAGCGAATGCGCGGCTACTCGTCCCGGCGTTATAGATTCGTCGAGGCCGTATTTGCCACCCCACCTATTCCGCTGGCCGCAATCAATTGCGTTGTTTATCTGAGTGTCATCGGCGAGCATTTGAATAAGGAAAGGAATGGCCTGAGCCGCGCTTTTGCCCATCTCCCCAATCTGACAGGCTGCACTCGCGCGTTCGACAGGGTTCGTCGAACCGAGTGCTCGTATTTTGTCAGTCAGGCGAGCCTGTGCGTCGTTCGAATTCTGGTTGAACGCTGCATTACCTGATTCAGTGGCAACTGAGCTTCTCGCGTGCGTCACGCACAACGCTGCGAGAAAGCCAGAAAGAGCCAACACGATCATTGTTTGACGTTTCATCTCAACCCCTCCGTGCATTTGGTGGATCGCTATCTTAGGCGGCGCTTGAGAATCAATCGACGCCCAACACCGATCGCGTCATTTTGGCCGCCTCGTACTCTGCCGAATGGCGTTGACCATCTGGGCTATGGCTTCGGTAACTAATTCGGGGTCATCAAGCTGAACATGATGACCGGCATTTTTCGCGATTATCTGTTTGCCGTTAGTCGATAAGCTTGCAAGATCCGCTTGTAAGCGATCGTGACTCTCTCTCAGTTTTTCGTCGCGTTCTCTGCGACATCCGATTTGCTCGTGGCGCGAGTCAATACGATCAAAGGAATGTCTCCTAACGGATATTTGGTTTTGCTTCGTTCGGAATATATTCGAGCCAGTTCTTCCGGCAGGAAATCAAATTCGCTCGATCGCGCAGACCCAAAGTTTGGTAGAGACATCGCCCACAGCCGCACCTGCTGTAAGCGCGAAGAAAGTTTGTCAAAAGGAGCGTCGACTTTTGATTGTGCCGGAGATGACTGTTGCGGCTGCTGAACCTTGTTTGAAGTTCCGGACATCCTCGTCTGGATTGAAGGGATTTCTCTTCCGCGAGAGAGTTCACGAAAACGAACGATGTTTTCTTGCCTGCTCGTTCGATCGGTAAGACTGATCAGCATGTCTTCGTGCGAACTATCAACCAGCACGATTCCCGCGACCTCTTTTGGGTACTGGCTCGCATAGGTGCGCACAATCAGTCCCCCGAGAGATTGACCAACCAGAACATATGGCCCATTGATTTTTGCATTGAGCAACCCTGTGTGAAGTTCAAAGGCGATCTGATGCATCGTACGGGGTGTTGGGCCGGGTTCGCTCCAGGCATAACCGGCGCGGTCATATGTGCATACGCACGAATCCCTTGCTGCAAGGCCGTGTACCAAATCCCAATCGAAAGAGAAATCGCCCGCTCCGCTTTCCATCACGACCGTGGGACTGCCTTCTCCCTTGCAGTTGATGTGGAGGAGATGCCCGCCTGCATCGACCAGCTTCCCGGGAGGTCTCGGTGTTTCACCGCTGTTGGGTTGTTGTGCAAGAACTGAGCTGAGCAGCAACAATGCTATCAATGCACGGAGCGTGTATCGCGCCGACATTGCAAATAGCTTCTGCATAGTTCGTTCCTTCCCTTTTCAAAGAAAGGCCTGACGACCGCAAGTAATCTTGCGTGGCACAGCAGCTCGACAAACAAGATCGATGTAGTGTTCGAAGCGTTCGGTTAAACAAACCCAGCAGCGTGCGGCTTATTTTTGTTTCACCTTACCCGTGGTTTTGCCTCTCTTGCTGTTCGGATCAATCCCGAGTCCGATCCCTGTCCCGCCCCGGCTCCCTTACCGACGCCTCGTCCAACACGCTCAGACCTCCCCGGACCCTGTCCGGCGTGTTGAGTCAATCGAAACTTATCGACACCACTGCCTGGAACTCCACCGTTAACCCCACCCGGAACCCCTCCGGAGACTCCGCCCGGAACGCCACCCGATGCACCCCCAGGTACGCCTCCTGGTACGCCACGCGATACTCCGCCTGGCACACCACCCGACACACCGCCCGGAACACCACCCGACACGGCGCCTCGGTTGACCTGTGTCTCCGGATCGACGTCGTCATCCGCGCCTGGAACTCCAATTGGTGCTCCACCGAGTTTCATCAGAAGCATCCCGAACGCCCACGCGGCTTTCTGTCGCACTTCTTTGTCCTGGTCCTTCAGCGCGTCCTTCAACGCATCGCCGGCGCGCGAGTCGCCTCTCAGACCAAGAGCCCAGGCGGCCATTCCTCTAACCTTCGGGCTTGCGTCCTTCAACGCTTCGATCAACCCTTCGACAGATCCACGATTGCCTTTGAGCCCAAGCGCCCACGCGGCCTTCTCTCGCACGACAGCATGTTCGTCTTTCAACGCATCAACGAGAGGTTCTATTGCGCGGGCGTCTCCTTTCAGTCCTAATGCCCACGCGGCCTGTTCACGCACCTGCCAGTTCGTGTCTCTCAAGGCGGCTACCAAAGCGTCTACGTTGTTGCGTCCGCCTCTCAGACCGAGCGCAGATGCCGCGTTCGCGCGGACTTGCCAGTTTGGGTCGGTAAGCGCTTCCAAAAGCGCCGCGACTGGCGGATCATCGCCGGCTTGAGCCAAGGCAATGACCGCCTGTTGTCGCACGCCGGGATCGTCGTCCTTTAATGCTTCGCGTAATGCGTCGACTGCCGAATTCTCTTTTTGTTGAACGGCGCTGCCTGAGTCGCCCGCCTCTTGATCCGGAGATGTGTCATCCGAGCTCGACGTCTTCGACGCCGGTTGAATACCTTGCTTGGCCCCAGTTTGCTCCGCCTGGACCGGTGACGAATCACGCTTTGCGACGTTGTTATTCTCAGGCTCCGAGCCCGGCGCGGGTATCGACTTTTTCTGGGTCGGATCGTTGGAGTGCGCCGACAGTTGCACAGTCGCCAGCGGAAGCACAACACCTAAGATGACAGCCGCGACCGCGACCGCGGCGAAACGATTTAGCCCCCGGCGCTTGAGGTCCGGGTCAAGGATAGCGAGAAGCCGTCCTTCTAATTGAGAGCGCCGAGCGATCGCGAGCGTAGCAAGCGACGAGCATCTGGAAGATGTAAACGTGCGAGCCATATCCAGGAGATGACCCGCATAGTCTGAAGCCTTTGTCCCGAGATCTATTACCTGATCATCACAAGCGCGTTCTCGTTCGATTCGAAGCTCGCGGCTCGCGAGCCACACCAGCGGGTTGAACCAATAAAGGGAGCATGCCGTCTGACCCAACAATTGGGTCAGACAATCCCATCGCTTCACGTGCGCGAGCTCGTGCAACAACACCACCTTGAGACGCTCTGGCGGCCAGTGATACGAGTCCGCCGGAAGCAGGATCCTGGGCCGAATCACTCCACAGGTCACAGGCATTGTAGTTCTGGAGGACTTGAGTATTAGGACTTTCCGCGTTAGTCCAATCTGGCCCGCGATATCGTTCGCCAACTTCAACGAGCAGACATCCATATCCCCGGCCCGGCGCGAAATCCACCAGCTGTTCGCGATGCCGATGAGCAGCCGGCTTAACAATAGCAACGCTCCAGCGAGCCAGATCAGCAGTGCCCAATTAACCCAGCTCCACGACGAATTCCTCGCGACTGGAGATTTGCCGGCTCGCGGATCTATTTGGAGATTGGTCGCGATACGCTCGTCGGTTATCGGGTTTACTTCGTTGGTCGAATGAACCGGAATCGCCGTAGCGGATGAGATATCTGCCGCAGAGCTTCGACTGACATCAATCGTTTGGGGCTCGAGTGACATGGAATCAGCGGGTTGGGCAGGAAGAACGGCGATTTGCCAGGCAGGCAGCCCACTCGAAAGGAGCGGAAGCGCAAGTAAGCCGGTGAGGGCCAGGAACCAAACGAAGTGTCGCACAGCAGCAGACGCGCGCCTCAGGGAAATGCAAAGCGCGGCGGCGGCGATCACGA
>Ga0134127_10003180_pt1 | contig 11778 bp, 9 predicted proteins | sample KB31753_FD_96459 | JGI IMG/M metagenome (GOLD analysis project Ga0134127, IMG submission 96459) | Terrestrial soil microbial communities with excess Nitrogen fertilizer from Kellogg Biological Station, Michigan, USA - KB3-175-3 | ecosystem: Environmental > Terrestrial > Soil > Unclassified ...
GCAGGATGCCTGCGCTCCCAGGCCGCTAGCCTTCTTCGCGAGAACCATCATTCGTGAAAGCAGGCAGGATGCCTGCGCTCCCAGGCCGGAGTCTATCAAAAATGTTAATCTCGCAAAGCAAGGCGAATGCTCGCGTGCCCCTCCCCGCTTCAAGCAACTGTTCCACATCGCCAGGTTCGTCAATGTCCAGCGCGATCCGTGCGTTCTTTACAATCACGCACTCTACACCAACTCGCGCGGCCTCCTGCTTGTGAAGCGCAAGAGAGTTAGGCCCAAAACGAGATGGGAACAGATTTGGAGGCGTGCGAATGATAGCGTTCGTGCCCGAGCCCTCCCGCGAGGGAACGAGCACCGTCCCTGGCGTTTCGAGCCTGATCGACAGAAGCTCGTCAATATCCTCTGCTCGAACCAGCGGGACGTCGGCGGGCAGCCTCATTGCCGTCTTGAATCCGCGCTCGCTCAGGACGTCGCAAGCCCAGTCCACCGACGCGCTTTCAGAGACCTGTGACTCTTCGATCAACAGGTCCCAACCGAGGTCGCGCGCTCGCTGAACGGCCGGCGCGAAACTGCTAATCAGGAAGATCCGGTCGGCCTGGTTTGCGGCCTCGACGGCTTCGGTGACGTCATCAAACATTGCCAACGCAAGCCGCCGCCGCTCGTCCTCTGACAGCAGCTTTGCAAGTCGGGTCTTGGCACGAGACGGGTCTTTGAAGGGGATGAGGAGCGCTTTCATATCGATTGGACGCCTGAACCGGCGACCTCGAAGTCGGTTTCTAGTTTCTGGTTTGTAGTTTCTGGTTTCTGGTTCGTTGTGCCCCGTCTTCTTGTGCCCCTCTTTAACGCTAGCTAGAGACAAGAGACCGGAACCAGAAACTAGAAACCAGAAACTAGAAACCAACTCATGCGAGATCCTCATAGGATCGCAAAACTTCGAGCACGCGGCGGGCGAGCGCTTGCTTGTCATCAAGAGTGTTCATTCTCGTATTCGCGGCAATCGCTTGCACCCCGATCGCTTGAATGCCTGCCGCACTGGGGGAGTCTGTCTCATCCAGGATGAAGATGTCGAGAAGGTCCTCGTACATCCTGGCGACCCCGGTCGCCGACACTTCGTGTCCGAGATCACGCAGCATTTCGGCTGTCGGTCCCTTCACCGCCTTGCCGCCGATGATCGGAGTGATAGCTATAACCGTTGCCGGCGTCTTTCGGATAGCGTCCCGCACGCCTGGGACCGCTAGTATCGGGCCAATGCTGATAAACGGGTTGCTTGGACAAATGACTACCGCGCTCGCCTCCATGATGGCGCTTACTACCCCGGAAGCCGGCGCCGCGGATGCGGTGTTGTCAGAGTTGATGCCCAGCACACGCGGCTGGCACCCTCTGCGCACGAAGTATTCCTGCAGGTGCATCTCGCCTTCGTCTGTGGCGACTCGCGTCGGAGCGTAGCTATCGGTCATTGGCAGAATCGTCGAGCGGACGCCAAGCGAGCGACGGACAAGGTCGGTAACTTCGCTGAGCGAGCGTCCCCTCTGCAGCTGATTAGTTCGGAAAATGTGGGTAGCAAGATCGCGATCACCGAGGTTGAACCATGTCGCTTCATCGTAGCGGCCAAGCCATCGCAGGCATTCAAACGAGTCTCCCGTGAGACCCCACCCCGTCTCTTCGTTGATCACTCCTGCGAGCGTGTAGGTAACAGTATCAACATCCGGGCAGATGCGAAGTCCAAACAGCTCGATGTCGTCGCCGGTGTTGGCGATTATGGTGAGCTCTTCGGGCGGCATTACGCTTGCGAGACCGAGTAAGAGCTTCGAGGCGCCGATACCGCCTGCTAATGCGGTAATTCTCATAAAGGAGGAGGTTCAGGGTTCAGAGTTCAGGTGCCTGCAATTTGAGATTTCCTATTATTTCCTATTTGAGATCATTTGAGATTTGCTATTTGCTATTTGCTATTTGCTATTATTTGCTATTTGCTATTTGCTATTTGCGACACGTCCAAAATAACAACTATCAAATCGCAAATATCAAATCTCAAATAAATGACAAATGAAAAATGATAAGTGACAAATGGAAGATAAACCGACCACCAAGCTTACAGTCCTATTATCCGATAACGCGCCGTCTTAATCTTGTTCCTTCTATTTATCCCAATAGCAAGCACCGTCATTCGCTCGAGGGTGCGCGCGCTGTAAAGCGTTCCCGCGTCGACGGCCCGCAAGCCCGGGATGAAACCGATCGCTTCCATGACTCGTCCCTTTGCTTCCTTCGAATCGGCGGCCACAAACGAATCGCAATCAAGCGGCTCGTCTATTTCAGCGAGGAGATGTGCCGGCTCGGTTTTGAAAGCGGCGACGAGCGGAATGTTCTCGGGAAGCTTGGCTTTCAGATGCTCGCTCGCCGAACCTTCCGGCAGTTCAACATAGCGCACCCGCCCCTGCTCGAAAGAGACCGGCACAGTTATGTCGACCAGAATTGAGCCTTCGCGAAAATCCTGCCGGTGTGCTTCGAGTGTCGAGGCGGCGTGAGCGAAAGGCACTGTCAAGAGGGCAAGATCCGCCTGACCTATCACATCGCGATTCTCACCGAACCCGACAACCTGTGGCGCGCGCGAACCGAGCAGCTGATTGAGTTCATCGGCAGCAGTCTTTGCACGTTCGAGGGTGCGCGATCCGATCGACACTCGCGCGCCGGCGGCCGCCCATCTGAGCGCAAGGCCACGGCCCTCTTCGCCTGTTCCGCCGATCAGTCCGACGCTGAGCTCGTTGATATTCATCTTTGTATGTAGGGCGTTGGGTTTGTCGAGGCCAGTCTATCGCTCCGGGTTGGCCAGCAGCTCTCTGACGTCGTCGATCAAGTCGTCGAAGTGTACGGGTTTGTTTAATGCGCGGTTCGCGCCGACAATTATCGCGCGATTCAACTCCTCACGACCAAAAGCGGTTAGCACCAGAATGGGCACGGTTTTGAACTCATCCTGCTCGCGCAGTTGCCGAACGACCTCAAAGCCATCCAGTTCGGGCATGCCCAGGTCGGTTATTATGAGATCAGGGTGCTCCGAACCGGCGAGGTATAGACCTTCCTGTCCATTGGATGCCGTGACCACCGCATATCCCTCGGTCGTCAGATGAAGATGGATCAGCTCGCGGGATTCTAAGCTATCCTCGATGACGAGAATCTTTTTTGGCATGCGGACGCTCTTATCCTCTAAAGAAAACGGGCGTCCAGTCGTATTCTTACGCTGATTTTGGCGGTTGTTCAAGGCGGTACGGGAAAACGTAGATCCGAAAGGACGCTGGTATCTATGTGAATGGGCCACGGATTGCGCAAACAAAATGGTTCAAATCCGGCTCATCAGCCCCTACGTAGTCCATCAGTCATGGGAGCATCATCTTTTAGGTGCCGACAAATCATTCATTTTTTCCCAAAGTCTTGACTCTAAGAAACATACACGGGTATCATCAAAATGCTTTTCCCAGGCGACCCGTGGCGCTGCCCTCAAGCAGCGTGAGCACAATCGAACTATTGGGTGAGCCCCCGAAACAGGAACAACCTATGAAGCACCTTGTTATCGCACTCAGTATCCTGGCCGTCCTCACATCTGTGTCGCTGGCTTCCGAATCAACATCAAACCCGGAACTGATGCCGCTGGAACAGGTTCGTCCGGGAATGAAGGGACATGGCATGTCCGTCTTTCAGGGCTCCAAAGCCGAGCGCTTCGAAGTCGAAGTCCTCGGTACTCTGGAAGGCGTGCCAAATCCAAAACAGAGCATCGTGATCGCCCGGCTGACCGGACCGCTGGTGGACCGCACGGGCGTGTTCGCGGGTATGAGCGGCAGCCCGGTTTATATTGACGGCAAGCTGGTGGGCGCGGTTGCTTACGCGTTCCCGTTTGCTAAAGAAGCAATCGCCGGGATTACGCCGATCAAGTACATGATCGATATCTTCGAGCAGGGTCAAAAGGAAGAACAGCCGCGCTCGAGCCAGCACGTCAGCTTTACAACGTTGATTGGCCAGAGCGCGAGCACGTCGATTGGATCGTTACCTTCCTTACCCTCTTCCCAGATCGGCGCCCGCTCAACGGCCGGCGATGCGCTCGCGCCGTATGTCGGCCAAACTATTGTTCCGATTGCCACGCCGGTGACTTTTACCGGAATCCCACAAAACGTAGTCGACGCATTTGCCGGCGACTTGCGAAGGATTGGCATTCAGCCGATTGCAGGAGTGGGCGGCGGGTCGAGCCTTGGGCCGATGGTTCCGGCCAATGAAAACACACTCACTCCTGGTTCTTCGGTAAGCGTGCAACTGGTGCGTGGCGACTTTACGATTGACGCTGCCGGCACGGTTACCCATCGAGACGGCGGCCGGATATACGCTTTTGGTCATCCATTTCTAAGCTCGGGGGCGACGAACTGGCCAATGGCCGAATCCTCGATCGTTACCGTAGTGCCGAACCTGAACAACTCGTTCAAGCTTTCGGCGGCGGGCAACCTGGTCGGCGCGATCAGTCAGGATCGGGCAACCGGGGTTTACGGCCAGTTGGGTGACAAGCCGCGGATGGTGCCGGTGCGGCTGAAGGTTCACACGAGTCGCAACAAGACTGAAACATACACTTTCGAAATCGTCTCCGATCCCTTTCTGACGCCGCTGCTTACGCGGATAACGATGTTCTCGGCGATCGCGGCGACCGAACGTCAGATTGGCAGCCAGACGCTAAAGCTCAGCGGCACGATAACGATTGACGGGCAATCCGATATCAAACTCGACAACAGCTTTACTTCGCCCAGCGGCGCGGCAATGTTCGCGGTCAACGCCGTGGCGCAACCGCTGGCGGTTCTGCTGAACAGCGGCTTCAATGCACTCGACCTGCGCGGCATCGACGTGGACGTAACTTCTATCGATAGTCGATCGAGCGGCACGCTCAATCGCCTCTGGATAGACAAGACCGAAGTGCGTCGCGGCGAGAGCATCGAGATGCAGGCGTTTGCCCGCAACGACAACGGCAGTGAATTTGTCGAGCGCATTCCGCTGGTCATTCCAGCCGACTCCCCAATTGGACCTCTGGTAATTATTGCCGGAGACGGCGCTTCGCTGAACCAGGCCGACCGCACACAGCCGTCGGCAGAGTTCTCACCTAGAGATCTCGGCCAACTGGTGCGCGCGATCAACAAGCTTAAGAGAACCAGTCGTCTGTACGTGAGAGTGATGCGGGCGGGTACCGGCGCGATCGTCAACAACGAAGAGATGCCGGTGCTGCCTCCGTCGATGCTGGCCACGCTTGGTTCTATTCGAACCTCGGGAGGCTACACGCCTCTGTCAGTTGCCACTTTGGCCGAACACGAGCTACCGCCTTCGCAGTTCATGATCATTGGTCAGCAGGTCATAACCATTAACGTGGTTAAGTAACAGGCGATTGATACAAGAGTTGACCGTTTTTTCTACACGCCTCCGGTTGGCGTTAGCGGTTCTAAAAAGCCCGCGCTGTTTGCGGGCTTTTCATTTTCAGTTGAGACTTAACGCCGGGCTCTTGATCTGAGCCGAGTGTAAGGATCAGACTTGAGTCTAAAGAATGATAGTGATCGAAAGGATATCCGTGATGTACAAATCCGCCGCCCTGATCAAAATTTCATTGACCTCAATCATGCTCGCAATACTCTGTAGTTCCGCGATTGCCGTGAGCCCGGTCTTCTGGGAGATCTCAAAGCAAGACGAGGTAATTAAAGGAGACGCGCGAGGGGTCTCTATAGCCGAGAACGGAACGATCACTCTAGCTCCGGCTTTCACGCTCGTTTACGACACCAAGGAAGCATACGTCTGGTCCAGCGCCAGCGACGCCGCCGGGAACATCTACCTTGGCACGGGGCACGAAGGCCGGATCTTCAAGGTGACGCCGAACGGCGAAGGCCGGTTGCTGTATGACGCCGCCGAGCTTGACGTAATGGCGCTGGCAACGGATCCGCAGGGCAATCTTTACGCCGGTACATCGCCCGAAGGCAAGGTCTACAAGATCACTCCCGACGGCAAGGCGGCGGTGCTCTACGATCCACCGGATAAGTACATCTGGTCGCTCGCATTCGACGCTACGTCGTCGACGCTGTACGCAGGGACTGGAGACAAAGGCGTGATCTATAAGATCGACGCTACAGGCAAGGGAGCGGTATTGGCCGACACCAACGAGACCAATATCGTGACGTTGGCGGTTGACAAGAAAGGCAGTCTTTTGGCGGGCACTGATCCGTCAGGACTCCTCCTAAGGGTCTCACCGAACGGGAAGCTCTTCGCGATGTTCGATTCTCCGATGCAGGAGATTCATAGCCTGGCGTTCGCGGGCGATGGATCAGTCTATGCGCTGGGGATCAGCGCCCAGGTCGGCGCGACGCAACGCACGACGTCGGTGGGCGTCTCGAGCACAAGCACTTTATCGAACGAAGGCGTGGTGACAATCTCGACCGGGGATGAACAGGAAGAGAATTCGCCGGTTGAAATCCCATCCCCGACGGCACAGGCACAGAGTCGCAACCGGACCGAGGGTGCTCGCACCGTGGTGTTCCGAGTTCTTATCGACGGAGGCAGCGAAGTTATTTGGCGTTCGACCGACGCAGTTGGCTACGCGCTTAACTGCGCGTCGGACGGCCGAGTGCTGGTTGGCACTGGCAACAAAGGTCGCATTCATCAGATCGTTGGCCGTTCTCAGACGCTGCTGATCCAATCGCCAGAGGATCAGACGTCGACCATAATCGCCACCGGCGGCAATCTGTACGCAACGTCCAACAACCTCGGGCGGCTGTATCGGATCGGCCGGGAGCCGGTGAGCGAGGGGACTTACGTTTCGCCGGTGCGCGACACGAAGTTTGCAGGGAAGTGGGGCGTAATAAGCTGGCGCGGTTCGGCCAGCGTCGGGCTTCAAACCCGAAGCGGCAACACCGAGTCACCCGATCCGACCTGGAGCGACTGGTCTACGGGCTACGCCAACGCGTCAGGGACTCAGGTCACCAGCCCGCAAGCTCGCTTTATACAGTGGCGCGCGGTGCTCCGGAGCTCCGGCGGGTCTGCATCAACGCCTCGCGGCGGAAACGGCAGCGCTCGTATTGGTGAGGGCGCTCAGCTTCAGTCGGTGGTGCTTGCGTATCTGCCGCGCAATCAGGCGCCTGATATTTCGACCTTGAGCGTGATGGCGCCGGGCGTCGCATTTCAGGAGATGCCCCTGGCTGTGGATCCTTCGATCGCGTCTTCCGGTCTTGACCCGCAGTTGTTCGGAGTAGTCATGAACGTGCCTCCTCGCCGCTTTTTCCAGAAGGGGGCGCGCACGTTGACCTGGCAGGCTAGCGATCCAAACGACGACACGCTCGCTTACAATGTGTTTTATCGCACTTTGGGTGAGAACGAATGGCACCTGCTTGCGGAGAGCATCTCGCAGAACTATCACACGATCGATGGCAACCGGCTTCCCGATGGAACCTATCTATTCAGGATTGTTGCGACGGATGGGCCGAGCAATACCCGCGACCTGACCCTGTCCGATGAACAAATGACCGATGCCGTTGAGATAGACAACACGCCGCCGGCAATCAAAATGACCGGCCCCTCGGTAAACGGTCAGACGGCCGAAGTGATATTCGACGCGACCGATCTAACCAGCCGAATCGTGCGCGGGGAGTACAGCGTCGATGGGGGCACGTGGCAGTTGATCTTTCCCGCGGACGGGATTGCCGACGCCGCGCGCGAAAGCTTCAAGGTGAGAGTGGCGTTCGACAAGGCCGGCGAGCACCTGATTGCGTTTCGCTGTGCCGACTCGAGCTCAAATGTGGGTACGGCTAAGATCACCGCAACGGTGCGGTGAATAGTGGGGCTCAGAGTTCAGGGTTACGGCCCCGGACTATTTGTCATTGTCGATTTCTCATTTTTCATTTGTCATTTATTTGATATTTGAGATTTGCGATTTGATATTTGTTATTTGGAATCCAAGCACCAGGGTCCAATGAAATGACAACGGCCCAATCAAATGACAAATGACAAATGATGGAACGACGAATAGCAAATCGCAAATACCAAATAGCAAATAATAAATAAGCAAATAAGTCTGAACCCTGGACCCTGAACTTTCCTCATTCCACGCGAATAATCATACATTTCAAGTAATACGTCTCCGGCATAGAAACAAGCACCGGATGATCCCGACTCTGCATCCGCTTCTCTATGATCTGGATACTGCGGCCCGCGTCCGCCGCCGCTGCGGCCAGCACGTTAAGAAAAGATTCTTCGCTCATATGATACGAACAGGTTGAAGTAATCAGGGTCCCGCCCGGCGCCAGCATCTTCATTGCCCGCAGATTGATCTCCTTGTAGCCACGCATCGCCCCCTCAATAGACGCCCGGTTCTTTGCGAAGGCGGGCGGATCAAGATTGATCATGTCGAACCGTTCGCCCGACTGCTCCATTTCCCGCAGCAAGTCAAAAACATTCGCCTCTTTAAACTCAACGTTGGAAGCGCCGTTCAGCTCGGCGTTTCGCTTTGCCTGAGCGATCGCCTGAGCCGAGACATCAATTCCAATCACACGCTCAGCCTCGCGCGCGAGGTGAAGCGCGAACGCGCCTTGATAGGTGAAACAGTCGAGAACTCGCCCGCGGGCATATGCGCGGGCCGCGATCCGGTTCTCGCGTTGATCCAGGAAGGAGCCGGTCTTTTGTCCTTCGACAAGATTGATGTTTAGCTTCACCCCGCTCTCTTCGATAACAATCTCACCTGGGTCCGCGCCCAACACGACTGCAGCGACTCGAGGCAGGCCTTCGAGATCCCGGACTCGCGCCTCATTACGCTCGATTATCGCGCGAGGGCTGTATCGTTCGGCGAGCAAGTCGATCCACATCGGCTTGAGCTCGTCCATGCCTTGCGACAGAGTTTGAATTACTATGCAGTCGTCGTAGCGGTCGACGATCAGCGAGGGCAACAAATCGCTCTCGCCGTAGACCAGCCGGTAGGCCGTTGCGTCGCGAACGACTTGCTCTCGCAATCGTTGTGCGGCCGCGAGACGCATAAGCCAGAAGCCCCGATTGATTTCAGCATTATCGAACGAGACCATCCGCAACGCGATCTGCGACCGCGAACTATACAGCGCGCTACCCAGCAGACGCTGTTGCGGGTCGAGTACCCGCACGACTTGACCGGCCGACGCCGCGCTCTGTTCAGTGACATCGCTGCGATAGATCCAGGCATGACGAGCGCGGACTCGCTGGGCGCCTCGCTTTGAGATAGTGACCGTTGTGGACATTGCAGGGTGACTCTATGATAAGCGGTGAACAATGACAAACGCAGCACAGTCAAAGGATGTGAAGATTCTAATCTATCTGGGGCTTGGCTCGAACGTCGGGGACCGCGCGGCAAAACTCCGTGAAGCAATCGAGCGCATCCAGGCGCTGGGGCTCGAAATCAAGCGAGAGTCGTCGGTCTACGAAACGGAACCGGTCGGCTTCAGGGATCAGCCGTGGTTTCTGAATCAGGTGATTGAGACCTGGAGTTTTGACGAGCTAATCTCCGAACACGAACCGTTGGGATCCAGTGATCCCGAAGCCAAGGCGACCATACAAGGCGTAGCTTTGCTATCTGAACTGCTCAAGATCGAGCAGGATATGGGACGCGAGCGCGCAATCGACATCGGTCCCAGGGTTATCGATATCGACTTGCTCCTGTTTGGCGACGCTATCATTGCACATACGAAAAAAAAAGGTGATGAGGGGTGGTCCTACATAGACGCAATTGACATCTTCGTGCCGCATCCGCGCATGCACATGCGCCGCTTTGTGCTCGAGCCCTTGTGCGAGATCGCTCCTGATGTTGTTCATCCGACACTCAATAAGACCTGCCGCGAATTGCTTGCTTCGCTTGAGGATGACTCACAGGTTCGGCTGGCTCAAGAACTGCCCTCGAAGCAGCGATGAGAGTAGTGTCCTAAACTGTGTTGATGGCGTCCGAATCGGGTGGATAGACCACGGATCGGTGCGGGTTGAACGCATTCACACGGATCTGATCCGTGCAGATCCGTCTGATCCGCCCAATCCGTGGTCTATTTCTCCTCCATAACTCCCGTCATGCCGAGCCGAGCTCTTTTAGGTAGCAACACACGAATAGGACCCTACCGCGCTGAGTTGACGGGCAGCGATGTGTCGTCGTATGAGTAGTCTAGGGGGCATAAATGTATTTCAAACAGTTCTATCTCGGGTGTCTCGCGCACGCTTCTTACCTCATCGGTTCAGATGGCGAGGCGGTAGTAGTCGATCCTCAGCGCGACGTAGATCAATATATCCAGGAAGCTAATGATCAGGGCTTTAAGATCAAGCACGTTATCGAGACTCATCTTCACGCCGATTTCGTTAGCGGGCACCGCGAGCTTGCCGCGCGCACCGGAGCCGACATCATTTTCGGTGCGCAGTCCGGCGCTGAGTTCGCCCATCGACCGATCCACGACGGCGAAGAGATCGACGTCGGCCAGGTGACGTTGCGTTTTATCGACACCCCCGGTCACACGCCTGAGAGCATCTCGATTCTGGTGATTGACAACGATGTCTCGCCAAAACCTCAAAAGGTGCTCACCGGCGACGCGTTGTTCATCGGCGATGTTGGCCGGCCCGATCTTGCGGGCGGGCGCGGATTCACGGCCGAAGAAATGGCCGCGGCTCTTTACGACAGCTTGCACGACAAACTGTTGAAGCTCGACGACGCAGTGGAAGTGTATCCGGCTCACGGAGCGGGGTCGATGTGCGGCCGCAATATCTCAAAGGAGACCTCCTCGACCATCGGCGAGCAGCGGCGTTTTAACTATGCGCTGAAGCCGATGTCCAGGGACGAATTTGTCCGTATGATGACGGCCGACCTGCCCGAAGCGCCTTCCTACTTCCCGCGCGACGCCGAGATCAATCGAACCGGAGCGCCCGCACTTGAAGAACTGGCTCGTCCCAGAGAGCTGTCACCTCAGGAAGTCGATGCCCTGTCAAAACAGGGTCATTTGCTTCTCGATGTTCGAGGGTCGGCGGCGTTTGGCAACGCTCATGTTCCGGGCTCGTTGAACATTGGGCTCGGCGGACAGTTCGCTACGTGGTGCGGCACGCTGATCGGAATTGGAACCCCGATCCTCTTGATAGCCGACGAGGTCGCAGCAGTCGATGAAGCGGTGATGCGTCTTGCGCGGGTTGGCATCGAAACGGTGACGGGCTATCTCGGCGGCGGAATGCGGGCCTGGGACGAGGCGGGCCTGCGGACCTCGGCGATCGCTCAGATGCCGGTCGACGAGCTTCGTGATCGAATAGCCGAGGGCGCCGATCTTCAAGTCGTGGACGTACGGCGACCCGGAGAATATGAAGCCGGTCACGTGCGGGAGGCGATCAATGTGACGCTATCCCACCTCGAGGCAGGTCTGTCGCGGTTGAATTCGGATCGTCCGACCGCGGTCATCTGCGCGAGCGGTTATCGATCGAGCGCGGCCACAAGCATTCTCGAACGTCGAGGGTTCTCGGAGACTTTCAATGTGGTTGGCGGGACCACCGGCTGGGTAAACGCCGGTTACCCGGTGGATGTTTAGAGAGGAGGGTTCAGAGTACAGGGTTCAGGGTTCAGGGTTCAGTGAGTTGATATTTGCGATTTGATATTTGCGATTTGATATTTGTCATTTCCCATTTGTCATTTGTCATTTGTCATTTGATTGGACCGTACTGTTTGGATTCCAAATATCAAATCTCAAATCGCAAATATCAAATCGCTGAACCCTGAACTCTAACCCTGAACTCTGACCCTGAACC
>Ga0134127_10003181_pt1 | contig 11776 bp, 10 predicted proteins | sample KB31753_FD_96459 | JGI IMG/M metagenome (GOLD analysis project Ga0134127, IMG submission 96459) | Terrestrial soil microbial communities with excess Nitrogen fertilizer from Kellogg Biological Station, Michigan, USA - KB3-175-3 | ecosystem: Environmental > Terrestrial > Soil > Unclassified ...
AGCTCCTTCATCAGCCGGTCGCGAATGTTGCGCGAGGTCACGAATTTTCCTTCGCGGCCGGCAAACGGGGAAGTGTTCACGCCAAAAGTCATTTTGATGGTTGGCTGTTCAATGGCCACCGGCGGAATTTGCACGGGGTTGAGGCCGTCGGCAATTGTTTCGCCGATTTGAATAGAATCAAAACCCGCAACGGCGACGATGTCGCCGGCTTGGGCGTCTTGCACTTCTACCGGATTCAAGCCTTGGTATTGCAGTAATGATGTAGCCTTGCCAGGAATTTTGGTGCCATCGTGTTGGATCTGCACCAAAGCTTGCGCTTTCTTAATAGAGCCGGCAGCAATTTTGCCAATGCCGATTTTGCCTTTGTAGTTATCGTAGCGAAGCGCCAAAACTAACATGGCAAAAGAATCGTCGGGTAAAACATCCGGCGCAGGAATATTTTTGATGATGGCATCAAAGACTGGAGTGATGTCAGGTTCGCTGTTGCCGTCAATTTTTGATTTGAGCGCGTCCAGCTCCAAGTCAGCCAAACCTTTAACGCCGCTGGCGTAAATAATTGGAAAATCCAATTGTTCGTCGTTGGCGTGCAAAGACACGAACAAGTCAAAAGTTTTGTTAACGACTTCGTCGACTTGCGCATCAGGCTTATCGACTTTATTGATAACGACAATGGCTTTGTGGCCGAGCTCCAAAGCTTTTTTCAAAACGAATTTGGTTTGCGGCATTGGGCCTTCTTTGGCATCCACCAACAGCAAAACGCCGTCGGCCATGCGCAAAGTGCGCTCGACTTCGCCGCCAAAATCCGCGTGGCCCGGAGTATCAACAATATTAATCTTCACGCCTTTGTACATCAAAGAAGCGTTTTTGGCTGTAATGGTAATGCCGCGTTCGCGCTCTAAATCCATCGAGTCCATAATTAAATCCGCGCCGTCATTTTTGACGGTTTGGGTCTGTTTGAGCATGGCATCAACTAAAGTTGTCTTGCCGTGGTCAACGTGGGCGATGATGGCTACATTTCGAATGTCTTCTCTTTTCATATAGTTTGATAGGTTTCAACAAAAAAAGCGCCGAAAGCGCAGTGCTAGTGGAAACAGTATAACTAAAACCGACCAATTTGTCAACTGGAAATAAATAGAGGATGAGTCTGTCGCAGTGTGCGATCGACTCATCCTTCTGCAATTTGAGACACTCGCTCTCCTCGTCTATTTTCCGCGAGCCGCGCGCGCCGGGGTAGCCGGTTCATCGATTTGAGCTGCGCTGGAAAACTTTCCGAATTTGATTGAATCGCTGTTTTGGTCGAAGTAGGCTATTACCAGATCACCGGTTGTGATCTCTTTGCAACTTATCGCCCGGGACACAGGCAGTATCAGTAGCTTTTCAATTGCTCGTTTTAAGGGTCTGGCGCCATAGCGCTGGTCAAAACCCTCTTTCAACAGGAATTCCTTTGCCGAGTCATGGACCGAAAACACAAATTGAGGGCCATCGCTCTTGTTGATGCGGTGTCGAACCCTCCCTAACTCTAGGTCCAGGATCTGAATCATAGTCGGACGAGTGAGGGGCTGGCACACGACTACCGTGTCGAGCCTGTTAAAAAATTCAGGCGAGAATTTTTTGCGTGCAGCTTCCACACCTATCTTAGTAAATTCGTTTTCAGTAGGCAGCGTTCTGGCAGAGTCTTGGAATCCAATCCCGTTTCCTGCCAGACGAGACATTTCTCGGGCGCCTAGGTTGGAAGTCATTGCTATAATGCAATTTGAGAAGTCCACAACGCGGTTATCTCCCAGGGTCAGCCTCGCTTTATCCAGAATTCCCAGAAGTAGCTCCCAAAGATCCTCCGACGCTTTCTCTATTTCATCGAATAAGAGCAACGTCAGTTTTAGGTTATTCGTGTGATGTTTAGCTAGGGCCTCCTGCGTGAGTAAAGGAACCGTCTCCCGATGTCCGAGATATCCCGGCGGAGAGCCAGTTAACTTGGCAGTATAGTGGCTATGCTTAAATTCAGCACAGTCTACCTTTATCATCGCATTTGAGTCTCCAAAGAGCACTTCGGCCGCCGCTTCCACAACTCGTGTTTTTCCCGATCCCGTCGGGCCAAGCAAAAGCATGGAACCAACCGGTTTATTCGTAACTCCCAGACCCCCGATATAAGTTTGATGCATGCCCGACATTGCCAATACGGCTTCGGGCTGGCCTGCAATTTTTTGAAACAGAGCCTCTTCAAAGGACTTGCACTGCTCATTCGGTTCCGTTTTAAGAGGTAAAAAACCAACCAAGTCTTCTACAAGATTGATGCCTCCTAGTTCTTTCATAACATCTCCTTCCGCTTGTTCGAAAGTACGGGTGCAGCCAAGCAGAGGCCGCAGAACATACAACTAGTCCTAGTATATACCGATATTTAAAAAAATCAATATGGAAAATCTGCAAAAATATTTAGTTTTTTCAAGCCTTTTTGCTATACTTTTATATAGTAATCACTAATATACAAATCAATAGCTAATATACCAATATACGAATTTGTATATTTGCATATTAGTCCCAGATTCGTATATTCGCGACTGCTCTATGAATTATAAAAAATTACAAATCATCACTTTTTTGAGTTTGCTGGTGCTCGGCCTGGCGTTTGTTGTAGCAGTGTTCTGGCCGTTTTTGAATATCATCGCCTTCGCCGCGGTTTTGGCCATCTTGTTTCTGCCGTTGATGAACAAAATTCAAGGCCGCGTTAAATCCCGGTCACTTGCCGCTGGCCTGACTCTATTAATTATGATTTTGATTTTTTTGGTGCCGCTGGCGCTGTTTGGCCAACTGATTTTTAGTGAGGTTAGCGGTATTCTTGAAAAGATCCGTTCCGGGGCGCTGACTATTTCGCAAGAGCAAATCACGGCCAGTTTGCCGGGCGTACTGCGCGACTCAATCGTGAAGCTTTCTAGCGGGTTTAATGATTTAGCCGGGCGATTTACGGACAACGCTTTTAATAGCTTCCTTAGTTTAATCTCCAACGTCGCAAGCTTTTTCATCTCAATATTTTTACTTTTATTTACTGTTTACTATCTACTTCGCGACGGCCATAAAATCAAGCGGGTGATTATGGATATTTCGCCGATTGCCAGCGAACAGGAAGATATTTTGTTCACCAAGGTAGTCCGGGCCATTAACGGCGTGGTCAAAGGCGCGTTTTTGATGGCGCTGTTGCAAGGCGTTATAGCTACTATTGGTTTTACTATTTTCAAGTTGCCTAATCCTTTGCTGTGGGGTACCTTTACGGTTTTAGCCGCGCTCGTCCCCAATGTCGGTACTTCGCTCGCACTTATCCCGGCCGTTATTTATTTATTCATCACCGGCCATTCCGGTTCGGCTATTGGCTTGATGATTTGGGGCGCCACCGCAGTTGGATTGATTGATAATTTAGTCAGCCCTAAATTTATTGGCTCGCAAGTCAAACTTCACCCAGTGCTGGTCTTGTTCTCGGTTGTTGGTGGTTTGCAGTTGTTCGGCTTTTTGGGATTTTTAATCGGCCCGATTTTGATGGCCGTATTTGTGGCGCTCATTGAAATGTATCGCACCGACTTTAAAAATTATTTGGAACAGTAATGATGTTGTGGTCAGCGCATGAAATCCGGCTTTTCAAGAAGCTCAATTCTCCAGCAAAAGTTCAGGACTTCGTAAATAGTGTTCCCATCAATTTTGAAAAAAACGGCGAGACGTGCATGTCACCTCGCCGTGTTTTGAAAACAAAGTCCGCACATTGCATGGAAGGGGCCATGCTGGCGGCCGCCATCCTAGAGTTCCATGGCCACAAGCCGTTGTTGTTGGATCTCATTGCCAAGCGGCCAGATGAAGATCATGTCGTGGCCTTGTTTAAGGTCAAAGGATTTTGGGGCGCGATTTCCAAAACCAACCACGCCGTGTTGCGCTATCGCGAGCCCATATATAAAACTATTCGCGAGCTGGCTTTGTCATACTTCCATGAATATTTTACCAATGACGGCAAAAAGAATTTGCGATTGTATTCTGACCCCATCGATCTCACCAAGTTCAATCATCTTAATTGGCGTACGGCCGATAAAGATTTATTCGCGATTCCGCGAGCGTTCAATAAGTTGCCGCATCATAAATTTTTGACCGGCGCGCAAGTGCGCGGTTTGCGCAAAGCCGACAAAATTGAAATCCGCGCCGGTAAGCTCGTTGACTGGTAGGAATTATTAAAGAGCCTTGCGGGCTCTTTTTTTGCCTGCCTGTTGCCGGCAGGTTATAATGTCTGTATGGATATTTTACTATTGCTGACCGCGTTCGCGGCGCCTGCTTACACTGTTCGGTTTGGGCTTGCCGGTTTGCCTCTCAACGCGCTTTTAGCCTGGGTTATTATTGTTTGGCTGGTATTTTTTGTGTATCTGATAGTGACCAAGCAGATCCGCGCCTTTGTAAAATTCAAATTAAAACTGCCAAAGCGGGTTTGGATTCCGGCCGGATTGTTGTTGCTTGCCGGTTTTATTTCTTTGGCCATTTCCGAATTCACTATCGAATCGATCGGATTGTTTGTTGTCTGGTTTGTCCAACCCATCAGCATTTTTATTATCGCCAAATTTATTTTTGATAACAAGCCGGAAAGCCGAGAGGCGGTAACGCAAGGCTTGTATATTTTGTTGGCCGCGCTGGGTTTTGTGGCAATTTTTCAATTTTTTTCTTTGCAGTTTTTGCCCGAAGCATATTGGGGCAACGGCGTAGAGCCCAAGCGCGCGGTGGGCTTTTTCTTGCATCCCAATTTTTTGGCATTGTTCACCGCGCCCCTATTAGCTTTTTTGTTGCCTAAGACAGCCGAGGTTGTCCGCTCGCTCTCCGGCCGCTCGCGTTTCGCTGATGTCGGGCCGATTCTTTCTTGGCTGCTCGGCGCGGCTGCGCTATTTTTGTCGCTGTCGCGGGCTGGCTGGCTGGGGTTGGCCGCGGCTTTTTCGGTCTTCGTAATTGTCAGCGGCAACAAAAGAATCCGCCTAGCTTTTGTCGGGCTGGTTTTGATTGGGGTCGTGGCTGTGTTATCAAATACCAATTTGCGCTATCGCTTGCTCTTGCCGTTTTATGGAGAAAAATCCACGGTCTCGCGAGTCAGTCTTTGGAAGACCGGTATTAAGGGCATTAAAGAGTCGCCGGTGTTTGGTTTGGGGCTGGGTGGTTTTAGCAACGAATGGACGCGCTTGAATACTGATCCGAATATCGACTCGCATAATTTCCCGCACAACGTCTTCTTGAATTTTTGGGTCGAGACGGGATTGCTCGGCCTTATCAGCTTCTTGGTCATCGCCGGCTTCGCTCTAGTGCGCGGGTTTCGTAACCGCAAAAATGTTTATGTTTTGGGTTTCGCCTTATTTTTGATTGCTATGATGGTGCAGGGCATCATCGACAATCCCTATTTCAAAAACGATCTAGCCATGATGTTTTGGCTCTTGATGGCCCTGAGTCTTTAGGGTTGACATATCCTCCGTAATATCATAATATTGACTATCACGGTTAAGCCTAAACCCTGGGCAAATCAGCCTGGGTAGTAAGGTATGGCCACAACAACGGAGGATGTAATGGCTAAGGAAGAGATTACGCTATATGAGATTCGCAGCGGCGGGGGAAAGTTTTACGAAATAGGGCGATGCTTTCTTGATGCAGCAATTGCCGCAGAGCTGACACCGGAACAGACAATGAGACTTTGGTCGAATGGTGACTTTGCGCAAGAGGTCGTCGGCGTGCTGTCAGGCAGGGCAAGGATAGTCCAGCTTCCTGCGCTAGAATTCGTCTCGATCGAAACCATATCGGTGACTCACCGAATGGAAGTGCTCAAGTCTATCAGCGATGAAGACGAATTGTTGGAGATTTGTTTGAAAGCAACATTGCCCGAGTGCCTGCGAACCCAGGCATTTTCTCTTATCAAAGCTGACAAAACGGTTGTTCGTGTAGCGACTGCAACGGCTAAATCGTGCTGTGCCGACGAAGGGGAGATGGATCGTGAGCGCGAAATATCCAGATTCACTAAAACGTTGCGGGAGAGCATGATTCCTAATAATGCCGCTTACAGCTTGTTGGTGCTTCTCCATCTCGACCAGGACGTGGCATTGTCAGAAATGACCGAGCTGGTTAAAACAGATGTTATGTTTTGGCAACAAACCGTTAAGGACCTATTGCGGATCTGTCAGGCATTTCCTGGGTCTGTCCAACGCCGACTGGCTAGGTGTATCAGAGCCAGACCGGATCTACTGAACAGGCTCGATCATGAAGGCTATCGGTTGGCCTTTCTAGATTGACAATGGTTTTCTTCCAAAAACAAACAGGGTGTCCGCCATGTGGACACCCTGTTTTATATTTTTTTAAAATTTAAGATCATCTGCAAACCCTGGTTTGGAGAGTTCGCCGTTCAAGTAGTAGATGCGGTTATTTTTGATAGTAACAATGCCGCGGTTGAAAGTACCGGCACTCGAACTGAATTCTATCCATTCTACTCCATTGATGGTAATCTGTCTGACGTTAGAGACATTCGGAGTACGGTTTAACTGATTCATCAAAGAATCGAGTGTGTCGCCTGAAGTATTATCATATACTTCTACAGAACTGATCACGCCCGCATGCAAAGTATCTTGAAAAACAATTTCGCGCGCGGTGCTTTCGCTGGCATCGGTCCAGCCGATGGGAAGAGTCATACTAAAGCCCAGGCCGGCATTTTGATAGGTTTGCGCTTGAGTCGGGGCAGGGGGAGCAACAGGCGTACCATATGTCACTTCCGGAGTTTGATAGGTTTGCTGGCCGTCGTCTGTGCTTCCATCATCGGTTGCCGCGCTGTTATCAACCGGCGCGCTGGGCGTACCGTAAACTGGCAGTTCGGCTACCGCGTCATCTTTATCATCATCCGAAATTTGGTTGATTCCCCAAGCGGCTAAAACGCCGACGCCGAGAATAACCACAAAAATCGCAATTTCTTTCAAAAGTTTAAAACCGCGTCTGGCCGCCGGCTTTTCGGTTACAACGATATGTTCATCGATTTTCAGGGTATGATCTTCGATATGTTTTTGTTCAGGATTTGGTTGTGCCATAAAATATAATGTTAATAGTATAGTAGTGTAGCAAAAATCGGCAATTAAAACAAGGGCTGCCCTTGGCAAGGGCAGCCCTTGATGTGCTTTTCAAAGTTTAGATTTTAATTTGGCCTCGGGGCAGAACCATGCCAATAAGCACCCCCACCACCACAGCTATCGCTATGATGCCCCAGCCGCGCAGGCCGGCAATGGGTCTGCTTGCGGTGGCGCCTTCGCCGCCCGCGGCCGAAAAATTGGCGCTGCCGGAAGCAATGGTCGCATCGGCATCGTCGCGGATCCTAACGTCGGCCGAGTAGTCGCCGCCAGCCGGTAGAGTCGTAATAAATGCAGCGACACCGGTTAGTCCCGGAGTGCTTCTAAGATTGGTCGAGAGTATAGAACCGTCCTTGTTGGTAATCTGGACTTGGACCGTAGCAAAGGCTACGGGTTCTTTGGAATCAGCTTTGAGCAAACGAATGGTGTAAGGATAGGCGTAGCCGGCAGTTGGTTGGCCCGGCGCTTCGTATTCGAATTCTATTAAATATTCGCCCGAATTAATCGGGTGGGTAATGGCTAGTCCGTGCGCGGACGCGCTATCCGCAAAAGCTAACAAACTGGCGATAATCAAAACTCCAAATTTCAGATATTTCATAGATTCATTTTAGCACAGGCACCAACAAAATATGATACAATATAGAATATTATCCAAAACCAATATGAAAAAATTCTTTTTGATAGCGCTGGTTGTGATCGGTCTGGCCAACCCTTTTCGTCTGATTTTCGCCCAGGAAGAAGAAAGTATTGATGCTGAACCAGGCACCGAGCAGGTATTGCCGGCTTTCAACGAGCAGGCCGCCTCGGACCTCCAACCATTTCAGGAATACAGCAAGGCGCGCGTGATCCAGATTGTAGACATCAAGGAACAAACTTTGTATGGTTCGACGCAGTTTAAGCAAACAGTCAAAGTCAGGTTGTTGTCCGGCCCGGAGAAAGACAAAGAACTGGAAATTGATTACCACGACTTTGTAGATAAATATAATAATAAAAAACTTTCCGAAGGCGATAAAGTGGTGGTTGCTAAAGTTCAGGTCGGCGACCAAATTCAGTACGATATTATAGATAGATATCGATTGCCAAACATTATTTGGCTAATCCTTTTGTTTATTGCTTTAGCCGTGGCTCTGGCGCGTTGGCGCGGGTTCACGGCTTTCATTGGCTTGGCTTTCTCCGTGTTTATTTTGCTCCGTTTGATTGTGCCGGAAATTTTGCAAGGCAATGATCCCGTGCTGGTCGCTATTACGGGCGCTACAGTTATTGCCGTGGTGTCGCTGTATTTGGCGCATGGTTTTACCCAGCGCACATCCTTGGCTATTAGTAGCACCATTGTAACTTTGATTATCGCGGGGTTGCTGGCTATTGGTTTTGCTACGGTTGCCAAACTATTTGGCTTGGCCAGCGAAGAATCAGTTTATGTGCAATCGTTTTTGGAAGGCGCCATCAACTTAAAAGGGTTGTTGTTGGCCGGTATAATTTTGGGCACCTTGGGCGTGTTGGATGATATTACTGTTTCGCAAACCGAAAGCGTGGCCGAAATCAGCCGCGCTAATCCGGAATTATCCCGCAAAGAATTGATGCAAGCCGGTTTGCGCATTGGCCGCCACCACATCGCGTCCTTAATCAACACTTTATTTTTGATTTACGTCGGCGCGAGTTTGCCGTTGTTCTTATTGTTTGTAGTCAACACCAAACAGCCGGCCTGGATTATGCTCAATTCCGAATTTATTACTCAAGAAGTAGTCAGAACTTTGGTCGGTAGTATCGCCTTAATTTTAGCCGTGCCAATTACCACAGCCTTGGCCGCCTATTGGTTTTCCCGCCACAAACAAGGCACCGCAGTTGTCATTACCGAAACCGTTGTCGTAACCGAAATCAGTAAAGATCATGAATCCTAGATTAATTACCAGGATAAGATCATTTGTCTTCATTGGCAGCGCCATTCTAGCGTTGCTTTTGTTCGGTTATGCTTTGAGCACCACCACGACCCGCGACCTGTTTGTTATCCGGTTGGTGCAGTGGTACGCGTTTTGCGCCGCAATTTTTTTGTATGCCGCGCTATTAATTTCGCCACTCTATCATTCCTTTCCCAACTTGCCCGGCAAAATTTTGCTGGTCAAAGCGCGCAAGGCTATTGGCGTGTCCGCATTTTTCTTTGGTTTGATTCACGGCAGTCTGGCGTTTTTTGGCAACCTTGGCGGTTTTGCGGGTTTGGCATTTTTAAGCACCAAGTTTTTAATCGCCATCAGTTTAAGTTTTACCGGTCTTATTATTTTGGCACTGTTGGCCGCAACGTCTTTGCATCGATTAGAAAAAGCTTTGGGCAAGCGCTGGAAGCCGATTCATCGCTTGGTCTATTTGGCAGGCGCACTCGTGTTCACCCATGCGCTCATGATCGGTACTCACTATATTGATCTGATGAGCAAGGTCGCGATTATTTCCATCGCGCTCGTCGCGTTTTTGCTGATATTGCAAATGCGCCGCTTAGATGATCATTTAGATGAGACAATGCCGCCCTGGCCGAAGTTCGGCGTCCTAACTTTAATCGTGGCTGTAATTATCGTCGGATTATTATTTCGCATTTACGCTCCGGGCAGTGGCGCGCTGTCGCTGGGCATTCACGCCCAGCATCTAGCTCAATTGCAAGGCGGGACTACTGGATCCCAAGCCGTTGCCGGCCCGCGCTATATCATTAGCCTCGCGCCTACCAAAGCTGACCCGGGCAAACCAACTCAATTGACGTTTACGATTTTCAACGCAGACACCGGCGACCAAGTTAAAGATTTCAATATCGTACACGATAAGTTAATGCACCTAGTAATCATCGATAATGACCTGGTTAGCTACAATCATTTGCATCCGGAATTAGTAGATGGCCGCTTCGTGCAAACCACGACATTTGCCAAAGCCGGGCTGTATCGTTTATATATAGAGTTCTCGCCGAAAGGCGGACAAGACCAGGCCCTTGCTTTGAGCCTGCCGGTTGGCACTGTTGCCAACAATACCGCGCCCAACTTCCAGACCGATAGCAATCAACCAAAAACATTTGGCGCATACCAGGTCTCTGTGCGTCCCAGCAACGGCAACGACTTTTCTATTGCTCAAATGTCAGCGGGCAAACAATCGGTTGTCTTTAAAATTGTGGACGCCAAGTCCGGCCAGCCCGTCACCACACTCGAGCCGTATTTGGGGGCCTTTGGCCATTTGGTTATGGTCAAAGAGGATACTTACCAGTACGCACATGTGCATCCGTTGGCTCCCGGCATTGGCACAGCTGGGCCGGAAGTTAGTTTTCAAGCTTTGGCCTTTGGCAATTTCAAACCGCTCACGCCAGGCGTGTATCGCGCCTTCGGGCAGTTTAATAACAACGGCCAGTTATTTGTCGCTGATTTTACTATTGAACTCAAACCATGAGGCGAATTATTTTAATTTGTATCGGCTTGATAGTATTTGGTGCAATGGCGCATCATGCTTTGGCGCACGTGCTTAAAAGCGATGGCGATATCGGCGCGGTGGTGCACATTGATCCGGAAGATGATCCCATAGTCGGACAGCCCGCCACTTTCTTTTTTGATTTTAAAGATAGGACCAATAAGTTTTCGCTTGGCGCCTGCACTTGCACAGCCAGCATTACCAATCGCGGCCAGGAAGTTTTTTCGGCGCCGCTAGCCGGAGTCGGCTCGGGTAGTGAGCTGTCGCCATTTTTTCAGTACACATTCCCCGAGAAGTCTTTGTACACGGTAGTTGTCAGTGGTAAGCCGAACGTAGAAGGCGCGTTTCAGCCGTTTACTTTGCGCTACGATATTCGCGTGGAACGCGAGCAGGAGACTGCGCCTAGTTCCGCAACCCCGAACCACACACTGCACTATATTATTTTTGGCGGCGGCTTTGTGGCTTTCTTTATAGCTTTGTTTGTCGGCCGCAAGAAGGGCCAAAAAAAAGTTTCTGCTAAATCAATTATCGCCCTATTAGCTTTGTCCGGATTTTTGATGTTGCATACGCATGTTGTGATGGCCGCCACGCACGACGCCGGCCAAGTCCATCAAGATCACGAATGCTGTTTGGCCCAACCCATGGCTCTATCGCCATCAGAGCATTCCAAACTGGTCACCATTGAACATCCAAAAATTGAAAACACTTTTTTAGTTACTGATGTTGCTTCAGTCGATATCAAAATATCGCGCGGCCCGCCGATGGCATAGCAATATATTTTGATTATCAGTAACTATAAGCTATGAAAAAAATATTGTTATCTTTAGCAATTGTGTTTGGTTTGATTTTGCCCGGCTTGGCTTCGGCGCACGTGACTGTAAAACCGGGAGATGCCGGCGTTGGGCAAAGATTGAATTTTATGGTCAGTGTTCCCACGGAAGAAGAGGATCCGACTATTCAAGTTCGGTTGGTGATTCCCGAAGGCGTGCAAAGCGTGCGCCCGAACGTCAAGCCTGGCTGGAATATCCAACTAAAAAAGAGCGGGAGCGGGGAAGAGGAGCGAGTATCGGAAATAATTTGGTCCGGGGGCAAGATCCCTGCGGAACAAAGGGATGAATTCGTTTTTTCCGCGCAAGCCCCGGCAGAAGCAGGAACTGTTGTCTGGAAGGCTTATCAAACTTATGGTGATGGAGACGTAGTGGCTTGGGATAATGATCCGGCCGTGGTCGCGGAATATACAA
>Ga0134127_10003182_pt1 | contig 11775 bp, 10 predicted proteins | sample KB31753_FD_96459 | JGI IMG/M metagenome (GOLD analysis project Ga0134127, IMG submission 96459) | Terrestrial soil microbial communities with excess Nitrogen fertilizer from Kellogg Biological Station, Michigan, USA - KB3-175-3 | ecosystem: Environmental > Terrestrial > Soil > Unclassified ...
CGGACCTCGAGGATGTGACGCCCAAGAATCCGGTTACGCCCGGGTCTCTGCTACCGGCACGTGAGCTGTACGGTGACTTGTTGCTCGAGCTGGGGCGCGCGGCGGATGCGCGGCTCGCCTACGAGGCATCACTGTTCCGCCAGCCGAACCGGGCCCGATCGCTGTATGGGTCGGCGCGGAGCGCAGAGCTGATCGGAGCGCGCGCGGCAGCCCGGCAGCGTTATCAGGAGCTCGACCGGCTCCTGTCTGCAGGCGGTGGCGATCGGCCCGAGCTCGCCGCGGCGCGAAAGGCGCTGGCGTCGCGCTGAAGTACTACCGCCACTGCATCCGTTCGCGACGGCGGAAGAAGCCGATCAACGGCTCGCCGTAGGGCTGTCCCGCGTCGAGCCGCAGTAAGTCCGCCCGGTTTTCCCGGACCGCCTGATCGACTTGTGCGTCGAAGGCTGCCACCTGCGCCCGAAGGTGGGCCTGGACTGCCGGACTGCTCGTATCCACGTAGCACCAGTCGTTCGTTTCCGCATCCCGCAGCGCCACCACTCCGACATCCGGCAGCTCCCGTTCGCGGGGATCCACCAGCTGAACGGCGATGACGTCATGCCGTCGGGAAAGCCGGCCCAGGATCGGCCCCCAATTCTCCGCCACGAAGTCCGACACAATGAACAGGACCGAGCGGCGGCGGAGCAGAGGCTCGAGCACGAGCAGGCTCGTCGCCAGGTCGGTGCCGCTGGCCTCGGGCTCGTAGGCCAGGAGCTCACTGACCACCCGCAAGACCTGGCGCCGCCCCTTGCGAGGCGGGATGTAGCGCTCGAGCCGGTCGGTGACGAAGGCCGCGCCGACCCGGTCGTTGCTCCGGGCCGCGGCGAGGGCGATGACCGCGCAAACCTCGGTGGCGAGGGCGCGCTTGGTTCGCTGGCCCGTGCCGAACGCACCCGATGCGCTGTAGTCCACTACGAAGAGGACGGTGAGCTCGCGCTCCTCGAGGAAGCGCTTCACGTAGGCGGTTCCCAGGCGGGCCGTGACGTTCCAGTCTATGGTCCGGACATCGTCACCCGGTTGATACTCGCGAACCTCGGCGAACTCGACGCCGCGGCCGCGAAACGCGCTGGAGTATTCTCCCGCGACGATGTCGCGGACTAGATGGCGGGTGGTGATTTCGATTCGGCGGACCTCGGCCGCGACTTCGTCCGGGCTCACGGCACCGGCACGGCGCCGAGTAGTCGTTCGAGCAGGATGTCCGGAGTCACGCCGTCGGCATCGGCGCGGTAGGTGAGAATGACGCGGTGGCGCAGAATATCGAGCGCCACCGCCTTGACGTCCTCCGGCGTCACGTAACCGCGTCCGGCCAGAAACGCGTGGGCCTTGGCCGCGCGGAGGAGAAAGATGCCGGCCCGGGGTGATGCGCCATACTCCACCAGCGGTCGCAGATCCATGAGCCCCACCGCGCCGGGGTCGCGCGTCGCCCCGATCACGTCGAGCACGTACTCCTTCACCCGGTCGTCCACGTAGAGGTCCTGCACCAGCCGGCGAGCCTGTAGCACCCGCGCTGCGTCCAGCACCGGGGCGGCGGTCGGCTCCGGTCCCACGGTCATCCGATCGAGCACCTCCCGCTCTTCGTCTCGCTTCGGATAGGTAACGACCAGCTTGAACATGAAGCGGTCCACCTGCGCCTCGGGCAGCGGGTACGTGCCCTCGTGCTCGATGGGATTCTGGGTGGCGAGCACCAGAAAGAGATCGGGCAGCGGCAGACTCTGTCCGCCGATCGTGACCTGCTTCTCCTGCATAGCCTCGAGCAGCGCGCTCTGCACCTTGGCCGGCGCCCGGTTGATCTCGTCCGCGAGCAGGATGTTGGTGAAGATCGGCCCCTTCTGCACCGTGAACTCGCCGCTCCGCTGGTTGTAGATCTGGGTGCCGATGAGGTCGGCGGGCAGGAGGTCCGGGGTGAACTGAATGCGCCGAAAGCCGCCCGACACGATGGCGGCAAGGGTTCTGACGGCTAGCGTCTTGGCGAGACCGGGGACGCCTTCGAGCAACACGTGTCCGTCGGCCAGGAGGCCGATGAGCAGCCGCTCGAGCAGCGCCCGCTGACCCACGACGACACGCCCCAGCTCCGTCAGCACGTCGGCGGCGAGACGGCTCTCTTCCGGGGAAGCGGGCGCGAGCGACCCGCTCGAAGTGCGGGCCGGGCTGGTTGCAGGGTCGGGCAACGCGCTCATGGGCGAAGCCTAACCCCACCACGCCCGGCCAGCGAGGGCCGCCCATGTGCGGGCGAATCCAGCGGATGGCGGACATCGTAAGGCGGGACGCATGAGCAGCGTCATTCAGGACGGACAGTTCTACGGGAAGGTGACCGGCACCCGTCGCCTGGGCGACTTCGTACTGGCCGAGACCAGGTACGGGGGAGGGGCGATCGTGCCCTGGCACGCACACGAGAGCCCGCTGGTCTGTCTGGTGCTTCGAGGGGGCCTGGAGGAGCGCACCGGTGCCGGCCGACGCCAGTATGCGAGCGGTGCGGTGTTCTACCATCCGATGCGGGAGCCGCACTCCCACCGGTTCGAGCCGTCAGGCGCTCGCTGCTTCACGCTGACGTTGACGGCCGGCATGTTTCGGCAACTCGACCGGGCCGAGCTCCTGAGCCCGATCGATGTGGGGGCGGGACCGATTGCGTGGTTGGTGCGCCGGTTGCACGCGGAGTTCCAACGCGGGGCTGGGGCATCCGATCTCGTACTCGAGGGTCTGGCCCTCGCCGTTTTGGGTGAGCTGACCCGCTGGCCGGTGGCCCGCGCCGGGCACGGTCGGCCGGTGTGGGTCGAAACCGTCCGTGATCTGGCGGAGTCGCATTGCGGCGGGGCGCTGAGCCTTACCGAGCTTGCAGCGGAAGTCGGCATCCATCCCGTCCACCTGGCCCGAACCTTCAGGCGGGCCTTCGGCTGCAGCCTCGGCGAGTACGTCCGCCGGTTCCGCATCGAACGCGCACGCCAAGCGCTGCTTGCAACCGACCAATCGCTCGCAAGCATCGCCGTCGCGGCCGGGTTTTCCGACCAGGCGCATTTCTGCCGGCAGTTCAAGGCGGCGACCGGCACCACCCCCGGCGCGTATCGCGCCGCGGGGCGTCAGGCCCGGGACTGATACTCGAGATAGGTCGCGGTCGCCCGAGCGATCTCCGCACCGTGATAGCGCTCCACCACCCGGAGCGCGAGATCGATCCCCGACGTCAGGCCACCCGCCGTCGCCACCTTCTCGTGCTCCACGTAGCGCACTCCACGCTCCAGCTTGACCTTGGGAAACTCGCGGGCAAACGAGTCCTGAAATTCGTGGTGGGTCGTCGCGCTGAGGCCGTCCAGCAGCCCCGCGCGTGCCAGAATGAACGCGCCGGTGCACACCGACATCACCAGGTCGGCGCGCCGTGCCGCCGCCCGCAGCCACTCGAGCGTCGCCGGCGAGCTGTGGTGAGCCGGAACTACCACGATCCCCGCCCGCGGCGCGTCGGAATAGCTGTACTGCGGCACGATGGTGAGACCGCCGGTAGCCTGAAGAGCCGCCTTGCTCGGGCCGACGGTGAACAGCTCGAAGCCGGACTCCATGCCACCCGGCAGCATTACGTCCTGGAATACCTCCCACGGCCCGGCCATGTCGATCACGTTGACGTGCTCGCCAATCACGAACCCGACAGAGGTCGCCGCCGGGTCGCGAGTCAGTCCGGCAACTCGACGCGTCGCCAACGTCGCGGCGACCGCGGCCGTGCCTGCGAGGAACGATCTTCTTTGCATGGTGGGAATGTCGGGAGCGGTCGGGCGACTGTATTGCACCGGCCGAGCCGGCTGGAACGCGGTTAGCCCGGGCGGGCCTCCCGCCATGGCTGTCTCACTGCGTTCCCTGGCTCCGACCGATGGAATCGGGGCGGGAGCGAACCAGCCGAAAGCCGAGATTGGAAGAGCCGGTACTGACCTCCCCACGACCACGGCTGCCTACGAGATAGCGGGTACAGAACTGATCGCTGCACAGGTACGATCCACCTCGAATCACCCGGGTTGGTGAGTCGGGGTGCGACGGATCGAGGCTGGTGGGCGGACCAGTCGGATTGCGCGCGACACCGGCTGCGGCAAGGCGGGCATACCAGTCGGCCCGATACCAGTCGCTGGTCCATTCCCACACGTTTCCGCCCATGTCGTACAGGCCGAAGCCATTCGGCGGAAACGCCGTCACCGGCGACGTGCCAACGTACCCGTCTTCGGCGGTGTTGTGAGTGGGGAAGCGTCCTTCGAAGATATTCGCCACATAGCGCCCGCCCGGCTTGAGGTCGTTCCCCCAGGCATACCGCTTTCGATCGAGGCCGCCTCGCGCCGCCCATTCGAACTCCGCCTCCGTCGGAACGCGCTTGCCGGCCCAGCGGGCATACGCGTCGGCGTCTTCATACGTTACGTGCACCACAGGGTGGTTCGCCCGTCCTCGAAGGTCGCTGCCGGGTCCTTCGGGTTGGCGCCAGTTGGCGCCCGGCACCCAACGCCACCAGTCGAGGGATCGGAGGTACGGCAAATCGCGCTTTGGGGGTGAAAACACGATCGAGCCGGGCTCGAGGCGCTCCTTGGGCAGATCCGGGAATTCCTTGGGGTCGAGTCGCCGCTCGGCCACCGTGACGTAACCCGTCGCGGCGATGAAGCGCTCGAACTCCTGATTGGTCACCGGCGTGCGGTCGATCCAGAACCCGTTGACATCCACCGGATGGACCGGAACTGCATCGGGCAGGTTACAACCATCGCATCCCATCCAGAAACGACCGCCCGGTACCCAAGCCATGCCTTCGGGTGCCAGGCCGGGTGACATCTCGGCCCTGACGGCCGGGACGAAACCGGTTTCCACGCTCGACCCCCCAAGCGTGGCGACCTCTGCTTTGTCCCGGCAGCCTGCGAGCCCGCCCGCCAGGACCAATTGTAGAGCGAGCAGGGTGGGTCGGAGATTCATATGAGGGGAGACGGTCCAGCGGAGGGAAGGCCCACGTCCGCACGCGAGGGTTGTTGCTCGACACTCCGACCACGATCATTGGCCATCTGCACGATCCCCCTCCGCTCCGGGCCACTTGGCGCCATCCGATCCGATGAAAACTAAAACCACTGGCAGGCGGAGCGCCGCTCGCCGGCGCCATGCTCGGGGCCCGGCCCCCCCGCATTCGGGTGCCGCTCCAGCATTTGATCGAGATCGCACTTGCCGCCGAGGCGAGGCAGCGGCCCAACCGGGCAGCGTTCCACCATGAACTTGCGGCTACTTTGACTTCGCGGTTCACTGTTCCCGGCGTACCGTTTAGTGTTCCCTCCCTATGCTTGCCGCCCTGCCGCCAGTTGGCGGGCGCGGGCCCGCGCGTCCGTGCGACCCGGCAGCCCCAGTCGAAACCGCAGCCACCGGCTCGACCGTAGATTGCTTCGAAACCCTCTTGCGATTCCCTATGACCGTCTCCGTTCAAGGTCGGCTCCGGCTCTGTGCCGGCCTCGCCCTCGCTATGGCCTGCAGTTCGGGCCGGTCCACCACAGCGCCGTCCACGACTCCCGTCCCTACCTCCCGCGCGGCCGCGGGAGGGAACGCGCACACGGCCCCATCCGCGAGCGCCATTCCGGCCGCGTACCGTATGGAGGCGCCGCAATGGTTCGATCAGGCAATCGCGCGCAGCACCCGGACCACGACCGGCGTGCCTGGGCCGAACTATTGGCAGCAGTACGCCACCTACCGGCTCGAGGCCGAGCTCAATCCGGTCCTCAAGCGGCTGACGGGCCGGGGTCGCGTCGTCTACTACAACCGGTCGCCGGACTCGCTCCCGGTCGTATACATCCAGGCATACCAGAACCTCTTCCGCGAGGATGCCAAGCGGAACCAGCAGACGCCGAAGCTCGGCGGCATCGACTTCGACCGGGTGATGGCGGATGGGAAGGTCATGAGCGCGGTCGCCAAACCGACCGAGCCGGGATACACGGTGAACGGCACGATCATGGAGATTCTACTTCCCACACCGCTCGCGCCGCGGGATTCGCTGGTGATGGAGTTCGATTGGCAGTTCCGGGTCCCCTCGGAGACGGCGCCGCGGGGAGGCCAGGACGGCGAAGTCTGGTTCATCTCGTACTGGTATCCCCAGCTCGCGGTGTACGACGACGTCGACGGGTGGCAGATCGATCAGTATCTAGGCCGGGGCGAGTTCTACATGGGGTATGTCGACTACGACGTGAAGCTCACAGTGCCGGCTGGATGGCTCCTCGATGCCACCGGCACGCTGGAGAACCCGACCGAGGTCTTCACCCCACAGACCCGCGCACGCCTCGATTCCGCGAGAACGGGGACCACCATCGTTCACGTCATCACCGAGAAGGACAAGACGGACAGCGTCGCGATGGCGAAGGGCAGCGATGGGAAGCTTACCTGGCACTGGACGGCGCGGAACGTCAGAGATTTCGTCTGGGGAACGTCGCCGCGCTACGTGTGGGACGCGGCCCGGGCGGTGACGGACAGCGCGAACGGCAAGGTCTCGTCTTCTCTCGTCTCGGCGCTCTATCGTCCCGAATCCAGGCGGTCCTACTGGGACGAGGCGGCGCGCTACGGCCGGCATTCGATCGAATTCTTCTCGAAGAAGCTGTGGTCCTATCCCTATCCGCACATGACGGCGGTGGACGGACCCGACGGCTGCGGCGGCATGGAATTCCCCATGCTGACCTGCATCGGGGGGACCTACGACAGTCTGTCGCTGTATGAAGTGGTGACGCACGAGATCGGCCACATGTGGTTTCCCATGATGGTCGGCTCCGACGAGAAGCGGTACGGGTGGCAGGACGAAGGCTTCACCCAGTACGACCAGTCGCAGGCAATGGCGGACTTCTTCAAGGGATTCGACGACGAGGCTCGTAACCGCGACTACTACCTGCGCGGCTCCCAGGCCGGCTTCGAAGAAGAGATGATGAAGCCGGCCGACCGGTACGGGAACGACCAGAGCTACGGCGTCGCCGCGTACTGGAAGCCGGCCAGTGTGCTGGTGGCGCTCCGCGAGGCACTCGGCAGGGAGACGTTCGAGAAAGCCTTCCGGGAGTACGGCCGGCGCTGGCTGGGCAAGCATCCTACGCCATGGGACTTCTGGAACACGTTCGACGACGTGTCGGGACAGGACCTCTCTTGGTTCTGGCGCGAGTGGTTCTTCGAGACGTGGAAGCTCGATCTCGCTCTCGATACGGTGAAAACCGAGGGTGACTCGGCAGCCATCGTACTGGAAAACCGGGGGAAGGTACTAATGCCTGTCCCCCTCGCCATAACGCGCGAGGGGGGGAGGGTTGATCATGCGATGGTGCCGGTGAACGTCTGGTTTACCGGCGAGAAGCGCTACACCTTGAAAGTCGCTGCCAAGCCGACCATTACCAAGGTCGAGATCGACCCGGACCACGGCTACCCGGACATCAGCCGGGGCGATGAGGTCTGGACCCGAAGCGGCGAGCGGGGAGGCATCACACCGACGTCGAACCGCTGAGCTGCTTGCGGGCAAACGGCCCGACGATCGGCAGCTCCCATTCCTGGCCTTGGTATGCCCTCCACATGAGCACCAGCCACAGGATGAAGCCGCCGATACTCATGACGATCGAGAGGATCAAGCCGAAGATCCAGCCGATCACGGGCACCACGCCGCTCAGGACTGACAAGGCAATGCACGAGATCACCCATCCGACCCACAACACCGTGGACTGCATGGCGTGAAATCGGACGAACTTGTTGTCCTTCTCGAGAATGAGAAAGATTATCCCGGTGATCGGACCGAGTAGATACGCGAGCGCCCCGGCAAGGTTCGGGGTCAGGCCGGTTCCGGTAGCGGGTACTGGGGGAGGGACCGGCGACGGAGCAGACATCGGATCCTCCAAGCGGCGTGAGGGAAGTGAGCCGAAGGTGTGGGCCGTCGCGGCGGCTGTCAATACACGGCGCTTTGTTCGCGCCTAATTTTCAGATATGACGGTGACGGACGCGACCCTCAACGGAACGTTCCTGGACCGGCTCTGCGCCGCACGCCGGGCTCATCGGCTCCCGCTCGACCTGCGCGACCGGGCCGACGAGTTCGGCCGAGCACTGCTGGAGTTTCTGTTCCCCCACTTTGCCCGCGTGGCCCGCCCCGAGCGGTCGGAGGTCGCGGCCGAAGAGGCTCGCCTGCGCGATCTCCTCGCTCCGGCCCTCGAGGAGGGCCAGGGGCAGGCCAACCTGTTCTTTGCGAGCCTGCCCGGCATCTACGACTCGTTACTTGCAGACGCCGACGCAATGTGCCAGGGCGACCCGGCGGCAAGCAGCCGGGACGAGGTCATCCTGGCGTATCCCGGCTTTCTGGCGATCGCGCTCTACCGGGCTGCCCACGCGCTCCACGAGCTGGAAGTTCCGCTTTTCCCGCGGCTTCTCACCGAGCTCGCCCACCGGGAGACCGGCATTGACATTCATCCGGCGGCGCGAATCGGCAGCCGCTTTGCGATCGATCACGGGACCGGCGTGGTGATCGGAGAAACGGCGCTGCTCGGCAATCGGGTCCGGATCTATCAGGGGGTGACGCTGGGGGCCGCCGCCGTCAGGAAAGAGCTCTCGCGGGTGAAACGGCATCCCACCATCGGCAACAACGTGGTGATCTACGCGAATGCGACCATTCTGGGCGGGGACACCATCGTGGGCGACGACAGCATCATCGGCGGCAATGTCTGGCTCACCCACAGCGTGCCGCCGAAATCCGTCATCACGCACCGCGAGCATGAGCGTCGCGAGCGGCCTGCCGAAGACATGCTCGAGTTCCACCTCTAGTCCATTGATCAGCCGGGGCGGCTAGATCCCCAGCGTTGCGGGCGGATTGACGACGTGCCAGATCACCGTAACAACGCCGATCAGGAGCACCGCCAGGCCTAGCCAGTAAAGCACGGTACCGGGCGTGACAGGTTCGGGCTTCGAGGACATGGACGGGGTCGGGTTGAGAGTGGCCTGAAAGGTAACGAGCCGGTTGTCATTAGCCACGTCCAAACCGCTAATGGCTATCGGCCATTGGCCCCCTTAAATTCTCATATCATCCTATCTTGCGCCCCCGGAGGAGCTCCATGTCGATGCCGGTTGGGCGGTCCGCGCTCGAGCGACTGAGCGAAATGCCAGTCGCGCGGGTGATCGCCTACTACGTCCTGTTAATCGCCGGCACCATGCTGCTGGTCCGCCTCTTTCCGGACCAGCTGAGTCACCTCTTCAGCGCCGAGCGGATGGACGAGCTGAGCCGGCTGCCCGGGCGCCATGGGGATTTGTCCGCCCTGGCTCAACCGTCGGCCGGAGGGGCCACGCAGGGCACGGGGATCGTCCCCCTCACCCCCGCACTCGCGGCGGGCCTGGCAATGGTCGGGGCCACTCTGCTCATGATCCCGGTCGCTTGGATCTACACGATGACCCGGCAGAAGAAGGGTTATCGCCAGTCGACGGTACAGACCCTGGTCATCCTGCCGGCCGTCGTGGCGGGAGTGGTCATCCTGGTCAAGAACAGCCTGGCCCTCGCATTCAGCCTCGCCGGCATCGTGGCGGCCATGAACTTTCGCAGCACACTCCGTGACACGAAGGACGCAGTCTACGTCTTCCTTGCGATGGTCATCGGCCTCGCCGCGGGAGTCCAGATCATCACTGTCGCGCTCGCGGTCTCTCTGATTTTCAACTTCATCGTCCTGTTGCTGGCTTGGACTGATTTCGGTCGCTCACCTTCAGCGCTGGAAGGCGCGCGCGCCCGCTCCCGGCTCGAGCGCGCCCGACAGCTCGCTGCGGCCAACAAGACGGGGATGTTCGTGTCGGTCATGGAACGCGAGGTGCTCCGCTCGCTTTCGCCGGAGCAGCTCGACGTCCTGGCGGACCGCGCACGACGTCTTCGGAAACGGGACCTCACGGTTACGGGTGAACTGACCGCACAGAAACCGCTGGATGTCGTTCTCCGCGTCTATTCGGCCGATCCCGAGCCCCTTCGTCCGGGAGCCGAGTCCGTGCTCGCCACCCACGCGAAGGCGTGGCGATTCGGCGGAGTCGTCGCCGGCGCAAACGGGGAGCGGGCGCTCGAGTACCGGCTTCGGCTGCGTCGAAAGATCCCGGCCTCGGTGCTCGAGTGGCAGCTGCGGGAGCGCCTTGGCTCGGCTTTGGCGCGGGTGGAGCTGAGCTAAGTGCCTCCGGGGTGGTGACTACGGACGCGACCGAGGAGCTCCGTCGCCGACTGCAGTCCATCCTGCAAGGCCGCTACTCCCTGGAGCGCACGCTGGGGCAGGGCGGGATGGCGACGGTCTTCTTTGCCCGCGACATCCGTCATGGGCGCGCAGTCGCGATCAAGCTGCTGGACCCCACCGTCACCAGCACCATCGGAGTCGAACGGTTCCTGCGCGAGATATCGATCACTGCCCGCCTGCAACACCCCCACATACTCACGCTGATCGAGTCCGGCCAGGAAAGCGGCCTGGTGTACTACGTCATGCCGCACATCGAGGGCGAATCGCTCAGGTTTCGGGTGAGCCACGAACCGCCTCTCTCGATCACCGGCGCGGTCTGGATCGCTCGCGAAGTCGCCGACGCACTGGCGCACGCTCATGGGCACGGCGTGATTCACCGCGACATCAAGCCGGAGAACATCCTGGTGGCCGACGGCCACGCATGGGTGGCGGACTTCGGCATCGCCCGGGCCATCGAGACCAGCGGCGAGAAGTCCCTCACCATGGCCGGCCTCCCCATCGGGACTCCCGCGTACATGAGCCCGGAGCAGGCAGAGGGCCGACCCGACGTGGACGGCCGGAGCGACATTTACTCGCTGGGATGCGTGCTATTCGAGATGCTCGCCGGCCGACCACCCTTCGTAGGCCGGTCGGCCCGCATCGTGATCAATCAGCATGTTGCCACGCCCCCTCCCTCGGTTGCCGAGTTTCGTCCCGACCTCCCGCGGGAACTGATCGCGGCGGTGGATCGGGCGATCGCCAAAGACCCGAACAACCGGTTTCAGGACGTGAAGGAGTTTGGGGGCGCGCTCGACCTGATCGCGGCCAACGCAGTCGCGACCAGCACCACCCCGCCGGACGCTCACGCCCGCGCCGCGGCAAGCGGGGTGCGTCGAGCCTTGGAGGAAAAGCACGAGCCTCAAGCCCGGGGGAGCAAGTCCGGCGCTCTCCTCCTGGCAGCTGCCGCGGTCGCCGCCCTGGCGCTCGTGGCAACGACCTTGTTCCCGTGGGGCAAGCACCCGGACTCCGCGCAGCCGCAGCCGGCGGCGGCGGTAGCCTCGGATCCGCTGGTTGGAGGCGCACCGGCCTATCGTTCGACGATCGCGGTGATGCCGCTCGTCGCCTACGGTCGCGATAGCCAGTCGACGTTTCTGAGCGAGGGACTCACCGACGAGATCATCGCGCAGCTCTCCCAGATCCGGAATCTCAAGGTGATCTCGCGAACCTCGGTGGTCGCACTTGCGTCCAAGGGCCTCACCATCCCGCAGATCGCGGACACGCTGGGCGTCCGCCACGTGCTCGAGGGATCGCTCCAGCGGGCGGGCGACCGGATCCGGGTCACGCTTCAGCTGATCGATGCCGAGACCGATGCCCACCTGTGGGCTCAGTCCTATGACGAGACGCTCAAAGACGCGATCGCGCTCCGGCGCGACGTTGCGGGCAAGGTGGCCACCGCCCTCGCCATGACGGTGCCGGGGATCGAAGCCCCGCCGGCGGACACTCACAGCGCTCCGGAGAACAGCGCCGCCTACGATGCCTACCTCCGGGGCAGGTACTGGATCGGCCGCATCAA
>Ga0134127_10003184_pt1 | contig 11773 bp, 11 predicted proteins | sample KB31753_FD_96459 | JGI IMG/M metagenome (GOLD analysis project Ga0134127, IMG submission 96459) | Terrestrial soil microbial communities with excess Nitrogen fertilizer from Kellogg Biological Station, Michigan, USA - KB3-175-3 | ecosystem: Environmental > Terrestrial > Soil > Unclassified ...
CCCGCTCCAAGGGGCGCGCCATCATCACGGCCTCGCGGCCCTCCGAGGTGTCCATCGAGCTGCCCGAGCTCGGCCACGGCCTCTTCACCTACTACCTGCTCGAAGGTCTCCGCGGGAAAGGGGATCTCAACCGCGACGGCATCGTCTCGCTCCAGGAGCTCTACGAGTACCTGGAGCAGCAGGTGACCCAGAAGTCGCGGTCGGTGGGCGGCAACCAGCACCCGGTGATGAAGGGCGAGCTGGAAGGCGTGCTGCCGCTGGTGCGCGTGCGCGGGCGCTAGCGCCGCTCAGACGAAGACGAAGCGCGCGCCCTGGGCGCGCGCGGGATCAAGGGGGCCTTTCGGCGTGCCGCCCAGCAAGGTCGCCGCGTACGGCGAGGGGCCGCGGCGCGCGAGCCACTCGGCCAGTGGGCCCGCCCCGGCGGCCACCGGCGCCAGGAGCTCCAGCGCGTGCGGGCCGATGCGAAAGCGCAGGCCGGCCGCGCCGAGATCCTCGCGCTTCACCGGCTCGCCCGGCCGGCCCAGCGGGCCCGCGTACCACCCTGCCGCGCGCGCCACGTCGTCCACCGCCACCGTCACCACGCCCACGCCGGTCACGCCATTGGCGTGGGTGGTCTCGCGCGGCACGCGCTCCGCGCGCGGCGTCCCATCTTCGATGATGAAGGGCGCCACGCCCTGCTGGTCGCGCGCGGGCGCGCAGGAGCTCCAGCGGAGCTGATAGCCGTCCGGGCGGACGCGGCTCCCGGCGCTCCGGTCCTCCATGGTGACGCCGGCGCGCCGGAAGGCGGCCAGATCCGCGTCGAGGTTGTCGGTGCCCAGGCAGAAATCCACCAGGCCGCCGCCCTTCTGCAAGGGCTCCCACCAGCGGTGCGCGCGGCCGTCTTCCCAGTAGGCGATGAGCTCGAGATAGGCGCCGTCGGCGAAGGCCACGAGCGCATTGTGGCTGGCGCGCGCGTGGCGTCCGCCGGGCATCACCGTGAAGCCGAGCGCGCGGTAGCCGGCGATGGCGGTGTCGAGATCGCGCGTCACGACGGCGAGGTGGTCGATGGCTTGGAGCATGGCGGTCCTTTTCGGGTCGGGGGTCAGGGCGGCGTGCCGCGGTGGCGGCGGACGGCGTCGCGCCCGCTGCGGAATCGCATGTCGTCCGGATGGAGGCGCACCGCTTCCGCATAAGCGGCCTCGGCCTCGGCGAGGCGCCCCATGCGCAGCAGCACCGAGCCGAGCCGGGCATGCGCTTCCGCAAAATCGGGCTTGAGCCGGATGGCCTCGCGATAGGCGGCCTCGCTGTCGGCGTGCTTGCCCTGGCGCTCGAGCACCATCCAGAGGTTGAAGTGGTTCTGGCCTTCCTCGGGGCGGCGGCGGAGCGCCTCCCGGTAGGCGGCTTCCGCTTCCGCGTGCAGCCCCTGCGCCAGCAGCACGCCGCCCAGCCCGCGATACGCGGCCGGGCTATCGGGCCGGGCACGGATGGCGGCGCGGAACTCCTCCGCCGCCTCGGCCTGCCGCCCCTGCTCGCTCAGCATCTCGCCGAGGTAGACATGCGTCTTCGCATACCCCGGTTTGAGCCGCAGCGCCTCGCGAAAAGCGGCCTCCGCGGGCGCGTACTTCCCCTGGAGATAGAGCACGGTGCCGAGCCCGCGCTGGAGCGCCGCGTTCTCCGGCTTGACGAGGAGCGCGTCCTGATAAGCCGACGCCGCCTGCGCGTAGCGCCCCTGCCGCCCGAGCCCGATGGCCAGATTGCCCAGCGCCACCACATCGCGCGGGTCCAGGCGCACCGCTTCCCGCAGCGAGGCTTCCGCCTCCGCGTGCTTGCCCTGCCGGCCGAGCGCGATGCCCAGCTCCACGTGGAAGTCGGCGGTCTGGGGCTCGAGCGCCACCGCGGCGCGGAAGGCCCCCTCGGCGTAGAAGTCGAGGCCCTGGGCGGAGAGCGCCAGACCGAGATCGTAGTGCACGTTGGGATCGTCGGGCCGGAGCTCGATGGCGGCGCGATGCGCCTCGGCCTCCTCCAGCCACTTGCCCTCGCGGCGGAGCACCCCGGCCAGCCCACGCTGGAGCCCGACATCGCCCGGCCGCAGGCGAATGGCCTCGCGGAAGGCCGCCTCCGCCTCGGGGAAGCGGCCCTGACGCTCCAGCACGCGCGCGACCCGTCCGTGCCAGGCGGCATTCTGCGGCTCGAGGCGCAGCGCGTCGCGGAACGCCGTGTACGCCTCGGCGTAGCGCCGCGCGTGCCAGAGGGTCACGCCCAGGTGGCCCAGCAAGGTGGCGTCGTCGCCCTTGCGCTGGATGGCGGCGCGATAGGCGAGGGCGGCGTCGTGCCAGCGCCGGAGCCGCCGGAGAGCGTTGGCGAGGTGGATCTGGGGCTTCACCTGCCCCGGCGCCAGGCGCAGCGCCTCCCGGCATGCCAAGGCCGCCTCGGCATGCCTCCCCAGGGCGGTGAGCGTCTGGCCGAGATCGTCGGCGATGATGGCGTTGCGCGGGGCGAGCGCGGAAGCGCGGCGCAGCATCTCCTCCGCTTCGATGTGGAGCCCCTGGCGCAGGAGCGCGAGCCCCATATTGTGGAGCGCCTCCACGCTCGAGGGCGCCAGCGCCACCGCGCGACGGAGCGAGGCCTCCTCCTCGGGCCCGCGCCGGAGCCGCCGATACACCAGCCCCATCCGGAGGTGGATCAGAAGGTGATCCGGGCGGAGACGCGCCGCCGCGCCGTAGGCGGCGGCGGCGTCATCCCAGCGCCGCTGCCGCTCCAGCGCCAGGCCCAGCTTGAAGTGCCCGCGGAAGCCCCGCGGCTCCAGCGTCGTCGCGGCGCGGTACTCGCTCTCGGCATCCGCGGCCTTGCCCTGCTCGAAGAGCGCATCGCCCAGGTCGATGCGCGCCGTCGCCGAACCCGGCCGGAGCCGGACGGCCTCGCGGAACGCCGCCTCCGCTTCCGCCGCCCGGCGCTGCTGCGTGAGGGCGGCGCCGAGCGTGGTATAGGTCGCGCCGCGCGCGGGGTCCCGCGCCAGGGCCTCGCGCGCGAGGCCCTCGGCCTCGGCGTACCGGCCGGCCTTGAGCGCGGCCGTCGCGCGCTGGAGCAGGAGGATCAGCTCGTCCACGGGCGCGCGCTCCTCGGACCGGTCCACGACGCCACGTTAGGAAGCCGCCGCCGGCGTGTCAACCGCCGGAGGAAGGCGCAGGCTGAAACGGCTCCCCGTCTTGGGCGTGCTCTGCACGGTGAGCGTGCCGCCATGCGCGGTCGCGACGCCTCGCGCGATGGCCAGGCCCAGGCCGGTCCCGCCGGTGGCGCGCGAGCGCGCCGCATCCAGGCGGACGAAGGGCTCGAAGATCCGCGCGAGATCGGCGGGCTCGATGCCGATGCCGCTATCCTCCACCGTGAGCACCACGGCGTCCTTCTCGCGCGCGAGCGAGAGCTCCACCTTGCCCCCCGCCGGCGTGTACTTCACCGCGTTCTCCACGAGATTGCGCAGCGCCCGGCGCAGCGCGTCGGCATCGCCCAGCACCTCGGCGGGCGTCGCCGAGCCGAGCCGCACCGTGACCCCGGTGGACTGCGCCAGCCGCGCCCCCGTCTCCAGCGCTTCCAGCACCAGCGGCTCCAGCGCCACCCGCGCCCGCGGCAGCCCGGACCCCGCCGCGGTGGCGCGCGAGAAGAGCAGGAGGTCCTCGGCCACGCGGATGAGCCGGTCCACCTCCTCCAGGCTCTCGCGGAGCACGCGCTGATACTCCGCGGGCGTGCGCGCCGTCCGCAGCGCCACCTCGATGCCGCCCTTGAGCGCGGTGAGCGGCGTGCGCAGCTCGTGGGCTGCGTCCGCGGTGAAGCGGCGCATCTGGCCGAAGGCCGGCTCCAGGCGCGCCAGCATGTTGTTGAGGGTGTCCGCGAGATAGTCCAGCTCGTCGCCGGTGCCGCGGACGGGGATGCGCTGGGAGAGCTCCTCGGCGGTGATGCGGCGGGCCGTCCGCGCCATGGCGTTCACGGGGCCCAGCGCCGCGCGCGCGATGAGCGCGCCGCCCACGGCGGCGAGCCCCACTCCCACCGGCACCAGCGCGAGGAAGATGTGGAGATAGCGGCGGAGCGCGCCGGCGGTGCGGTCGAGGGAGATGCCGACCTGTACGAGCTGATCGAGGCGGCCTTCGCGCACGATGGGCAAGGTGAGAAGCCGCACCCGCTCGCCGCTGGGGAGCAGCAGCGTCTCCACCGTGCGGAGGCCGCGCCGCGCATTGTCGCGCGCCAGCGGCGAGAGCGGCAGCGAGCGGCCGCGCAGGAAGCCGGAGCGGCCTTCGGGCTGCCCCTCGCGGTCACGGAACTGGAAGAACTTGTCGTAGACCTCGGACCCCAGGAGGTCGCGCAGCATGGTCTCCGCCGCGCTGCCGCCCTGCCGGGCATCCGCGGTGTCCCGGATCACCTGCGCCACCGTGCTGAGGGACGCGTCCACGTCCTGGAGGAGGCTCCACGCCAGCACCTCGTAGGAGAGCCAGCCCAGCAGCAGGAGGATGACGAAGAGGAGGCCCGAGTACCAGAGGGTGAGCCGGGTGCGGATGGAGCGGGGCCCGCGCGGGAGCCTCATGGCTCCGCCCGCAGGACATAGCCCGCGCCGCGTATGGTGTGGAGCAGCCGGGGCTCGCCGGGGCCGTCGATCTTGCGCCGGAGGTACCCCACGTAGACGTCCACGATATTGCTCTCGGGGTCGAAGTCCAGCCCCCAGACGTGCTCGGCCAGCAAGGGGCGCGAGAGTACGCGACCGGCGCTGCGGAGGAAATACTCGAGCAGAGCGTACTCGCGCGCGGTCAGGATGATGCGCCGCGCGCCACGGCGCACTTCTCGAGTGGACGGATCGAGGGTGAGATCCGCCAGGCGCAGGACGGGCGCGCGCTGCCCCTGGCCCCGGCGAAGCAGGGCCCGCACACGCGCCAGCAGCTCATCGAACGAGAACGGCTTGGTGAGATAGTCGTCGGCGCCGTGGTCGAGCCCGGCCACCTTGTCGGCTACGGTGTCGCGGGCGGTGAGGAGCAGCACCGGGGTCGGCACGCCCCTGGCCCGCGCGGCTTTGAGAACCCCGAGCCCGTCGAGCCGGGGCAGCATCACGTCGAGGACCACGAGGTCGTAGGGCGGGCCACCGGTCAGGAGGTCGAGCGCGGTGGCGCCGTCGGCGGCCTGCTCGACGGCATACCCCTCCTCCTCGAGCCCCTGCCGGATGAAACTCGCGACCTTCCGCTCGTCCTCCACGACGAGGATGCGCATCTCATCGCTACGGTACCACCGCCGCCGAGAAGGTCAGGCGGTTGTGGCAGCGCGGGCAATCCAGCGCCCGCTCGCCCCGGAGGCGGCCGCCGGCGGGAAAGTCCTGCTCCACGCCGCAGCGCGGACAGCGCCCGTGCACCCCGAGCAGGCGCATGTCCTCGCGCGAGCGCAGCACGGCAAGCACGATCCCCGTGGTCACCAGCGACGGCACGAGGAAGAAATGAGCCAGCGGGATGAAGAGGCACGGGATGGCCGCTCCCCAGCAGATCCCCAGCGCCGCCAGCGCCCGGCGCATCCGGCGCTGCGGGCTCTGGCGCACCACCCGCGCGGTGGCCGCCAGGCTCGGCGCGCCGAAGGCGCCCAGCGTCCCTCCTATCTCCTCCGTCCCATCGTCACTCACCCGACCATCTTCGCACAGCCTGCATGAGCTCCCGATGAGAGGGACATGAGAAGATCTCTCACATGGAGACGCGTCCCCTCGGCGGCAGCGGCCTCACCGTGCCCGTCGTGGGCATGGGCACCTGGCAGACCTTCGACGTGCGTGATCCCGCCGCCGTCCAGCCCGTGACCGATGCCGCGCTGGCGGGGGGCGCCACCTTCTTCGACTCCTCGCCCATGTACGGGCGCGCGGAGCGCGTGCTCGCGGAGACGCTCGGCGTCCGGCGCGCGGGGGCGCAGATCGCCACCAAGGTCTGGGCCGGCTCCGCGCGCGAGGGGCGCGAGCAGATCCGCCAGGCGCTGGAATGGTACGGCGGCAAGGTGGACCTCTACCAGATCCACAATCTGACCGCGTGGCGCGAGCATCTCCCCTATCTCGAGGAGCTCCAGGTCCAGGGCGCGGTGGGCGCCATCGGCATCACGCACTACAGCTCCAGCGCGTTCCGCGAGATGGCGGCGATTCTCGAGACCGGCCGGATCACCGCCATCCAGGTGCCGCTCAATCCCCTGGAGCGCGAGGTGGAGCGCCATCTCCTCCCGCTGGCCGCCGCGCGGAATATCGGCGTCGTGGTCATGCGGCCCCTGGGGCAGGGCTCCCTCGCCCGGCGAGCGCCGGCGGCCCGCGAGCTCGGCTTCCTCGCCGACCATGGACTGCGCAACTGGGCGCAAGCGCTTCTCAACTGGGGGATCAGCGACGCGCGCGTGAGCGTGAGCATTCCCGCCACGAGCAGCCCCTTGCACATGGCCGACAACTGCGCGGTGGGCGACGCGCGGCGCTTCGACGAGGCGGCGCGCGAGCGCGTGGCCGCCCTCGCCGCGCGGCTCTAACGGCGCGTCAGCGAATAGCCCGGCCGCGCGTGGGCCGTCAATCGAGGCCCCGCCCGCGCAAGAGCGTCGCCAGCTCCGCAACCTCCTCGTCCTCGCTTCGCCCCGCGTCGGTGCGATAGGTGAGGTCCGCGTCGCGGTAGAGCGGCGCGGCGGCGGCCCAGATGGCGGCCAGGTCCTCCTCCAGCGAGACGCCCGGATTCACGCGCGGCCGATCGGCGGCGCGAACGCGGGCAGCGAGGGTGGCCAGCTCGGCCTCGAGGAACACGGTCACCCCGGTGCCGCGCAGGGCGTCGCGATTCCAGGCGTAGCGGACGGTGCCGCCACCCAGCGCGCACACCGCCCGCGTCGCGCCGGCGAAGCGCTTGACGATCGCATACTCGCGCTCGCGGAAGGCCAGCCAGCCTTCCTCGCGCACCAGCTCGTGAAAGCTCCGGCCGAGATCGGCGTCCAGCTCCCGGTCGAGGTCGAGGAAGGAGCGGCCGAGCCGGTCCGCCAGCCGCCGGCCGAGCGTGGTCTTCCCGGAGCCGATCAGCCCCGAGAGGTAGACGTTCACCGCGTGGCGGCGTCGCGCGCGGCGAGAATCAGCTCGGGAAAGGTGTAGGAGGGCAGCGCGCAGCCGGGAGCGAGGAAGAGCTTCTCCCGGCCCGCGTCCGCGATGGCGCCGCGGATCTGGCCGCGGATATGCGCGGCGGATTCGTACGCGAAGCGCCCCTGGCTGATCCCACCCATGAGGGCCAGGTCCGTGCGACGGCGCGCCTCGCCCAGGCTGGGGCCGGAGTCGCGGTCGGCCCAGGACAGCGCGTGCACGGGGTACTCGATCATCCGGTCGAAGAAGATGTGGTTGCCGTGGGCATGGAGGACGTGGAGCGTGCCGCGGCCCCGGATGGCCTCCAGCAGCGCCATGTCGTACGGCCGCATGAAGCGCTCGTACTGATCGCGGCTGACGAACTCCGTGGACGCCGGCACGGAGAGGAAGATGCCGCCCGCCCCGCGCTGGAGCGCCGCCTGCGCGTAGCGGATCAGGTTGTCGTTGACGGCGCCCAGCGCGCGACCCAGCGCGGCCGGATGCTCGCGCATCATGTCGTCGATGGCGCCCTTCACGACGTTGCGGCGCAGCGTGTTCCAGGCGTTGAAGAGCGTGTCCACCACGAGCGCGCGACCGGCCAGCGCCCGCGCGGTGATCTCGACCACCTTGAGCTGGGCGCCCAGGGGCGTGTCCTCGAGCTCGAGGGGGCCCAGGCGCTCGAGGTCGGCGGCGCGATCGAGCGTCTCCACTCCCTTGGGCATCGGGTAGGAGTAGTCGTTCATCAGCTTCAGCCAGTCCAGATCGTAGGCGTCGAAGAAGTCGAGGTGCGCCTGGGCCATGCGGTCGGCGGGGGCGTGCTGGAGCCCGAAGTGATACCAGATGGTGAACGGAGGATGGTCCAGAGGGGCTCCGGACAGCGCCGCGCGGACACGCTCGAGCTTGTTCATGGCGTGATGGGCTCGTCGACGAAGACAGTATACGTCCGCGGGCGTCCGCGCGTGGCGTCCGCCGGATCCACGTAGAGGATGGACGTCGTGCCGCGGATCTGGGCGGGCAGGATGGCGCAGCGGACGAAGGACGTCTCCTCGGTGGTGGACGCCTGGGCCAGCACCGGCTCGCGCCCGCTCTCGAACCAGCAATCGCCCGGGCGCATGAGGCGCCCCGGCGCATCGCCCACCGTCACGGTGAGGGACCCGCGCAGGAGGCAGCGGATCCCGCCCCCGCGATGGCCGTGCCGGGGAGCCACCATGCCCGGCGCAAAATCCACGCGGTCGCAGCGCATGAGCCAGGCGGCCTTCGGATCGAGCGCGATCGGATGCTCGAGGAGCACCCGTCCGCCCGCCGGCGGCGGCGGCTGGCGCACCAGCTCGAAGGCGAGGAAGCTGAGCGCGTCGCGATAGGACTGCACGCCGCAGGCCCCGGCGGCAAAGACCGCCGCCTCCCGGCCCACCGAGGCACCGCCTTCGGCGTGACCCGGCGTGACGAGGCGGATCGTCCCCGCGCGCACGAAGAGCACGCGCGACCCCTTCGAGAAGGATCGGATGGCTCCGCTTTCCAGGCGGTGCTCGACCAGCCGCAGCGACCACGCCATCGCCCGGTGCGCTCACTCGCCGCGCAGCGTCGGATCCAGGACGTCGCGCAGCCAGTCCCCCGCCCGGCTCACGATGATGGACGTGGCCATGAGCACGAGACCCGGCACGGTGGAGATCCACCAGGCGGAGTCCAGATACTCGCGCCCTTCCTGCACCATGCCGCCCCACGACGGGGTGGGCGGCTGAATGCCCAGGCCCAGGAAGGACAGCGTCGCCTCGAGCACGATGGCCCGCGCCAGCTCGAGCGTCGCGATCACCACCAGGGTGGACAGGACGTTGGGCAGGATGTGCTGGAGTATGATCCGCGGGAAGGAGCCGCCCAGCGCGCGGATGGCGTCCACGAACTCGCGCGAGCGGAGCGTCAGCACCTGCGAGCGGAGGACTCGCGCATAGGCCACCCAGCCGGAGAGCCCGATCACCACGATGAGAGTCGGAAAGCTCGGGCCCAGGACCGCGATGATGCCGATGGCGAGCAGGATGAACGGAAAGGCGAGCTGGGCGTCCGCGACGGTCATGATGATGCTATCCGCCCAGCCGCCGCGGAACCCGGCGAGGATGCCCAGCGTCGAGCCCATGATGCCGCCCACCAGCACGGCGGCAAAGCCCACGCTGAGCGAGACACGCGAGCCCCACATCACGCGCGAGAGCACGTCGCGCCCGAGGTGATCGGTGCCGAAGAGATGCGCGCGCCCGTCCGCGCCCTCGAGGGTGGGCGCGGCGAGCCGCCCGCGCAGCGACTGGCGCGTGGGGTCCTGGGGCGCGATCCACGGCGCAGTCAGCGCCACCAGCCCTAGGAGCAGGACGAACACCAATCCGATGGCGGTGAGCAGGGGCACGCGCAGGCGCCGGCGGCGGCGCGCGACGCGCGGGAGCGCCGCGGGGGCCGCGTCAGCCCGCGCGGATGCGGGGGTCGAGGGCACCATAGATGAGGTCGATGGCGAAGTTAATGACGATGAAGGCCACCGCCGACAGGAACACCGCGCACTGCACCACCGGATAGTCGCGATTGTAGATGCTCTGCACGGCGAGGCGGCCGATACCCGGCCAGGAGAACACCGTCTCCGTCACCACCGCGCCGCCAAGGAGCGTGCCGAACTGGAGCCCCGTAATGGTGACGATGGGAATAGCGGCGTTCTTGAGCGTGTGCTTGGCGACGATGATCGCCTCGCCCAGCCCCTTCGCCCGCGCGGTACGAATATAGTCCGCCCGCATCACCTCGAGCACCGCCGAGCGCGTGAGCCGCGCGATCGACGCCATGGCGAAGGCCCCCAGCGTCAAGGCCGGCAGGACGAGATTGGTCCAGTCGCCGCGGCCGGAGGTGGGGAACAGCCCGGCCTGGAGCGAGAGCAGCAGGATGAACAGAATGCCCAGGAAGAAGGTGGGCGCGGACTGGCCGACGAGGGCCAGCCCCATCACCGTGTGATCGACCACCGAGTTCCGGTACATCGCGGAGATGAGGCCCACCGGAATCGCAATGATCACCGCGAGGCCGAAGGCGGTCAGCGCCAGCTCGAACGTTGCGGGCAGATAGCCCATCACCACGCGGGCGGCCGGCTCCCGGAAGTGGATGGAGCGGCCGAAGTCGCCGCGGAGAAGATTGCCGAGGAACACGGCGTATTGCACCGGCAGGGCCCGATCGAGGCCAAGATCGCGCCGGACCCGCTCCATCTCGCTGGGGGGCGCGTCGGGGGGCAGCAGCAGCGGCACCGGATCGCCGGACAGACGCATGACCACGAACACCACGGTGGAGACGAGCCAGAGCGCGATGAGGGCGCGGAAGAGGCGGTAGCTGACGAAGGGTACGAGGCCGCGCATAACGGGAGGGGCCGGGGTCGCGCGACCCCGGCCCCTCGACGACTATCTAGGCGCGGCGCATCTTGAGGGCGAAGCGGCGTACCTCGAACTGCTGATTGGGATTCGGGGTCCACTCCACGTACTTCTGGAGACCGTAGTCCTCGTAGGGCTGGACCACCGGGAGCCAGGGGAAGTGCTCGTGGAAGATGGTGGTCATCTCCTTGTAAGCCTGCCCGCGGAACTTTTCATCCACGGAGAAGCGCGCCGCCGCCCCCAGCTCGTCCCACTTGGCGTGGCGCCAGTAGTCCTGTGGCCCGCCCGGTCCGAGCAGCCGCCACATCATGCCGTCCGGATCGGCCAGGGTGGAGGTCGGATCCGACCAGAAGACGCCCTTGAAGCTCTTCTCGCGGTTCTTCTGGGCGCGGACGGAGTACTCAAGCACCTCCACCTTGGCGTTCACGCCCACGTCCTTCCACATGGCCTGGATGGCCTCGGCCATGGGCTTGTCGTTGGCGAGGTAGCCGGCCGTGGTCTCGATGAAGATCTCCTCGCCCTTGTAGCCGGCCTTCTTGAGCCGATCGCGCGCCTCGGAGGGGTTGTAGGCGAGCGGAGGGAGCGAGGCGTCCCAGTGGTTATCACCCTTGGCGATAGGCTGGCTGGGCACGATGCCGCGCCCACGCCAGAGCTCCTTCACGATGAGGGCGCGGTCGATGGCCAGCGACAGCCCCTGCTTCACGAGCGGATTGTCCAGCGGCGGGCGCTTGCTGTTCACCGCGAGCACGTAAAGCCCGGCGTAGAGCGCGCCCACGAACTTGGTATTGGCGCCGCCGGCGACCTTCTCGCCTTGATCCGGAGGCAGCTGGGTGATGACGTCCACCTCGCCCTTCTGGAGCGCGGCGATGCGGGGCGCGATCTCGGGAATGGGCCGGAAGACCACCCGATCCACCTCGATCTTGCCGCCCCAGTAGTCGGGATTGGCCTCCAGCACCGCCTTGTCGTCCTTGGTCCACGAGGCGAGCTTCACGGGGCCGGTGCCCACCGGCTTGGCGTTGAAGCCATCCGCGCCCACCGTCTCGAGATACTTCTTGGGGACGATCTGGCCGCCGTAGAAGGCCAGCCGCGCGGGCAGCAGCGGGTCCGGCTTCTTGGTGGTGATGACGAGCGTATAAGGATCCGGCGCCTCGATCTTCTCGATGGTGCTGAAGACCGTGGCCACCATGGTCTTGGCCTCGGGATTGTAGGTGCGCTCGATGCTGGCCTTGGCGTCCGCCGAGGTGAACGGATCGCCGTTGTGGAACTTCACGCCCTGGCGGAGCTTGAACTGATAGGTTGTGTCGTTGGTCCGCTTCCACTCCGTGGCCAAGCCGGG
>Ga0134127_10003186_pt1 | contig 11768 bp, 15 predicted proteins | sample KB31753_FD_96459 | JGI IMG/M metagenome (GOLD analysis project Ga0134127, IMG submission 96459) | Terrestrial soil microbial communities with excess Nitrogen fertilizer from Kellogg Biological Station, Michigan, USA - KB3-175-3 | ecosystem: Environmental > Terrestrial > Soil > Unclassified ...
AACGATCTTCGCCATCATGCCTCACGCATCCCTCAATATTCACTCAGTCCTCATCACTCATCACTCATGACTCAGTACTCAGTACTCAGTACTCAGAACTATTTGTTTAGATTCCCAGTCGCGCAATTGCTGCTTCATCTTCTTCCGTGTAGGGATCCGTCAACTATCGTTCCTTAAACTGATCAAGCTCCCAAACTTCGAGGTGAGTCAGGTAACCCATGACCGCGACGTCGCCAACCACTGCCGCACTCTTGCGCAGCAAAGGATGAATCAACACGCGGCCTTGCGCATCCATCGTCGACTGCTGACCGTAGTAGTTCGTTCTGTCAAGGAACTTTCGCCGAGCGGGATCCATTGTGGGGAGGAGCGAAAGACGTTGCTCGATGGATTCCCATTCCGGGAGGGGGTAAATGCGGACGTTATTGCCCGAAAGACTAGTTATGTAAAACTCTTTGCCGTGTTTCTCTTCAATCAGCCGACGGAAGGGAGTCGGCACCTTCAGTCGGCCCTTAGAGTCTATTCGGGCCGTGTAATTTCCCCGCAGCATAGGTTTCGCATTAATGAGATTGTGGGTGGCCGTCCAGGAAAAGTTGCCTTATGATCGGTCGCCACGAGGTTGGACCCACTTCCGACCACTTCCGACCACCCGGATCCGGATAGTACGCTGGGGTTTCTGGGCTGTCAACAAGAAAATAAGCAATTGTTTAAGACTTTGCCCGGTCAGTCCGCGTTCTCTACAATAACTGTACGCCGCTTGTCTGCCACCTCCCTCTCAATGCTTTCTTAAATATGACGAAATAGCCAACTGCCAGGCCATGATGTATATTGGCCCGCCGTCATACCGTTCTATTTATTGAGGATTGATCAGCATCCGGATGGAGCCAACCTTCGGTCGACTGCCCGACCTTCTGCTTTTCGGCTTGATCGCCGCGGCCGCAAACCTGTTGGGCGGCCTCCTTTTGATCAAGGCTGGGGCGCATCGGTTAGGTGAACGATTTCTTAAATACCTGGTTGCCCTTGGCGCTGGTTTCATGCTGGCGGCAATCTTTATCGAGATCCTGCCGGAAACCATTAGCCTTTGGACAAAGGGATCGGGCGACGGCGCAGCAGAGTCAGTGGTTGGCGCAATGACCCTGCTACTTGCGGGCTATCTGGTCATCCAACTCTTTGAACACACTATTGCGCCTCATTTTCACTTTGGCGCGGAGACCCACCCCGAGTCGTTCATGAAGCCTTCGGCGGCGTACACCGCCATTGGTGGCTTATGGATTCATACATTCTTTGATGGTGTATCAATAGCCGCCGCCTTCTTAGTGAGTTTCCGCGTTGGTTTGCTTGTCTTCATCGCCATTCTTTTGCACAAAATGCCCGAGGGGTTCACTGTGGCATCGATCATGCTGGCAACCGGGCGATCGGCAAGGAAAGCTCTCATAGCGACGGCCGCAATCGGCGCCGCGACGTTAGCGGGTGTGATAGGAGTTGCATTGCTACATGCCCAGGTTGAGTCGGCAACCGCCTACGCCTTGCCATTTTCCGCCGGCGTGACTCTTTACGTGGCAGCAAGTGACCTCATTCCTGAGGTCAATCACAACGAAGAGAGGAACCCCACGGTTTCTATCGTCGTTTTTGTCGGCGTGGCTCTGTTCTACCTTCTTCATAGGCTGATTGCACCATGGACTTGAGGTTTAGGACCGGGAAACAGATGCGTTCTAGATTCGCGTTGCGTTCACCTTTTAAGGTCGCTCTTTCTGCCCTCGCTCTCGCGCTGTTGCTTTGCTTTTCTGTTCAGCGCGCCAGCGGTCAGTTAAAGCCGCAATCGCCTGTTCCCCTGCCCGTACCGTTCACTCCGATCGTCGACAATGCACACGTAATCGATCCGGAAACTAAACAGCGCCTGGAATCTATCTACCTAAACCTTAAGCAGCGCGCGGACATTGAGTTTGCTGTCGTAACAGTACCGACCACAGGTGAGCGAGACATTTTCGAATACTCGTTGGATGTCGCGCGTGGTTGGGGTATTGGCTCGAAAGAGGGCGATAAAGCCGGACTATTACTCCTTGTAGCGGTAAATGACCGCAAGTACTTTACCCAGGTTAGTGATCACCTTGAGGGCGATCTGCCTGACGGTTTAGTTGGACAGATTCAGCGTGAACGCCTCGTCCCCCAATTCAAACGCGCGAACTATAGTCAAGGTATTTCCGATACGATTCAGGCGTACGTTGCCACGCTCGCCGCAAAACGCGGATTCAATGTTGAAGGCATCGACCAGAGTTACGCTTACCGCGCTACAGCGCAGCAACCCACGGCAAGAACGGGTCCGGTAGGATTGCCCAGTTCGTGCTGCACTGCTTTAATTATTCTTTTCATAGTAATTCTGATTCTGTCTTCCTCAAGAGGAGGAGGCGGTGGAGGTTGTCTCAACATGTTGCTGCTCGGTTCGCTCTTCAGCGGCGGCCGCAGAAGTAGTTGGGGTGGATCGAGCGGCTGGGGCGGCGGCGGATTCGGGGGAGGAGGCGGCGGAGGCGGCTTTGGCGGCGGATTCGGTGGCGGAGGCAGCTTTGGCGGGGGTGGTTCAGGAGGTAGTTGGTAGCGATTGCCCCCAGGTCTTAACTAAGTTGAAGATTTTGATAGTATTCGGAATCGAATAGAGCGATGACAAAAAGAATAGTCCAAGAAGCGCTTAATAGCCTCGTTAGTGATCTGCGGTCAACGCATGGCGATAATCTCGCTTCCGTGGTTCTGTATGGCTCAGCGGCCGCTGGCGATCACGTCGAACTCCGGTCCGATTACAACTTACTCATCGCCCTTAACCGGATCACTCCGGAAGATTTGCGGCAAGCGCAGGCCCCGATGAGAGAATGGCGCCGGTTGGGTCATCCCCTTCCTGTTTACTTCACCGTTGAGGAACTATCTGATGCGTCCGACGTATTTCCCATCGAGTTTCATCAGATGGCTAACGCGCGCATCGTCCTATTCGGCAAAGACCCTTTCGAGTTCGTCAAACTCTCAAACCTCCATCTTCGCCACCAGGCTGAGTACGAATTACGAAGCAAGTTGATCCAATTGCGCCGGCTCTACATCCCTGCTTCCGTCTCAATTGATAAATTATGCGACTTAATGACCGAGAGTCTGTCGAGCTTTGCTTCGCTCTTTCGCGCGGTGCTCATTCTGGAAGGCAAGGATGCGCCGGTCGCGAAACCTGACTGTGTGCGTGAGACGGTCAAGTTGTTGCGTTTGGATCCGGTACCTTTCGAAAGAATTTTTGCAATCCGTGCAACAGGTGAAAAGCCTGCGACAGACGCAGAGGCAAACGATGTGTTCAGTGCTTACATGGCGCAGATTGAACAAGTTGTGGAGGCAGTCGACGAGAGGAAAGTAGAAGAAACCCCCTGACGATAAACAGACCGCGAAATGGCTGGTGAATTGAAACTGAGAAACCGCCGGGAGAATAAGAGATGAATCACAGAAGAACATTGTTATTGAGCTTAGTTGTTTTCGTAACCTTATTGGGAAGCGGCTGCGGCTATAACACTCTTACCACTAAGCAGCAAAACGTTAAGGCCAAGTGGGCCAACGTTGAAACTCAGCTCCAACGTCGCGGAGATTTGCTAAACAATCTTGTTGAGTCGGCAAAACTGGCGGGCGTCCAGGAACAGGAGGTTTTCGGAAAGATTGCCGAGGCAAGATCCAAGCTTCTGAATGCTACGCAACAAGCGCCTCAGGGTGAAGGCGGAGATAAGTCTCCGGAGCAAAAACAAGCTGTTATTGATGCGGCAAACAGTTTCGGCGGCACAGTCGGGCGTTTGTTGGTATTGCAGGAGGCGTATCCGCAGTTACGTTCGAATGAGAACTTTTTGAAGCTTCAGGATGAAGTTGTGGGGACTGAGAATCGCATCGCGACGGCGCGTAAGGACTATAACGACGGAACGCAGGACTACAACACCACGCGGGCGCAGTTCCCAACCGTCATTTCTGCGAAGCTGTTTGGTTTCAAAGAAGAGCCGTACTTCAAGGCCGAGGAAGGTGCGACTCAAGCTCCGCGTATCGATTCAAGCACGCTGCGGCAGAATCAGAACGCAGGAACATCTAAATAGACTGTTGCAGGCAGTTCTGATCAAACCCAAGCGACCTGGCTTTCTAAAACCCGCGAAGGGGTTTCGGTAAGCCAGGTCGCGTAACTTTTTCAGAGCTTCCTGCAATTAATGCGTACTCTTGTGTAAGAAAAGATCGCGGAGCAAAGGTTGTCTCTGGTCAAAACCCTCGCGAGCTGCACATCGCGCAATGATCGCAAGGTTTTTCCCCTGGTTCGACGCTACAAGTCTTCTCTTTCACAAAAAAGTCCACGAGTTCTGACACTGCCGCCTCTTCCACGCCAAACCGTTCCTGGCTTGGATGGTAGGCATTGACACCAGCCAACCACGGTGAGTGAGTAAGCGGAACAGGGCGGTCTGCTCCTCTCAAGGGCGTCGTAATGTAAGGCATGCTGGGAGCGGCAGTAACACTCGAATCTGAACGAACCTTCGTCTCTATCTGAACAAGTCGGTTTTGCAGCTCGGCCAACATGGCCTTCATAGTCGCTAATTCCGAACTGACTTCAGCTCGCAGATTCGCCCCCGGTACGTTTGATTGAACTCCAGAATCACCCGACACACGTTTAGCGATTCGTTCTGCGATTAATCGTGCTTGCTCCGTGCTCATTATTGTGTTCTCGACCCTGCCAGTCCTATCAGGCGTAATAATTATTCGTCGACTAAAAGGTCGATGCGGTCTACGACGCCAACTATTGCGGAATCAATCGCCGCGCCAGGCTTTCCTGTTGCCGCGGTCGAAGCGCCCCAACCCTCTTGAACTATCAAGACCCGGTCTCCAACGCCCGCATCAACGGCATTCAGCGCCAAAACGGTTGTATTAGTATCGGCGCCCTCGGGGTCGATCTGCTGGCACAGCATTACACTGGCACTTTCGTAACGCTGATTTTTCTTTGTGGCGACGATATTTCCTACCACACGTGCGAGGATCATGGCCCAGCCCTTTAACCCCGGGTTACGTGAGAGTTCGAATCAACTATAGCGATTATCGTGCAGTCGGTCGGCGTATCTTCCCGTTTGAATGGAAAACTCGCTTCTTTGCCACGACACCAGAAAACAAGATCGCCCTTGCCTGCTCCAACCGAATCAACAGCAACCATTGGCTTGCCACTCGGCTCAAGGTCCTTGTTCAAAGTTTGCACCACGAGCAGCGTTCGCCCTTCGAGCGATTCGTTCTTGACGGTAGCGACCACGGTACCGATGACGCGGGCAAGTTGCATGGTTCAACGAATCGTGAATCGTGAATCGTTTCAAACAGGTAACTGGTGAATGGTAAATCGTAAGTAGTTCACGATTCACGATTCACGATTCACTGGCCGTGATATCCACAGTATCAATCACGCCTACAATCGCTGCATCGACCGGCACATCTTTCATTCCCTGTGCCAGGCGTGCGCTCGAGCCTGCTACAACCAGAACCCTTTCATGAAAACCCGCCCCTACTGTGTCAACAGCAACCACATAGCCAGTGGTGTCGGTGCCATCAACATTGATGGGACGAACGATAAGCAACTTTTTCCCAGATAGCCGCTCGTCTTTCTGCGTTGATACGACGGTGCCGAGAATGCGCGCGATAATCATGCTTAACTGCGATTACCAATGGGAAGAGCGTCGTCAACGCTGCCATGTGGGCGAGGAATAACATGTACGCTCACAAGTTCACCCACCCGGCGGGCCGCCGCGGCCCCTGCGTCAGTTGCCGCTTTCACAGCTGCGACATCACCGCGCACAATAGCCGTCACAAAGCCGGCGCCAATCTTCTCGTAGCCAATTAGCGTAACGTTAGCGGCTTTGACCATCGCGTCTGCTGCTTCAATCATTGCAACTAAGCCTTTGGTTTCCACCATGCCGAGTGCTTCTTGTGGCATCTTCTATGCTCCTCTTATCGTGAATCGTGAATCGTGAATCGTTTCAAACACGTAAATAGTGAATCGTGAATGGTGAATAGTAAATGGCGCTCTTTGCCGAACCATTTACCATTTACTATTCACCATTCACCATTTGCCGTTTACTGGTCATTGCGACTGACTGCTTCCGAGAGAAGTTCAACCAGCTCTTCTCGCGTCAAAGAAATCTTCCCCGACCCATTAGCCTGACCATCCCAGGTTTTGCTCTTTGGCGGTCTATCGCCACTGGGACAAGCTAACTGAGTTTCGTGCAAATAGCCACAAGCCTGGCAGCGCGCGCTTTCACCAAGATAACCTGCGGCCTCGCGCACATTGATCAGCTTTTCGACCGCGTCTGCTGGTAAGTTTCTCGACCCGCCCAGTGAGCGTGCAAGAATAGTAATTCGTGCGGTGTGTTCTAAAGTTTCCAGCCGGTCAAACGCCTGCCACAGATCTGCTCCATACGCTACGGCCCCATGGTTCGCCATTAGCAGCGCATTGTGATGCTTCACGAGAGGACGCATAGCTTCGGTCAATTCGTTGGTCGAGGGAGTTCCATAGGAGGCAAGCGGCACACACCCGAGCGTTAGGATAACTTCGGATAGTATCGGCTGATCAATTGCGAGACCCGCAACGGCGAAGGCTGTACCGTGTGGAGGATGCGCATGACAAACGGCTCTTACATCAGGGCGCTCACGGTAAATTAGTGTATGCATCGCTAGCTCGCTGGACGGCTTGCGATCGCTTAGCGCCTTTCCTTCGAGGTCTGTCAAGGCCAGCGAGTCTTCGGTCATCCGGCCCTTGCACGTCATCGTAGGTGTAGCCAGGATGCGACCATCGTCCAGACGTACGCTGATGTTGCCGTCCGAGGAGACAACGTAACTGCGTTCATACATGAGACGACCAACGCGCACTACGTCGCGCCGGGCGGTTTGCTCATCCATCAGGTACCGGTTATAGCCGGCGCTCCTTTTGCTCGACGGCCCGCATAAAACGCTTGCTGCGTCGCGCATTGGTCACTGCGCTAATCTGTGGTCTTGCCAGGAAATAGGATAATGATTCCAGTGAAGTCGTTAAGTCAACAGTCTTAACCTTTACCCCTAGTCGCGCGTTCAAGGAGGCCGGCGCGAAGTTGAGCACAGCTTTGACGCCGCCGGCAGTAACCTGGTTCAAGACACGTTGGGCTGCCCGGGCGGGAACGGCGATCACCGCAACATCAACGGCTTCCTCCTTAACTACTCGCGTGATCTTCTTTACGTCGTGTACCGGAATCTTGCCTGACCCGATATGCTCACCGATCTTTGAGGCGTCATTGTCAAACAATGCGACGACTGTGAAATTTGACTTTTCAAAACCCTGGTAATTCGCTAATGCAGTACCCAATCTTCCGGCCCCGATGATCGCTACTCGATGAGGTCTATCAAGGCCAAGGATTTTAGTGATGTGCGACCGCAATTCTTCCACGAAGTAGCCGACGCCACGCACGCCAAATTCTCCAAAATAACCAAGGTCTTTCCTAATCTGAGCTGAATTGAGATTGAACTGCTTGGCCAGCATTTGTGACGAGATGGTCTTGATTCCCGCCGCGGAGAGAGTGTTCAAGCAGCGAAGGTAGACGCTTAATCGGTTTGTAGTCAGCTCTGAGATTTTTTCTGACTTCATGAAGGACCCTTTAATGCCAAGTATAGCTCCATTGTCTGATATTGGGTAACGTGAGTAAGTGTCCTAAATGTCTCTTCAGGGTTCGTATGGTATGAGCATCAGACGATCCACGAAACACACGAACGAACACGAGCATCGCTGGTGTGATGAGGTCAGTACCACCGCGCGGTAGCGGGTGGGTCGCGTTTCTATAGCTCACGCGCTGGGAGTGGACTCACCCGCTACCGCGTGGTGGTACTGACTTCATTTCAGCGAGGCACGATCATTTGAACCAAAACACTCATAGAGCATTACTAAAATTTTCGGTTGCGTTGCCCAATTGCGCGGCCATCAACTACAATCGCGTACGCTTAACCAAAAGCTTCGCCACGGCCCACACATCCATAAATGATCGCGCATCTATCCGGTACCCTACTTTCCAAACAGGCGACGACGGTAATCCTCGATGTTGCCGGTGTCGGTTATGAAGTTACGATTCCGGTCTCTACCTTTTATGAGTTGGAAGAGCCGGGAGCAAACGTCCAGCTTCGCATATACACGCATGTGCGAGAGGACGCGCTTCAGCTTTACGGCTTCAAGACAGCACGTGAGCGAGAGCTTTTTTTACGACTGATCTCCGTAAGCGGTATCGGACCAAAGCTCGGTATCACTCTGCTTTCGGGAATGAGCGCGGACGAAATGATTGCATCAATTCGCACGAATAATCTCGCCCGTCTGACATTAATTCCCGGCGTAGGTCGAAAAACCGCAGAACGCCTCGTGATGGAACTTCGTGATAAGGTGGCTTCGTTATCATCTCCGGAACTTGAGGAAGAACTCGGAGCGAAGCCCGGCGCTGCTGTCGTACCTACGGAAGATTCGATGCGGTCGGACGCGCTCTCGGCTTTATTGAATCTTGGATATCAACGCGGCGCCGCCGAAAAAGCAGTCAACGTTGCGTTGAACGAAGTAGGAGACGTCTCTGTTGAGTCGATCTTACGCCAGAGCTTGCGCAAGCTTGCAAAAGGATGACTGGATTTATGTCGTCGAAGGGTGATATGAGTTCTTCGCTTATTACAATTCACCAGTTTATTTAGCTTGAGCGATTTCATGATGTCGACAGAGAAGCCAGCTCGGGTTCGAGACGAGTTATTGAACGACGAAGAACGCCAGTTTGAACTGACTGTTCGCCCTACACGGCTGGCTGAATATATCGGACAAAAACAGGTCAAGGAGAATCTGCGTGTCTACATGAAAGCGGCCCTGAATCGCAGAGAGGCTTTGGACCACGTGCTCTTGACCGGCCCACCCGGCCTGGGCAAAACGACACTCGCACATATCATTGCCAATGAAATGGGCGCGGAGATGCGGTCAACCGCCGGTCCAGCGATAGAGAAGGCGGGTGATATTGCGGCGTTACTGACAAACCTGCAGGAAGGTGACGTCCTGTTTATCGATGAAATCCATCGCTTGCTTCCTGCCCTCGAAGAAAAACTATATCCAGCGATGGAGGATTATCAACTGGACTTGTTGATCGGTCAGGGTGCCGGAGCAAGATCAATCAAACTCGAACTACCAAAATTCACTTTGGTAGGAGCTACTACTCGCGCAGGTTTGATCACGGCTCCATTGCGTGGCCGTTTTGGCATCGTATTTCATCTCGACTTTTACCCGCACGAAGATCTCGAAGTGATCTGCAAGCGCTCGGCCGAAATCCTTGGGGTTGCCATCGATGACGAAGGCGCTCGCGAGATTGCGCGTCGATCACGCGGTACGCCGAGAATTGTCAATCGCCTGTTACGGCGGGTGCGCGACTATGCGGAGGTTGACTACGATGGGAATATTACAAAAGCCATAGCCAATGATGCCCTGAACCGTATGGAGGTAGACACGTACGGACTCGACGAAATGGATCGAAAATTACTGTTGACGATAATTGAAAAATTTAACGGCGGACCGGTTGGCCTGGGGACCATTTCAGCCTCGATTCATGAAGAGAAGGATTCGATCGAGGAAATAATCGAACCTTATTTGATCCAGATTGGGTTCCTGGATCGAACGCCTCGCGGTCGCATGGCAACCAGGCATGCATACGACCATTTCGGCATTAGTCTTTCCAACCCCCACAAGCCCAGCCTGTTCGATTCTCATTAAAGATTTTGTTAGCGTATCAAATCGGTTAACAATCAATTTTCAGGTCTGAACCTAAATGAGAAGGCTTTCTTCGTTCTCGCGTCACTCATTCGGCGTAAAAAACCGCGGGCCCTGGCGGTCAATTCTTTCCCACTCGCTCCACCAGTTTCACGAGAATGATCTTTTCACATCCGCCGCTGCCATGAGTTATTTTGGACTGATGGCGCTTTTCCCAGCGCTCCTGCTGATGTTGGCTTTAAGCAATCAGATCACCGCTGCCACTGAATTGCTGAACCACGCTGTTGACGTCTATCCAGGATCACGCGTTTTTTTGCGTGAGACGCTCCGCTCTCTGTCTTCCGTAGGTACGGGTATCGTCATAACTTGCTTCATCGTTGTCCTTTGGGCAGGGTCTTGGGTTTTTTCCGTAATCGAGCGCGCTTTGAACCGCATCTGGGGCGCCGAATCGCGAGCGTTTTGGCATGGCAGAGCTCTAACCATAGGAATGATTGGCATCATTGGTTTACTGCTGGCAATTTCAGTGTTGATAACTTCTGTGGTCGTCGCACTCAGAGACATGGCTGGGAACCTCTCGCCGCGTCAAATTGCCAACTCTCCACTCTTAATGTCAGTCGGGAGTTTGTTCTGGCAGGGACTCTTCGCGGTCTTAAGTTTCCTCGTGACCGTTGTGCTCTTTGTAGTCATCTATCGTTTCATGCCCAAAGCTGAGGTGAGCCTACGCGACACTTTACCCGGCGCCTTTGCAGGCGGCTTGTTTTGGGAGGCCGCAAAATACGCATTTGCCTGGAGCCTGAACTATTTCCACTACGATCAGATTTACGGGTCCGTAGGCGCTGTGGTTGCGGTATTAACCTGGAGTTATTTCTCCAGCATCATTCTCTTGTTCGGCGCCCAACTTACCGCCGTATTTCATCGAGAACATCCAGCATACCCGAACCCCGTCACCTGATATTTGTTTCAGGTCGCGTTTTCTAATGCACATCTCGGAGTTTAGTTACGATCTTCCTGATGAACTGATCGCTCAGCAACCATTGGAGCAGCGAGATGCCTCTCGGATGCTCGTGGTCGACCGCGGGAAGGAAGCGTGGTCTGACTCACTCTTTGCCAAACTGCCTGAGTATGTTCGAGAGCATGATGTCTTCGTCATTAACAATACCCGCGTCTTCCCGGCCAGGTTGAGGGGCCAGCGCATTCCGTCTGGCGGCCGCGTCGAGGTTCTGTTGCTTCGCGAACTCAAACCGCTAAGTTGGGAGGCGCTGGTGCGACCCGGTCATCGCCTCCGTCAGGGTGCACGGCTTGAGTTTGGGGAGGGGAGATTGCGTGCGGAGGTCCTCAATGGTTCAGAGAGCCATCTGCGTCAGCTTCGTTTTGAGTGTAATGAACCTTGGGAAAGCGTTTTGAGTGAAATCGGCGAAACACCGCTCCCACCTTATATCAAGCGATCTCAAGGGGACTCTAATTTGGATCGCGAACGCTATCAGACTGTGTTCGCACGTGAAAAAGGCGCAGTTGCTGCTCCCACAGCAGGACTTCATTTCACACCGCGCATTATCGAACAATTGTCGCAGCGCGGCGCACAACTTGCCGAAATCACTTTACACGTTGGTTATGGAACATTTGAGCCAGTGCGCGTGGAGGAGATCGCACAGCACCGCGTCGCGCCGGAAAATTTTGAGATCACTGAAGAGTGCGTTCAGAAAATCAATCATGCTCGTGCGAACGGCGGGCGAGTAATTGCAGTTGGCACGACGGCGACACGTGCACTGGAGTCTGCAACGAATGCGAGTGGAACTCTTGAGGCGACCCGAACAAGCGCCGATCTAACCATTACTCCGGGCTACAAATTTCGTATTACCGACGCCCTCCTCACAAACTTCCACCTTCCAAGGTCATCATTGTTGTTGCTGGCTTGCGCTTTTGGAGGTCGTGAGTTGATTCTTCAGAGTTACCGTCATGCCGTGGACGCAAGTTATCGCTTTTACAGCTATGGCGACTGCAT
>Ga0134127_10003190_pt1 | contig 11763 bp, 11 predicted proteins | sample KB31753_FD_96459 | JGI IMG/M metagenome (GOLD analysis project Ga0134127, IMG submission 96459) | Terrestrial soil microbial communities with excess Nitrogen fertilizer from Kellogg Biological Station, Michigan, USA - KB3-175-3 | ecosystem: Environmental > Terrestrial > Soil > Unclassified ...
CATCGCGTGTGACAAGTCGTTCGAGGGACGTGTTCCCAAGACCGAATACCGACTCACCGCCCTCGGCCGGCGGGCGCTCGAGCGCTATCTCGACCACATGGAAGCGCTGATTCGCGCGACGCGCGCGCGCTGACATGGCACTCTCTTTTTTTTGCGGGTTGACTTTATGAAGCAAAGTACTTCGTTCCACGTCGCCATCGTCATGGACGGTAACGGCCGCTGGGCCACGCGCCGGGGATTGCCGCGCGCCGCGGGCCATCGCGCCGGCGCGCAGGCGGTGCGCCGCGTCGTGAAAGTCGCGCCGGGGTGCGGCATCACCGACCTCACGCTCTACGCGTTCTCCTCCGACAACTGGAACCGCCCCGTCGCGGAGGTGTCGACCCTGATGCGGCTGTTCGCGCGCCATCTGCGCACCGAGACCGCCGAGCTCGCCGAGCAAGGCGTGAAGCTCGCGATCATCGGCCGGCGCGACCGGCTGCCGCCCTCGCTGATCGACGCCATCGCGGCCGCCGAGCAGACCACGGCAGGCGGGACGCAGCTCACGCTCCGCATCGCCGTCGATTACTCGGCGCGCGCGGCGATCCACACGGGGCTATTGCTCCCCGACGTGGATCTCCTGATCCGCACCGGCGGCGAGCAACGCCTGTCCGATTTTCTGCTGTGGGAATGCGCGTACGCCGAGCTCTGGTTCACCGAGCGGATGTGGCCCGACTTCGGCGCGTCGCACCTCGCGGCCGCGATCCACGAATTCCATTCACGGGACCGCCGCTTCGGCGGACTGCCCACTCGGGAGGCCGTGTGACCGTACCTGCCACTGCACTGAACCACCGCACCCGGCTCGGCCTCGAAATCGCCGCGCTCGGACTCGTCGCGGGTTTCACGGGCGACACGCTGCTGCGCGCGATGCCCTGGGGCCTCAACATGACGCTCGGCATCGCCACGCTCGTGGCGGCCGGCCTGTGGCTGATTCAGCGGCACAAGATCGAGACCGGACCCGACACGCCCTGGCTTGCCATTACCGCGCTGCTGCTGGGCCTGGCATTTCTGCGCCGGGATGCCGAGGAGCTCGCGGCGTTCAATCTGATGGCGCTGGCGCTGACGTTCGCGCTCACCGCGGCCAGCATCCAGGGCGAGTGGATATCGAAATGGCAGCCGCTCGACTACGTCCGCGGGTTCGTGACGTCCGCCGCATCGACCGCCGTGGGCAGCCTCGTTCTGATCTTCAGCGACATCAGGTGGCACGAGGTCCCGCAGGAAGGCCGCATGCGGCACACACGGGCCGTGCTGCTCGGCGTCCTGATCGCCGCGCCGCTCCTCGTCGTATTCGCGGCGCTGTTCGCGTCGGCAGATCCGATCTTCGGCAGCCTGCTGTCGAGCGTCTTTTCGTTCAATCTGGAAAGCGCGATTCAGCACACGTTCCTGATCTGCTTCTGGGCGGCCGCCGTGGGCGGCTACCTGCGGTGGAGTTTCCTGGGCAAGCCGGTGGCCTTGCGGGCATCGGAAGTAAAGCCGGTGAACACGATCGTGCCGATCGCGACGGCCCTCGGCCTGCTCGATTTTCTCTTCCTGATGTTCGTCGTGGTCCAGCTGCGCTACTTCTTCGGCGGCGCCTCGGTCGTGGTGGCAACGGAAGGACTGACGTACGCGAGCTATGCGCGCGAGGGATTCTTCCAGCTCGTCGCCGCCAGCGCGCTCGTGCTGCCGATTCTGTTGGGCGCCGATCACCTGGTGCGCGGCGGCACGTCGACGCAGCTGCGCATCTTCCGGCAGCTCTCGGGGCTGCTGCTCGCGCTCCTCGCCGTGGTCATGGCGTCGGCGCTGGGACGGATGCGGTTGTATGTCGCCGAATTCGGTCTGTCGACCGATCGGCTCTACGCCACCGCGTTCATGGTCCTGCTCATGGGCGTGTTCGGCTGGTTTGCCTGGACCATGATGCGCGGTGCTCGCGAGCGGTTCGCGTTCGGCGCGCTGATGCAGGCGTTCGCGGTGCTGGCCGGGCTGCACGTCCTCAATCCCAGCGCGTTCGTCGTGCGGCACAATCTGAACCGCCCAACCGACGCGCGGGCGTTCGACGCGCGGTACGCAACGACGCTCGGCGCTGATGCGGTCCCGGCGCTGGTGGAAGCGCTCCCCCGCCTCCAGAGCAACGATCGCTGCCTCGTCGTCACCCGGCTGCTGGATCGCTGGGTGGACGGCGAGCACGCGCACGCCGACTGGCGGTCGTGGAACTGGAGTCGCTCACGCGCCCGCTCGCTCCTGAGTGCGCGCGCGGTCGAGCTGAGGGAATCGTGCAAGGACTTCAAGGAGGTGAAACGTGATGATCACTGACGGCCTGAATCCCTTGGCGGTGTTGTTCTTCGTAGGCGCCGCACTGCTGGCATTCGCACTCGCGGGGGTCTACCTGTTCGCGCGCGTCTCCAAGCGCGAACGACTCGCGCGGATTTCGTCGCGAAGCTTCGTGGGAGGAGTAGCGCTCTACGTCGTCCTCATCCTGATCGGCTCGATGTCGAGTCACGGCCGCCTGCTCGCGCCGGGGGCGGAGAAGCACATCTGTGAAATCGACTGCCATCTCGCGTATTCCGTCGCGGCAGCCCGGGCGGAATCGGTGGGCGGCGGCCTCGTGCGCCACCTCGTGACCGTGAAAGTGCGGTTCGATGAGAAGACAATCTCAGCGCATCGCTCGCGCACGGCGCCGCTGTCTCCGAACAGCCGCTACGTCGCGCTGGTCGATGACGCGGGGAACGAGTACCCCGGCTCTCCCGACGGACTGAAGCGGCTGCTGATTCCGGGCGAGTCGTACACCACCGACATCGCATTCGAAGTCCCCCAGAAAGCGACCGGGCTGCGGCTAGTGCTACGCAATGCCGATCCAGAGACGGCACTGATAATCGGACACGAGAATAGTCTGCTTCATCGGAAGACCACGTTCTCGTTGGCGAAAGCGAGCTGAGTATGACAAGGGCTGGCCGGATCGCGCTGGTGACGATTGGTTTGATCGGTGCGGGAGTCGTGCTCGGCGCCTTGGCCGGTGGAACTGCATTCACCGCGGTTGGGGTGCTGGCGGGCGAAGAATTCTCGACCGAGAGGTTTGTGATTGGCGCGGTTTTTGGCGCGCCACTCGGCGCTGCCACCGCTCCGCTCCTCTCGTGGCTGCTCCTACGCCATGTACCGATCGGCAAAATGTTCTTGGTTTGTACAATCGGCGCTGCGATCGGTGGCGTCGTGGGCTGGTTCGCGGCGACCGCCGGAGGGAACATCATGCTCAACCCTCTCTTGGGCGCGTTTGGGGGATGTGTCATTGCCGCGATCGCGCTGCGCTATCGCGTGAGTCCGCGTGACGCATGACTTCTCGCCGAATCATCGCGGATACCGGCAAAGTTGTCGCCGCCGGAATTATCGGCGCTGCGGCGGTTGCCACATCCGTCGTCTCTCTCTTTCTGTTGCCAGCAATACTTGGGTTCCTCATCGAGGGTGTGTTATCCACCTTTGGAATCGTTCGTACGGCGCTCACGTTGATTGCAGTGGCGTTTACCTCGTGGTTCCTGCAAACGTCGCTTGGGAACATGCTGCTGGTCTGGTTCGTGACCGCGACGATTGGCGGCGTCATCGGTGGCTTTGTCGGGTCGTTGTTAGGCTGCATGTGCGGGATGCTGGTTCTAACACGAGTGCGTGGGTCGACGACGAGAGTCTAGGATAGACTATCTGGCCCTGATGTACGCGCTGTTGTGCCCCCGAGCAGCTGCGGCTTCGCGTAGAGCGGTCCCGGGATAGATTGGAGGCATGACCCTCCGCATCACACAAGTCGACTCGTTCACGAATCGTCCCTTCGCCGGCAATCCCGCCGGCGTCTGCATTCTTCCCAAGGCCGCGGATGAGGCCTGGATGCTCAAGGTCGCAGGCGAAATGAATCTCGCCGAGACCGCGTTTCTGGTGCCGCAGCGCGACGGATACGATCTGCGCTGGTTCACGCCGACGGTCGAAGTCGATTTGTGCGGGCATGCCACGCTCGCCAGCGCCCACGTGCTGTGGGAAGACGGTCACCTGAAGCCGAATGCGCAGGCGCGCTTTCACACGAAGAGCGGCTTGCTGACCGCCGACCGCCGCGAGCCGTGGATCGAGCTCGACTTTCCCGCCACGCCCGCGGCTCCCGCCGAAGCGCCGCCCGGATTGAACGAGGCACTCGGGGCAACGCCGCGATTCGTCGGGCTCAGCAAGTTCGATTATCTCGTGGAGCTCGAGAATGAAACCGCGGTCCGCAAGCTCGACCCGGACCTCGGGGCTATCGCCCGCGTGCCGGCGCGCGGCGTGATCGTGACGGCCCGCGCGGACAAAGGAACGTACGACTTCGTGTCGCGCTTCTTCGCCCCGCAGTCCGGGGTTCCCGAAGATCCCGTCACGGGCTCGGCGCACTGCGCGCTCGCGCCGTACTGGAGCGCGAAGCTGGGCAAAAAGGAACTGATGGCGTACCAAGCGTCGGCGCGCGGGGGCGAAATCAAACTGCGACTCGACGGCAATCGGGTACGGCTCGGAGGCCAGGCCGTGACGGTGTTGCGCGCCGAACTCACCGCGGGCAATTTGGCGTCGTGACTGACGCCTCTTCCGGCAAATCCAACCGCGTAATCGGGTACCTCTGCGCGCTGGGAGCGGGCGCAACCTGGGGAACCACAGGCCCGCTTTCTACCGGCCTCTATGATCTCATGCCGGCGACGAGCATCGGCTTCTGGCGTGTGCTCATCGGGACGATCGCGCTCGCGATCTGGGGCGTCTTGTTCCGGCGCAGCCTGTTCCAGGCCGATCGAAAAGGGTGGCTGCTCGTCGGACTCGGCGGCGGCGCGATGGTGGCGCTGTTCGAGATCGCCTATCAATTCGCGATCGGCGGCGTTGGTGTCGCGGGCGCCGCCGCGCTGCTCTACACCGCGCCTGTCATCGTCGCGGTCCTGGCACGCATCATCCTCAAAGAGGCGCTGACTCCAACGCGGGTCGCGCTCGCGGTCACCGTCATGATCGGTGTCGCCCTCACGGTGACGGGCGGCAGCAATACCGGCGCCGAAGCGGCCCGCATGGGGCTGACCGCCGGCATCGCCGGCGGACTGCTCTCCGCGCTGAGCTATGCGCTGACCTCGTTGATGGGCCGCTACGCCGCGCCACGGTACGGCGTCGTGAAGGTGCTGTTCCTGGAGGCGGTGGGCGGCGTCCTGCTGATCTGGATCGCGCTGCTGATCTGGGGGCGGGCCCCCGCGCTCCCGCCGTCGGGCGCGGCCTGGCGCGGGCTGCTCGGCCTCGCCGCCGGCTCGGTCATCGCGGCGAATCTGTTGTTCTTCGGCGCGATGAAGCGCATCGAAGCCGCCCCGGCGTCCGTCGCCGCGACCATCGAGCCGGTGGTGGGCGCAGTCCTCGCGCTGCTGCTGTTCAGCCAGCGGCTGACGACGCTGGGATGGCTGGGACTGCTGATGGTGGTCGGCGGCGTTGCCGCGGGCTACCTGCTCGAAGGCCTAAAACAGCAGCTCGATGCCGAGTCGGAAGAGGCGGGGCGCCCCGTATGAAAACAGCGGCTGCGTGTAGTCGCGCGCGGCCGACTGAAACAGCGGGAACAGCTCGCTTCTCCCTTCGATGAGCCCATTGCCGTCGAGGTCCGCAAAGCCGCGATAGCGCGGCGACTCGTACGGGATCGGCTCGGGGTGCGCTGCATACGCCCGCTCCGCCAACGAGTCGATGCCCTGCGGCGTCATGTTCGGCATTCCGGTCTCGCGCCGCACCGCTTCGATGTTGCGTCGGTTCAGCAGGTTTCTCACGTCGAGATACAGGCTCGCCTGTCGACCCACCAGGCTGAACTGCCGGCGTACCAGCAAATCCACGGTCATCGCCATCGGCAAGCGATGGCTGTTCGGTAATCCGATCAGCGTATCGCCCGCCGCGTTTGTCATCGTGAAGGGAAGCCCCGAGCTCACGCGCGCGATCATCGCCGCCTCGAGCCGCGCGAACGGACGCACCCCCGCCAATGCGGGACCGGCGCTGTCGGAGAGCTGGAGCTGGCCCAGGAACGTGACGTTGTGGCGGCGATCGTAGTCGAGCGGGTATTGCACATTCGCCGGATTGATCGTGTCGCCGTTCTGGTCGATCCGAATCCGGCGCACCAGCTGGAACGCGTTGGTCGCGCTCGCCTCGGCCTGCTGCAGCGTGTACGCCACGCGCGCGCCCCAGCCGTCGCGCACCGGACGCTCCGCGATCACCTCGGCGCCTTTCACGTTGCCGTAGTCGGCGTTGCCGAAGATCGTCGAGTCGACGTCGGTCCCGAGCGGCACCGACGCCACCATCCCGGTGAGCAGCTTGTTGAAGACATTGATCCGCAGCGTGGTCGTCGGGCTGGGCCGCGCGCGCAGCGAGAACTCGTACTGCGTCGCCTCCTCGAACCCCAGGTTGGGATTGCCGCGCCGAAACCGCCCCGTCCGCAGCGTGTCGTCGAACGCCGCGTCCACGAGAAACTGGAAGTCGGGCGCCTGCGCGAAGCGCCCCCAGCTCGCCACGAACGTCGCGCCCTTCAGCACCGTCGAGAAGCCGAGCCGGGGATTGATCGAGCGTCGCGCGCCGAACGTCGAGCCGGGAACGCCGCTGCCGGGATTGATCTGATCGTAGCGGAGGCCGAACGTGACGACGAAATCGTCGCCGTGCAGCTGGCTCTCGAAGTACGCCGCCGCGGCGGTCGGCTGGAACGACGACGCCGTGGCGGGCGGTACGCTGTCGCCGACCGGGAGATAGGCGAGCGCGCGCTGGAACGTGCGCACCTTCTGCCACGCGACTTCCCCGCCGAAATAGAAATCCGCCCGCGGACCGCCCACGCTGAAGTCGGCCTGGCCTCGCAGCTCGCGGAAGTGATTCCATCCCAGATCGCCGCGCGAGCCGCCGGTCTGGAAGAAGGCGGGGACGCCCCACGGCGTCCGGTCGCTCAAATCAGGCACGGCAAAGCCCGAAACGGGCGCCGCGGCGAGCGTCGTGTCCTGACTCCGCGCGAGCTCCTCGCCCACGAAATGAAACGGACGGCCGGTGAACGCGCCGAACTGGTAAGCCGGCTGCGCGGTGAGGGTCCCGCGGATGAATTCGCGCGCGAAGTAGGCGGCGCGAAGATCGGCGGTGAACGAATTCGTCGCGCGCTGGAGATGCGCGGTGAACAGGTCGCCCACCACGCGGCGCGCCGGCGCCTGCGGCGTGTCGTACTTGTACAGCGGATCGTAGAGCAGCCGCTGTTCGACCGATCGCAGCGCAAACAGCCGCAGCGTATGCGCGCCGCCGAGCGGCACGCGCAGCTTGATTCCCGCGTCGTAGCGTTCGCCGCTGTTGTGCGGCAGCAGCGCGGGACTCGTGTTGCGCGGGTCGCGCGGCTCGGGCGACGGCGGCGCGTTGACCGGATCGGCGTCCACCTTCCCTTCCACGTCCAACACCGCCACGAGACCGGCGCCTCGACCAAGTGGCCCGTCGACGGAGAGGACGGCGCGATCCTGACCGAGATCAGCCGTCCCGCCGAGCAGCCGATCCGTCTCGTAGGCGGCACGGCCCGCCCAGTGATCGCCGCCGTCCTTTGTGACGACGTTGACGAGCCCCGAGATCGCTTGCCCGTAGCGGGCTGAAAACCCATTGGTGGTGAGCGACGCTTCGGTGAGGAGATCGGGCGGCAGGCGCACGCCGAGCGGTCCCGACGACGCGTCGAGCTGGTTCTTCACGCCCAGGCCGTCGAGCACGAACGCCTGTTGTCCCAGCCGCCCGCCCCGATAGCTCTCGCCCACGGCTCCAGCCGACAACGCCACCGCCTCCTCGAGCGTGGTCACGGGAAAGCGTCGCAGCTCGTCGCCCGTCAAGCGCTGCACGCTTGCGACGAGCGACGGATCGAGAATCGAGTCGGCGTATGCTTCGATGACGATCGGCTGCTCGATCGTGTACGCGCCGACGGTGAAGTTGACCACGGTGACCTGGCTCGCGCGCACCAGCACGCTGTCGCGCCGCATCGTGTCGAACCCGATCGCGCGCATCGTGACGACGTGCCAGCCGCTGCGCACCTCGCGAATTCGATAGAACCCGGCGCTGTCGGTCTTGTCGAGCCAGCGACCGTCCACACCGATTTCGGCGCCGCTCACCGCTTGCGCGCCATCGCGCTGGCGCACCCGCCCGATGATCGATCCGTTGGTCTGAGCGAACAGCGGCGCCCCCGCGACCAGAAGTGCGCAGCACAGCGGCCATGCGCGCGCGGTCATGGCAGCTCGAACAACCACAAATCGGCGTTGGGCGCACCGTTCCACGCGCTGACGACGAGACGAGTGCCGTCGGGGGAAAGCGCGGGACGCCGGAAGCCCCAGCTCGAGTCACCCAGCTGGGTGATCGTTTGTCCCTGAACGACGTGCAGCAAACCACCGCGATCCGACTGAGCGGGACTCACCGGAACTCCGCCGACGATCGCCGCAAGCCTGCCGCTGCTCACACTCACGTCCCGCGCCACCCCGGTCGCGAAATCGAGCAGCGTATCGGTGACCGCGGTGGACAGCGTGCGGCGGAAGATGCGGGAGTCGTTGTATCTGGTGAAGTAGACGGTGTCGCCGTTCGCAGACGGCGCGAGCGAGGAGGCGCTGTCCCCATCGGCCATGCGCGTGAGCACGAGGCCCCCCCCCGCGGTACCGATGTCGGCGATGACGAGTCCGATGCCGATGCGCACCGTGTCGGGAATGCAGCTGCTGCACGGGCGCGGAAAGCTCACGTGCTCGCCGATGAACGCGATCCGGCCGGGGCCGAGCGACGCGACGTGAGAGATCGCGTCGTACGTCGCGCCCCAGGACGTCGTGAACGGAATGATTTGCAGCACGCGGGCGGCATTCGGGTTCGCGATTGGAGCGAGGACGAGCGCCTGATTGTCCGGCCCGAGCCCGGGGAGGAACCGCTCGGTACTGGCCCGCACGTAGGCGACGCTGTCCCCCTCGAAAGCCGCCTCGTCGTAGACATTGAGCGTATCGTCGGCGGCGGGCGTGCTGCACACGTAGCGGGAAACCGTGCCGCCGGCGCCGGGCATGAAGGCGAAACAGCGGTCGTGATCCGCCCGATCGCGGCGCTCGGCTGTAAACACCAACCCGCTGCCGTCGGGGAGCCAATCCGGAATCAGGTCCTGACCCGGACTGAACGTGAGCTGCGCCGGCTGGCCCGGAATCAGTGGACCCGAGGAGCCACCTTCATTGGAAGAAAACGGTGAGGTATGCCCGCACGCGCTGAGCATTCCAGCTAGCAAAGTGAAAGACGCCACGGTGCGAAGTGGCTTGGCGTCTGTCACTTACTGAACGCTGGTCTCTTGTAACTGTCCGCTGCTGAAGAAACTCGGCTTCCCGGATGCCTGAAGGAGCCCGTGTAGCAGAAACTGCAATCCCACAAAGAACAGGCCGCCCCACATCAGCGACGGCAACCCCGCCGTGCTGTGCCCGTACAGCACCAGCACCCAGCGCGCCAGGACATAGCACCACAGTCCGCCCGCGAACCATCCGAGCACGCGGATGATCCTGCCGCCGCCCGTTTCGATTCCCGGCACTTTCAGCAACGCTTTCTCGACGAGGTAGCCGACGTAGGTAAAAGCGAAGGCGATCGTGAACGCATCGAGGAAGTCGAGGCCCGACTCCTTCGGCAGCAGCACGTACACCACGAATGCCACGACCAGCGCCAGCAGCGTGTTACGGGTGAGGGCTTTCACGCAGGTATCCCTCCAGCCAGTCGAGGACGGTTCCCCACCAGATGCGCCGGTTGCGCGGGCGCAGTACCCAGTGCCCCTCATCGGGGAAATACAGGAACTTGGCGTCGACGCCCATTCGCTTGGCCGCGGTAAATGCCTGGTATCCTTCGGACAAATCGACGCGGTAATCGAGTTGCCCATGGACGACGAGCAGTGGCGTCTTCCAATCGCTCACGTGGTTGAGCGGCGACCACTTCTCGTACAGCTCGCGGTTCTTGTACAGCTGCCCGCCGAATTCCCAATCGGTGAACCACAGCTCTTCCGTCGATCCGGCCATGCTGGCCGCATTGAACACCCCATCGTGATCGACGAGCACCTTGAACCGGTTCGTGTGCCCCGCAATCCAGAGAATCATGTAGCCGCCGTACGACGCGCCCGCCGCGCCCATCCGCGTCGAGTCGACGTACGGCAACCGCGCGACGACGTCCGCGCCTTTCATTAGGTCGTCAAACGGATAATCGCCCCAGTGCTGCGAGATCGCGTCGGTGAACTTCTGCCCGTAGCCCGTCGACCCGTGGAAATTCACTTCGGCGACGACGAAGCCGCGCGCCGCGAACATCTGATTGTTCCAGCGCGGGCCCCAGCTGTCGGTCCAGGCGCCCTGCGGACCGCCGTGAATCAGATAGATCAGCGGGTACTTCCGTGACGGATCGAAGTTGGGCGGTTTTTGCGTCCACCCGAAAACCGAATCGCCCAACGCGCCGACGAACCCGAACTCCTCGAGCGGCGGCAGATCGAGCGTGGCCAACGCCGAGTCGTTGTGATGCGTCAACGCCTTGCCGTTGACCCAGACTTCAGCCGGCTGCGTGTTGGTTTGATGCAGATAGACGAGCGTGCGATTGTCCGGTCCCACTTGGACGCCTGTGTTCACGCCGCCTGTGATGACCCGGGTGCGTTTGAACCCGGGAACGTCGATGCGATAGATGTTGTCCCGCCCGCGCTCCTCGACCACGGCGAAGATGCATTTCGAGCTCGGGCACCACGTGTACGACCCCACTGACAACTCCCAGCCCGCCGTCGCCTCGACCGGCCGTCCGTCAGGTCGTCCAACGAGCATCAGACGCAACCGGTCGGCCTCAAACCCCGGCCGCTCCATCGACAGATAGGATGCCCACCGGTTGTCGGGCGAATACCGGGGTGTGTTATCGGCACCGGGACCGGTCGTGATTTGGTGCGGGTTGGGACCGTCGAGAGCATAGATGTCGACGTTGGTGTTGTCGGCCACGCTCGAATCGCCGTGCATCGCGACCACGATGTCCTTGCCGTCGGGCGATAGGGTCACGTCGCCGTCGCCGCCGGTCGCGATCGTCGGCGCGTCGTGATCGAACGGCGTCAGGTCGGTGGCCGCGCCGCTCGCGAGATCGACCCGGAACACGTGCTGGCGCTTGCCGGCCCTGAAATCGTCCCAATGACGCCACAGGAACTCGGTCCAGATGCGCGCCTCGGTCGGATAGGAACCGTTCCGCTCGTCGATCTCTTGCTGCGCCGGCCATTTGATGTCGCTGACGACGAGCAGACCCGAGCCGTTGGGAAGCCAGAGTGGATCGGCCGCGCCGTCCGGCAGGCTCGAAACCTTGCGGGCGTCACCGCCCGCGATCGGCATGGCCCAGACCTGCGCCCCGCCCTCGCGCGTCGAAATGAACGCCAGCGTCTTTCCGTCGGGCGACCAGCGCGGCTGGCGATCGGACCCGGGACCATTCGTGACCTGGCGCGTCCTGGCGGTCGCGACCTCGACGACCCAGACGCGGCTGACGTTCCGATTGTCCTGCAAGGACGGCGTCGAAACGGTGTACGCCACCCACTTGCCGTCGGGCGACAGCTGCGGGTCGCTGACCGCTTTGAGCGCGATGTAGTCTTCGAACGTGATCGCGCGTTTCTGCGCGTTGAGCGCGGTCGGAAGGCTGGAAAGTTGGAACATGACAATCATTCCGAGCATCACGGACCGTCCGACCGTCATCGTTCGCATCAGTATTCCGGGTGAGTGATGATGGCACGCACCAGATCGTCGA
>Ga0134127_10003193_pt1 | contig 11761 bp, 10 predicted proteins | sample KB31753_FD_96459 | JGI IMG/M metagenome (GOLD analysis project Ga0134127, IMG submission 96459) | Terrestrial soil microbial communities with excess Nitrogen fertilizer from Kellogg Biological Station, Michigan, USA - KB3-175-3 | ecosystem: Environmental > Terrestrial > Soil > Unclassified ...
ATTTGCACAAGGTAATGCCAGTAGTGGCTCCTCAACAAGCGGTACAAATGCAACTGGTTCAAACTCAACCGGAACTAATTCTACTATATCTGCAACCTTAGGTAGCTCTGGAGGCTCAAGCGGTACTAGCAGCACTGGATCTTCTAGTGGTGCAAGTGGCTCAGGCTATTAATCAATAACTAAAACCATTATCCACAGACTTTATTCCTTTTTTATTTTTTTAGCAGCATCTTTCTAAAATATTTTAGTAAATTTTATTGCAGTTTATAAAAGTTATAATATCTTTTCATTCAATTATTGGAATTCTATAATATATAATAAAATTGATTGGTATTTAAAATCTTCTTCATATTGTGTTATTTTGAAAAATATTATTTTTTAATTTTTTTATTGTTTGTATATTGTATTGATATGATTGACCATTTAAATTGTCTATTAAATCATCAGTTAATGTATTTATAGAATTATATATCATGTTATAATACGTCAACATTAAATTTATCTGATTTGATGAAACAAAATTTCATTTTTTTATTAAATGGTGCATTGGCAATGGAAAATTCCAGTATTGAAAGACTGCAAACTTAAATTTCGGAAACAATTATGCCCGAAGCAAAACAACAACTTCAACATCATTCTGAGGAAAGCCAAAGTCATATAGAGCGACTAAATCAATTAATAACAAGTCTAGTTGGGCAACATTATCAAGGAAAAATGGGGTTACCATTGCCTGGATACACTCAAGATATATTACAAATGATGAACGATGCCACGACAAAAGAAGAATGGGGGTTAAAAAAATCTGAAGAAGATAGGATTGTAGAGAATTCAGAAGCTACATGTTATCTTATGTTAATTCAAAAAGCTCAAAAAGCAGGAGAAATATTTCAAAATGCAGTAGAGCCATTAACACTCAATTTAAACTATGAGCAAAAAATGGTAGATTGGATAATGAACACCTCTCCAGATAGGCTTAATCAATTATGGCGTAGATTAGAATCATCTACAATTAAGGCCTAATCGCCTTACAAATACAATAAAAGATATTTAATAAAAAATTGCAAAAATGTAAAATAAGGAAGAAACAAATGAAATGGATGTAGACTTAGCCATTAAAAAGAATTCATTTATTAAAATAGTTCTCAAAGTGTCAAAAACAAAATGAAAAAAAAATGATGAAAATAAAGTTTGTATGATAAAAAGAGTTTACAAAATGTTAGGAAAAGATAGATTCAAAAAAGCAATCGGAAATGATAAAATTATTGGTGGAATTGTGTTAATATTGTTTGGTATCTGTGGTATAATATTTGGAGTGAACGTATATAATAACCAAAATTTTGTCCATCGCTGTAATTCTATTTCAGGGTCAACCAATCAAACAAATGCAAATACTGAATTGACTTGTATAAATCAATCGGGAATTTCAATATTAAGTATTGTACCAATAATAATTGGTATTATAATATTGATAATTGGTATAGTATTTTTGACAAAAGGATTAAAGATAAAAAAAATACAATAACAATTTAAATAACTATTGATTTTACTTTTCTCAATAAAATACAAATACCATTTGGATATATTACCGAAAGTCGTTTTATTTGGCAATATAATTCTTTTTGTTTTATATTTAGGTAACTTTTGTTACCTCTTCTGATCGTTCTTTTTATAGAAACATTAAATTTTAATCTAATTAAATTCAGTGTTCTGCTATAATCATATAATATAAAAGGTAGTTTTATTAGTATCATTTTTATTCTGGTACTTATATTGTATTTGAATTTTTAGAAAAAAAGTGAAATTGAATTCGTTTAACTTTGTAATCTAAATTTTCTCATATGCTTCTGATATTAAGGTTTTTATATTTTCAAATTCCTTAATATCTTTTATTGTATATTCTGAAGATTGTTCTTTTCTGCTTTTTCTTAAAGCAACAATTAAAATATCTTTTCGTGGCTGAACATCTAAAAAATACCTAAAAGTTAATGATTTGGCATATACAATTCTGTGAGGCCTGATTTCTTCAATTACATTATTGCCGATGGAATTTACAAATTCTCTTAATTTAATTAATATTTTTTTTGTTTTTTCTTCTTCTAATCCTTCTAAATGAGATTCAAATGAAATGGATGATGATTTATTTGAATAAAGACCAAATTTACTCATATAGATAATAATATGTTTGTTTGATTTTTATATATATTGATTTGTTAAAGAATAATTTCATGGTATTAGAATTAAAGTCAAAATACTTGTAACTGGATGTTTATTATCATTTATCATCACTATGATTTAGATACTTTATAATAGTAGTTATAAAAAGTATTATATTAGATAAAATACAAGACAAGGTGTACTTTAAAATAGTAACTATTTGATTATTTTGGTCAAACCGCTCTTATTCATTTACTGAGTGTTGTTTGCATTACTCCGTGGTTATTGTTGTTGTAGTATGTTAGAATAATGGTCAATATATTACCTGATCTTGGCAAACGCCATATTTGATTTGGATATCTATTTGCTTTCGTTGTCTGAGATCATCTGTTCCAAAATGGTAAAGCCATAGAAAATAAATTAGATATAAATTTACAATGGCCGAATTAAATAATTATTATTTGAATTTTATTTATATTACAAATCCATAAATACTATTTTTTGCACTAATAAACCTTAAACTATTGCTATCATTATAATATTGGTATAAGATAAATAAGATGTAAATCTATTTTCAAAGTCCTTTTTATTTTTTTGTATTTTTGATATCGAGTCCTTGAATAACTTTCAGGATATTTAAAACATATAGTATAAATGGAAATTGAAATGATCAGAATAATAATCAATGAAAAAATTCATTAAATATGCTATAATTTCCATTATTATAATAGCTATAGCAGCACCATTAGCATATTCTTATTTTGGTATTTTTATCAATAATTATTTTTCTGATACTAACAATAAAGTTGCAAACCAAAAATCTTCTTCTATTACACCAAACCAAATAACTACTCCTTTAGGCGCAAATCCAACAGTAGAACAAGCCGTACAAAAAGATAAACAACATGTTTGTGGAGATAACATAAAGGGTTCAACTTTTTATATAACCGAATATGTCATTCCTATTTCATGTAGCCAGCCTGTTGGTTTAACTGTTGATAAAGATAATAATATCTGGATTGCTGCTGGTTGGGCTGGATATCTTTTGGTTTTCAATCCATTATCAAACACTTTTGTAAAATCAATAAAGCTTCCAAATTGGAATTCAACAGATCTATTTGGTTCCATGATATGGGATATGAAATTTGATAGAAATGGAAATTTGTGGTTTACCGATGAAAGAAGTAATTCAATATGGAAATATATTCCAAAAGAAAATCAATTTCAAAGATATATAGTACCAACAAAGGGAGGCTATCCTATCTCTTTAGTATTTGATTCAAATGATAAAGTCTGGTTTACAGAGATTTTTGGAAAGAAACTTGCAATGCTTGATCCCCTTAAAGTACAGGGCAATACTACAAAAGGAATATCTGAACTTAATTTATCAAAACAGATTAATTTTGATAGTACTGGTCCTATATCTAATGGTTTTGGATTTAATCAAAATATACGTGGCAATAATACTAATGGTAGTATTGCAGATGAGAACTTGTGGTTTTCTACTGTTAATTTTCCAATAGGTGGTCAATTAGTTAAATATAATATAGCAAAGAAAAATCTTACTGTATTTGATTTAACAAGTATGCATACAATTCCATTGAGTGTAGCAGAAGATGAAAAAGGAAGAGTTTGGACTAATGATCATGCATCAAGTCTTTTTCTAATGTTAGATCCTTCAACTGGAAATATAAAACAATATTCAACTTCATTTCCTTTGCCTACAAATACAACCACATTGCCATATTACAATCAGTATAAGGATGGAAAGTTATGGTTCAATGAACATTATGGAAATGCAATTGCTTTTTTTGATGTTAAAAATAACACCATGGTAGAATATCATATACCAACAAAAGATCCATTTTGGGGCAACGCTTCTAATCCTTTGAGATTTGTGTTTGATAATAATGGCTCGGTATGGTTTACTGAATGGACAGAAAATAAGATTGGTGTAATTCATAAAGAAAAAATGAATAACCTTCCTATCATTCTATCTCCATCAAAAAATAATATTAGTTTAGATAAGGCTTCAGGAAAGGGTGATTCCGTTGATATTTTAATATATAAAAATAATTCAAACCCTCTAATTAATAATAGTAACAAGTCGTTGACAAACCAATCCTCTACACAATTGTCTAATATTACCATGTTTGCAACTTCCTCAATATCTAAAATTGGATCGTTATTAAATATGACTGGTAGTTTTAGTCCTGATCGCTTCTATATAACAAATGATGATACATCAAATTCCTCGCAGCCCTTGAAGACTATTTTAAAAATTGAACCTTCAAAAGATGTTGTGCCCGGAAACTATACTCTTACAATTAGTGCCCGATATAACAATGAAGTGACTTATTCGAAAATAATTGATTTGAACATTAAATAAAAAAAATAAACAAACAACTATTTTTTTCTATTTATTTATTGAAATAAATATATAAAATGAAAAGGTATATTTCTTCCAATTAATTTAAAGGATTTAGATTATGCAATTATTAAATCTATGAAATTTATTATGATCGTAGTTATTGGCATTATTTCTAAGTCGATATAGGTAATAGTTGTTTAATGTAAATTAAAATAATCTGGTGATTAGAACATTCGTCGAATAAACTAATAATCCTATTAAACACGTTTGCTAATAATGTTTATTATGAAATATTTTAGCAATTTTACTATATTATCAGGTGCAATTGGAATAGTTTTGTTATTTATGTTATTGACAAGTACTGTCCACAATGCAAGTGCTCATCAAAAACAATTATTTTCTATTGGAGGTAAAGATTATTTATTAGTAGTTGGTAATGCAAATGAACCTGTATTTATTGATGATAAATCTGGTGTAGAGCTTTTTGCATACATTCCATTAAATAAAACAGATCAACTAAGTACAGATCCCAATAACACAAAACCTGTCCAAGACTTGGATAAATCTCTTAAAGTAGAAGTTTCTGCAGGTTCTCAAAAGAAAATTTTGGATTTTGAGCCTGATGAGGATAACCCGAGTCACTATGTAGCAACATTCTTTCCAACAGTTCAAACAACTTATAATTATAGAATATTTGGAAATATTAGCAATACGCCTGTAAGTTTGGTGTGGTCCTGCAGTCCTCTATCTGTAAGTGAAGATACAGTAGTATCTAACTCTACTCTAAAGCTTTCTGATAATGTTATAAGAAAAGCAGTTGTTGGAGGATTTGGATGCCCTGAACCTAGAACCGACAAGTCATTTCCAGAAAAATATCCGCCATTTGCAGAGATGAATAATAAAATAACTGAATTGCAAAAAGAAATTAGTAGTAGTCAACCTGGTCAAAACAATACTGGAAATGTGACATCTTCTTCAGCTACTACAGGTACTACTTCTAGCAATAATATTACTGCTAAATCTAATGCAACTAGTTGATAAAATTGGCGTATATTTTCAAAATCAACTAGAACAAAGAAAAGAATAAAGATATAGATAAAATAATATGTCAGAAATGCTATTAAATCAAAACCATTGCATAAGGTATTATAAAATATTATTTTTAAAATGAATTCTTTTATTTCTATAATTGATGGTCTAATAAGTGGATTTTGCTTTTTTTATGAAAAACTTTTGATATTTACTTAAAAAGAGAGTGACAACAAAAAATGTCAAAAAAACAATATAAAGAAAAAAATATATCATTTAAGAAAAATCTAAAATCTGTACTATTTTCTATTTTGGTTTTTTCTTTTATAACATGTACTTTTGTGTCTTATTTTACCACCTTATCAACGGTTCAAAATAATAATGATGATAATAAGTATAATGGTCATTTAGTATATGGTCATGCTCTTCCTACATCGTATAATCCTGAACCTAATTCTATTATTAATAAAAACCATACAATTCCTTCTAAAATAACGATATCTTTTTCTGAAAGACCTGATCCTAAAGTTAGTTCAATTGAAGTTTTAAATTCACATAATCAAAGAGTAGATAATAATGATTTTAAAATTACAGGTCAGCAAAATAATAGAGAAGCCGTCGTAACACTTGATAAAAATAAACTTTCAGATGGTGTTTATACTGTGTCTTGGCTAACTATGTCATTAGATGATGGCCATATTGCGAAAGGCTCTTATGTTTTTGGAATAGGGAATATAGCTGGCTCATCTGCTCCATCACCTTCAGGATCAGTTCCTTTAGCTAATAATAATCAATTTAGCCAGCAAAATCAAATAAAAACAGAAGCAGTAACTTCTGACATAGATGGACTGATAAAATGGCCTTTAATTATCGCTCAGGCTGCAATTGTAGGTTGTATTATTTCTCATTTATTTTTGTGGAATAATAATAAATTTATAAATAAAATATTATTGTCTAAAAATAAAGAAAAGCCATCTAAAATAAATGCAAATAATGAAAGATCATCAGAAAATTTTACTCAGATAAATAATCCATCTAAAAATTATGATAACAATGATGAAAAATTAATTGATAAAAGCAGATTTAAACCTTTAAAAGTATTTCTTATATTACTTTGTGCTAGCTCTTTCTCCATATTTTTTTGTGGAACTGCTTTAATCTTTCTACAAGTAAGTGATTTAGTTACTACGAACTCAAACTATTTATCACTATTTGGCTCCCTATTGGTTGGTCCTGTTGGAAGTGTATGGATAATTCGAAGCGCAGTTTCAGCAGTCGTAATTATATCGTCAATACTCTATTACTTTTTAGAAAAAAGAAAAATAAAAAGAAAATTGTATAATAGTTATTCAGAAAATCAAAAAATAACAGTAACTGATAATATTAATACTAAAATCAAAAGAAATTCTTCTATATTTTTTATATATACTGCATTGGTCGCCGGCGCAATTGGTATTTTTGCAAATAGTATAACAAGCCATAACTCTGCTGTAACCTTTATGCCAAATTTGGCAATATCTTTGGATTGGCTACACTTTATGGCAGTTTCAGTATGGCTTGGAGGACTGTTTTATATTTCAACTGTACTATTAACATTTGCAAAAAATCATATTATAGTTGATTCAATTAAAATAAAAAGAAAATCAAAAGATGATTTATCAAATAGCTCTGAACTTTTTAAAAAAGATACTGCTACTAGTATTACATCATCAAATATTAATAATAATAATAATGATGATGGGAATAAGGATTTTTCATCTAAAACAAAAAGTGATTATTTTCTTGCATTATTGCTTCCAAAATTTTCTCTTTTGGCAACGATATCTCTTGGTATAATTGGTGTTAGTGGTCTTTATATGGCCTGGATACATTTACATAGCTTCAACTCCTTATTTGATACTGCTTATGGAAATATCCTAATAATAAAATTATTGACAATATTGCCAGTTGTATTGCTGGGAGGTTATCATCAGCTAACGCTCCATAATTTTGTGGTTTCAATAGCATCAATTGTAAAAAAGAAAGGTTACCAAGAAAAAATCAGTAAGGAAAAAGAACAAATGTCTGCTATATCTAAAGAACGCTCAAAAAGCTCAATCTTTATTTCAAATAACAATAATAATACCAAGATAAAAAACAATGGTCTTAATCGCTTTTTTGGTTTTAAAAATAATTCATATTTTAAAAACAAAAAATACAATAAAGATAACCAAAATAAAATTTTAGAAGAACATTATTTTCATAATGTATTTTCAAGATTCAGTAAAACCATAAAAATAGAAGCTTTTCTTGGTATTGTGGTTTTATTTGTTGCTTCTATTCTTACGATAACCTCTCCACCTGCTGCCTCTATGAATACGAATATGCCTTCTTCCTCATCGTCAACAACAACAATGATGATGATGGGTCCAGGTATGAATCAAAATATGGCAAATCAAAATCAACAACATGAAATACATAATAACATAAATACTTCAAGTCAACAATTACAAAATAATTCATTTACAAAAGAAGAGAAAATAATGGATACCAATACCAAAATTCAGATCAATCCCTTTTATACAGGATTTAATACATTTAAAGTTACATTTACAGGAACGGATGGAAAACCAGCTCAAAATATATCCAATGTAATTCTGCAGTTTACAAATAATGCAGCGGACATTGGGCCAATTGTTGTACCTTTAAATAAGATATCAGAAGGAGTATTTTCTATTTTTGGTGGTTATCTAAGTCAACAAGGAAATTGGACTATACAACTTACAGCACAAAGAATTAATGCTTATGATTTGAATTCTGAATTTGATATTAATGTAAGACAACAACAACAGCCTTCTACATCTAATAATTCTAATAAACTGCAAATAAATACCACTCAATCTTCTTCATCTTCATCTTCATCTTCATCTTCATCTTTAACTGCAAATACTGATGCTACTATGAGCGATAACAATATGATGACGATGAATCAGCCTGAAGCTCCACCGTCATTTGATTCATTTGCAATACTTGCAATTATATTATCGGTATTGGTTATATTTGGTAGTGCATATTCATTTAAAAAGAGCAAGCAACAACTAAAAGAGACAATAGCAATGTTTGAAAAACAAGACAAAGATTAATATTTTTTATTTTCAAAGATTATTTTTACTTTCTTAATATTTTTGTTTTAAATCTATTATTAGATTATAATGATTAATATATAAAAAGGAGTATTACTTTATTAATTATTATATAATAGATATTTTTAATAAAATTAAAATATTATTATGCTGCTTTAAGCACTTGCTTGCTATAGGTGTATATATATTATTATAAAAGAGATCATAATAAATTCACTGAAGGAGAATAAAAATAGTGATCGGTGCTTTTTTTATGCATATTAGCGACCAATTTCTTCTTTTATTTTTCGCCCTCAATGAGGAAAACTTTTCACAATTCTTGGGAATATTGGATCTATTGTTTTTTACTGTTTTATTTGCGGGTTAGCAACTGCAATTATTAATTTGGTGCTTTAAAAAAGATTTTTGATGCATTCTCTTAATGCTCTATTTTGTATCTTGAAAGAGAAAAGTGTATTAATAAAAATACAATTATTATATACCTATAAATTGATAAATTAAACTCAAGCAATGTTTTATGAATATAAAATGGCCTTTATAATAATATAAGAGAAATTTATTATTATTTGATTTGTATCCTTAAAAAATATTTTTCTTATTTAAGCCTAGTTCTTGCTAATATCTTGTAAAAAACTTCTAGATTTATTTTTTCTATTTATTTATTTTATTTCTCGAATCACTTGAGGTGATGTAGCTTTGAACATGGCAAAAATATAATTTCCTTCTTCAATTCCTAAATAAATCCTAGACTCTTTTGTAATCCTGGATACCAAGTAAATGGCTTTATTATTATCAACATTTTCTTTGTTGTTATCATTGTCGTAGCATTGGTAGTCTTTTTCTATTGAAAGATATATTTCTATAACGCCTTTTTTTGATATTTGATTTGTATCTTTTATCTTGGCTACTTTGGTCTTTATAATGTTCCGTGCACTTGTTTTTACCAATTGAGTTGATAAAATTATGTCTTCTGGTTTAATTAAAACCCCTATTGTAGATCCAATGCTATATTCGCCTAACATCTCGATTATATAACTACCAAAACCAATTATGGTAACGCCATTTTTTGACTCTATTACTTTACCTTCTATGTAATTATAACCACTACCACCACCAAGAACTTTTAATGAAAATGAAGATGTTGATGATTCTATATTATTTGATCGAACAAGTAAGGTTTCTAATTTTTCTATGGATTCTATACTTCCATTTTTTAAAATTGCTACATAGTCAGCAAGAGCATAAACATCATCTTCAAAGTGGGTTACATATATACATGGTATTTTTTGTTTTTTGAGAATTTGTCTTATCTCTTCTCTTAATTTTTTTTTGCTTGGATCATCTAGGCTAGATAATGGTTCGTCCATTAGCATTATTTTGGGCTCTACAATAAGTGTTCTTGCCAAAGATACCTTTTGCATTTCTCCTCCACTTAACCCTTGAATACGCCTTTCCAAAAGATGTGAAATGTTAAGATTTTCAACAAGATTTTTAATTTGAGACTGTTTATTCTTTTTATCTTTTTTTTTAATACCAAATATAATATTTTGGTACACATTCAAATGAGGGAATAAATTAGGTCTTTGAAATGAATACCCTATATTCCTTGATTCTATAGGCATATTAGTTATATCTATACCATCTAAGAGAATAGTTCCACTTTCTGGTTTTATCAAACCTGCAATTAGATTAAGAATTGTAGTTTTACCGTTTCCAGTTGGCCCTATTATTACTAAAATGTTATCATCTGATACTTTAAAGCTCAAAGGTCCTAAATTGAATCTATGGAATCTTTTTACTACTTTGACAAGCTCTAATGTCATTTTAAAAATCAAGCCCACTTTGTTATTTTGAAACTGTTAGTGTCTTTTTTCTTTATTATAGAGACTATAATTAATGCAAATATGGATAATATGATGACCAGTATTATATCTGGCATTGCTTGATGCAAACCCCCTATTGCATTATCCTCAAAAATTTGAATAGAAATTGTGTGTGGATTATACGACACCATCATGGTCGCTCCAAGTTCACCTATTGTCCTGACCCAAGTCAGTAAAATACTGATTACTAGTCCTGATTTAGATAATGGGAGAGTTATACGAATAAAAGTTTCAATTTTGCTTTTGCCTAGAACTCTTGCAACCATCTCGTATGATTTATCAACTGATTCAAATGATGCTTGACTTGCAAGAATCATAAACGGTGATGCTACATAGGTTTGAGCAATTATTATTCCAATTAAAGATTGGGTAAATTCTATGGATGAAAAATGTTCTCCTATATATGCAGAGGGACTAAATATGCCTAAAAGAAGTGCACCGCTTGCAAGTGGAGGAAGGACTAGAGGGAGAATTACTATTGTTTGCAACAAAATTTTGCCTTTGAAATTATACCGAGCTAAACAATATGCAAGAGGCATTCCAAATAGAATAAGAAAAAGTGTAGAAATAGTCGAAGAAATTAAACTTAAAATAAAAGCATTACTTACATGAGGTCTTGCTAGAGATTCTAGCAATGTTGTGGGTTCTATAAAGGATAAAACAGTAGCAAATGGAAAAGCAATATATGCTACTATTGCACCTGATAAAATCAATATTAAAATATTGAATTGTTGATTTTTGAATCCTCCTCTTCCTAACATCAAGCTATCCCCTAAAATTCTTTCTTTATATTGCTTTTATTCAATTATTATTATTTTGAAGATGTTTTTATAGATGATGGAATCTCTAGAACATCTCCTTCGATTATAGGTTTTTTAAGGTAATTTAGTCCTTGACTTTCAAGGATTCTTTTTCCTATATTTGTTGATAATACAAAGTTTGTAAAAGAAGTAGCCGCCTCAATATTTTTATTTGTATCTGGTATTGAAATGGAAAAGTATATTGACTGTCCATATTCTGTCTGATTAATGCTAGAAAAACTGTAGGAGGCCTTTTTGTAAAAGGTAGCAAAATCTTGATTACCAAGATTAATTTGAGCTGGTAATGTAATATATGGTAGACCTCTTGATATTGCTTCATGTTTATATGCAAAAATTGCATCTACTTGACCTGATTCTAAAACGATATTTAGAATTTCTTCA
>Ga0134127_10003195_pt1 | contig 11759 bp, 11 predicted proteins | sample KB31753_FD_96459 | JGI IMG/M metagenome (GOLD analysis project Ga0134127, IMG submission 96459) | Terrestrial soil microbial communities with excess Nitrogen fertilizer from Kellogg Biological Station, Michigan, USA - KB3-175-3 | ecosystem: Environmental > Terrestrial > Soil > Unclassified ...
AGCCGAACATGGTCGCGAGGCTGAAGGCGGCCAGGAGCCCGGCCCGCGCGCCGAACATCCGGCGGCCGAGCAGCAGGGTCACGCCGATGCCGGCGATGGCGCTCAGCGCCGAGGGAAGCGTGGCGGTGAGCTCGGTGACCTTGCGCCCCGGCAGGGACAGCACGGCGATGACCCACATGAACAGCGGAGACTTCTGCATCTGGACCTCGCCGTCCACGCGCGGCAAGAGCCAGTCGCCCGTCTCGAGCATGGTGCGTGCCTTCAGCGCGTAGCGCGCCTCGTCCTCGAGCGACGTGATGCGCGTGCCGATCGCCGGCAAGAACAGCAGGGCTCCCACGAGAAGGGGCGCCAGGGGCACGAGCCACCCGCGTTGCATGGTCTCGGGTAAATCTACACCGCGAGCGAGGCGTGCCGGAATTTCCGCGCTCGGCGGTTCTCCTGCAGTCCCGGGGCAACCGCGGTAAGCTCCCGCCATGAGCGGGAGACCCGAGCCGCGGTTCGACTGGTTCATTCCCATCGATGGGGACGGCGCGCACATCGGGACGCGACGGGCGGAGAGGCCGCCGACGTTCGAGTACCTGCGCCGCGTCGTGGAGACGGCCGAGGCGGAAGGCTACTACTCGCTCCTGATCCCGACGCGGTTCGCCAACGGGCTCTTCGAGGAGACCGCGCCGCTGGCCGAGACGTGGACGACGGTGACCGCGCTGGCGGCGGTGACGCGACGGATCCGATTCCTGGTGGCGGTCCGCCCCGGGTTCATCTCCACGGGACTCTTCGCCCAGATGGCCGCCGCGCTCGATCAGATCAGTGGCGGGCGGCTCGACCTCAACGTGGTGCCCGGCGGGATCCAGGGCGACTTCGAGCGGCTCGGCGTCACGATGGACCACGACAAGCGTTACGAGCAGGCCGAGGAGTTCATCGCCGCGCTGCGGGCCCTGTGGGCAAAGCCGGAACCGGTCGTGTTCGAGGGGAGCACCATCCGCCTGAAGGGCGCCGTGGTGTCGCCCGGCCCCGTCGGCCAAGCGCCGCGGTTCTACGTCGGCGGCGCGTCGCCGCGGGCGCTCCTGTTCACGGCGCGGGAGGCCGACGCGTACCTGGCGTGGATCCAGCCCGTGGATGACATCCATGCGCTCCTCGATCGGCTGCAGAAGGCCTGCGCGTCGACGGGACGGCGGCCCTTCCTGGGCCTGCGGACGCATCTGGTCGTGCGGCCCACGGAGCATGAGGCGTGGCAGGCGGCGGAAGAGCTCATGTCGCAGGTGGACGAGCGCGTCGTCGCTCAGCGGCAGACGGCGTTCGCCGGAACCCAGATGGTCGGGCAGCAGGCGCAGCTGCGCGCGCACGTGCAGGAGAAGGCTCCCCGCCTGTGGAATGGCATCTCGCGCGTGCGCGTGAACCTCGGCACCGCGATCGTCGGCGATCCCGACCAGGTGATGACGGAGCTGCTCGCCTACTGGCGGCTCGGCATCGACGAGTTCATCCTCTCGGGCTATCCGCACGACGACGAGTGCCGGCGCGTCGCGTCGGCCGTCCTGCCCGGCCTGCGCGACGCGATCCGGCGCGAGTCCTAGAGCGACCGGAACAGCGGAGTCGACTTCCCGCCGTCCTCGATCATCAGCAGGCGCCGCTTCGTCGTGATGCCGCCGGGGGCCGAGAAGCCTCCGATGCCGCCGCCGGCCGCCAGCACGCGATGGCACGGCACGATGAGCGCGAACGGATTCTGCGCGAGGGCGCGCCCCACGTCGCGGGCGGCGCCGCGGTCGCCGAGCCGGTCCGCCACTTCACCGTACGTGAGCGTCTCGCCGGCCGGAATCGTGCGGGCCACCTCGTAGACGCGCCGGTTGAACTCCGGCACACCGTCCATGTCGAGCGCCACCGTGGAGAGATCGCTGGCCCCGCCGCGCAGGAGCTCGACGATGCTCTCGATCGCCTCCTGCACCTCGGCCGGAGGCGCGGTCTCGCGGGCGCGCGCGAACCGCCGCAGGACGCGGGCCCGTGTTTTTGCCTCACCGTCCGTTTCCGGGAGCTGTACGCCGAGGACACCGCGATCGCCCCAGGCGATGCCGCATCGGCCGATGGTCGTGTCGAAGAGCGTGAAGGCCGAGCTCATCGTCGCCACTCGCGAATCTGCGCGGCGTGCTCGCGGTAGTGCCCCGGGCCGTTGTTCTCGAACGTCTCGCGGGCGGTCTTGCCCGCCTGGAAGTGCTGATCCGGCAGTGCCCGGGCCGCCTCGACGAAGTTCTTGTGCGAGACGTCGAGCTCCGCGAGGACGTCGCTGGTCTTCACGCCTGTCTTCTGTATCACGAACCGCGCGTTCCACGCGTCGAAGTCGTCGTACGTCCCGGGCGGGTAGGGCGCCTCGTCCCGGGCGACGTGTCCGAGGGCGGGCGTGGCCACTTCGTGCCAGCCCGAGATGTGAATCAGGATCTCGCGCACGCCCCAGCTGCCGAGCCAGATCTGCCGCATCTCGTCATCGCTCAGACCCTCGATCGCCTGGCGCAGCTCGGCGTACGCCTCGTCGGCTTCACGCAGCAGCTTCTCCTTGTCGCTCATGGGTTCCTCCTCTCGGCGGGAATGATGTGGTCTTCAGCGTGTGAGACCCCGGAGGGGGCCGGCTGTGAAATCCGGCCATCTGACTTACAATGCCCAGCCAGACTCGACCGGTCCCGGATTCACCGGCCGGCCTCGAGGGACCGACAGGCGGAGGGGAGAGCGATGGACTTCGGACTGCAAGGCAAGCGCGCGCTCGTGACAGGAGGCAGCCTGGGGATCGGCAAGGCCATCGCCCTGGAGCTGGCCCGGGAAGGTGTGGACGTGGCGGTCGTGGCTCGCTCGAAGGACCAGCTCGAGGCGACCGCTCGCGAGCTGGAGGCCCAGACGGGCCGCCGCGTCATCCCGCTGGTGGCCGACGTGACCAGCAAGGAGCAGGTCGATCGCGCGGTCGCCCAGGCCGCGGAGCGGCTGGGCGGGCTCCACATCCTGGTAAATAGCGGCTCGCCGCCCGGCGGCTCGGCCGGCGCCACCGGCCCCATCGAGAAGGTCGTCGACGAGGACCTGTTGCAGGACTTCAACGTGAAGTACGTGGGCGCGCTGCGCTGCGCGCGCGCGGCGATCCCGTACCTGAAGCAGCACGGATGGGGCCGCATCGTCAACATCAGCGGCACCAACGCCCGCAACGCCGGCAACCTGAGCGGGGGCGCGCGCAACACGTCGCTCGTTCACCTCACGAAGACGCTCGCGGTGCAGCTGGGCCGCTTCGGGATCACGGTGAACTGCATTCACCCCGGCACGACCCGGACCGAGCGCACGCCGCGGCTCCTGGCCGCCCGGGCCGCCGAGCTCGGCATTGCCGCCGACGAGGTCGAGAAGCGCGATTTTGCCGCGGACTCGCCCCGCGGCAACGCCATCTGCCGCATGGTCGACGCCTCGGAGATCGCGCACGTCGCGGTGTTCCTGGCCTCCGACAAGTCCTGGGCGATCTCGGGCGAGCTCGTCGTCGCGACCGGCGGCGCCGGACGCTCCGTGTACTACTAGCGGGGACGAGGGTACTGGAGCTAGACGCGAGGGGGAAGCGTGAGGGCGTCCAGCACGACGCCCGCGCGCCCCGCTTCGTCGAGGCGCCAGAGCGTCCGAAGCGCGGCGCTCGCGCGCTCGGCGCCGAGGGCATCGCCCGCCAGATCGCGAAACTTCGACTCCACGTCGGCGTCGGTCATCGGATTGCGCGCGTGGCCCTTCGGGTACTCGGCCCGCTCGGTGAAGCGCTGTCCCGATCGTGTCGTGACGTCGATCTGCGAGCGTAGCTCCTGCGGGAAGCGCCGGGTGAACTCCGGGCTCTCGGCGACGCGAATCCGGCTCATGACCGGTCGCAGGCTCGGATCGAGGTAGCGCTCGGGCTCGAAGCTGGCCGGCGTGATGCGCCCGTCGCGCAGCGCGATGGCCAGCATGTAGGGCAGGCTGTGGTCGGCCGTCTCTCGCGTCCGCGGATCCCACTTGGCGGGCTCGCTGCCGATCTCACTGTGCGCCATCGCGTAGATCTGCACGTCGATGCCATCGATGTCCTCGAGCCGGACCTTCTCTCTGAGTCTCAGCGCCATCGCGAGCGGCGCCTGGGCGTGGTACTCGGCGGCGAAGAACTTGAAGTTCGCCCGCTCGACGGCAAAGGGCCGGCCGGCACCGCCGAGCGCGCCGATCTCGAAGGGCCCGGTCACTTGCTCGGCCAGACCGTGGCGGCCCTCGAAGGCCGCGGTCGGTCCGGTCATGCCTTCCTTCGCGAGCTGCGCGGCGAAGAGCCCGACCTTCGCGGCCACCGCGGTGGCGCAGCCCTTCCACATGGCGAGCTCGCCGGCACGCGTCTGACGCGTGGCCACGCTCGCCGTCACCGCGATGGCGATCGCGTCGGCCACCTGAGCGGTCGAAAGGCCGAGTAGGAAGCCGGCGGCGGCCGCCGAGGCGGGCGCCACGAACACGCTCTGATCCCAGCCGCGATCGCGCAGGGGTACCTGATCGGCCAGCGCCCCGAACACCTCGTAGCCGATGACCGTCCCCAGCAGGAGATCCTGACCCGACGCGCCGGCGGCCTCGGCGGCCGCCAGAACCGCTCCCAGCATGTCGCTCGGGTGGCCCGAGCCGCGCGCGATGTACGTGTCATTGGCGTCGAGGAAGCGGATCATCACCGAGTTGGCGAAGGCCGCCGCCTCCGGCGTCGTCGCGCGTCCGTCGCCGAGAAGCCGTGCCGAGGGCACGCCGCTCCACACCGGCGCGAGCCGGCGGGCGATGGCGGCCGGCTCGCTTCCGTGGCCTCCGATGGCGCAGCCGAGCGAGTCGATCAGGCGGCGCTTCGCCGCCTGGACCGCGGACGCGCCCAGATCGCCGTAGCGGAGCGTGGTCGCGTAGCGCGCGAGCGTCTCGGTCGTCCGGTCCATCGTGTCAGGGAACCAGGATCAGCTTGCCCGTCGACTGCCGCGACTCGAGATAGCGATGCGCCTCGGCCGCCTGGGCCAGCGGGAACGTCTTTGCCACGTAGAGTTTGAGGCGCCCGTCGTGCAGCAGGGCGAAGCACCGCTCGGCGCTCTCGAGCGTCTTGTCCGGAAAGCCTCGCGTCAGGGTCGGCAGCGAGAAGGCACTGACCTTCTGCGATTTCGGCGACAGCACGGAGAAGTTGATCGGATCCGGCGGGCCGCCCGCGCGGCCGTACAGAACGAGGTGCCCGAACGGGGCGAGACAGCGAAGCCCCTCCTCGACGGTGGGCTTGCCGACCGCGTCGAGAATCAGATCGACGCCGCGATCGCCGGTGAGCCGCAGCACTTCGTCCGCGAACTTGTCCTTCACGTAGTTGATGACTGCGTCGGCGCCGGCTTCCTTCGCCAGCGCGAGCTTGGCGTCGCTCGAGACGGTGCCGAACACGCGAGCGCCAGCCGCTTTCGCCAGCTGCACGGCGGCCAGGCCGACGCCGCCCGCGGCCGAGTGGACGAGCACGCTCTTCCCCGGCCCTGTCGAGTCGACCGTGTGCAGGAGGTGGTAGGCAGTCAGGACCTGGATCAGGAACGCGGCGCCGTCGACGAAGCTCACGGAGTCGGGGAGCGGGATGGCCATGAACGAAGGCGACACGCAGTACTCGGCGTACGCGCGGCTCGTGAAGGCGGCGACGCGCATCCCCGGACGCACGTTCGTCACGCCTTCACTGACCGCCTCGACCACGCCCGCCACCTCCATTCCGGGAATGTCCGGGAGCTTCGGCTTCACGGTGTAGAGCCCCTGGCGGAAGCGCGTGTCCGCGAAGTTCACGCCGATCGCGTGGTTCTTGATCAGCACGGAGCCGGGGCGCGGCGACGGCTTCGGAGCCTCCGCCAGCGTCAGGACCTCGGGACCACCCGTCTCGGCGAAGACGATCGCTTTCATCCCGCTCCTCCTTGACCGGCCAGACTCTGCATGCACCTACGTCGTCGCGCAAGAGGGAAATGGTTTCGTGTATAACGTTGCCGCGGAGGGCGTCCATGATCATGCGCACCAGAACGACCCGGGTAGCGGTCACGGCAGTCGTTGTCGCCGTGATCGTCGGCTGTGCCTCGGCCCCGATCAAAGGGCGCCTGAGCGTACCCGGCCAGGCGCCGGTTCCGGCCGTGCTGAGCTATCAATCGAGCCTGTTCGGCGGGAGCGGCAAGCTGTGGACGACCCTGCCGGAGGGGGAAACCTTCAAGGGCAAGTACGTGCTCTCGGGGCGCGACACGCCGGTCACCGGCACCCTGGACGGTGATCGCGGCAGCGTCATGTTGTGCCGATTCCAGTTGAACGAGCCGGGCGTCGGCCCTGACAAAGGCGGCACGGTCCGATGCGAGGTCTCCTCCGGCGGAGTGTTCGACGCCAGCTTCTGAGAGTTGCCGCGAGTTGCCGCGGTCGGCCCGAGGCGCCACGTCCCCACGACTAAGGTCCATACCGCATCCACCGTCTGCCCAGGCGCTTCCCCTCAGAAGGAACAATAGACGGCAAGATTCCCTTGACTTGCCGCTGCGTTCGGCGTCTCTTCGCGCAACCAGAGCGATCCGCCCGATCCTGAAACCCTGACCAAAAGACGCGGCCGGGCGGAAGGCGACACCGCCCGGCCGTGTCGTATCAGGTCGCTCGCCGGCGCCTCGCCTTGACCGGGTCGGGTGGGGGCGCTAATGTCGGCTCACCATTTCGGTGAGGGGGCATCATGAGCGATCGGATCGACCCGTTCGCGTCAGCCGTCGACATGCTGGCGGCGCTTCGCGCGCGCCGGGTGTCCGCCGTCGAGCTGCTCGAGCTCCATCAGAGCCGCATCGCGCGCCACAATCCCGAGCTGAACGCCGTCGTCGAGCCCGACTTCGAGCGCGCGCGCCGCGATGCGGAGGCGGCCGACGCTCGGCGGGCGCGCGGCGAGGACGCGCCGCTCTCCGGTCTGCCGATGACCCTCAAGGAGTCGATCAACGTCCGCGGCCTGCGCACCACTGCCGGCATGGGCGAATGGAAGGACTTTCGCTCGGAGCACGACGCGCCGGTCACGCAGCGCGTGAAGGGCGCAGGCGCGATCGTCATGGCGAAGACCAATGTGCCGCAGATGCTCTCGGACTGGCAGTCGAGCAATCCGGTCTACGGCCGATCGAACAATCCGTGGGATCTCGGGCGCACGCCCGGCGGCTCGACGGGCGGCGGCGCCGCTGCGCTGGCGGCCGGGCTCACGCCGCTCGAGTTCGGCAGCGACATCGGCGGGTCCATTCGCGTGCCGGCGGCCTTCTGCGGCGTCTACGGCCATCGGCCCAGCGAGACCGCGATGCCGCGCAGCGGGCAATTCCCGATGCCGCCGATGCCGAACGCCGCCGTCGCCATGGGCGTGCAGGGGCCGCTGGCCCGCTCCGCCGCCGATCTCGAGCTGGCGCTGGACGTCGCCGCTGGGCCCGAGGCCGGCGAGGACGTCGCCTGGAAGCTCACGATCCCGCCGGCGCGGCGCGAGCGGCTGCGCGACTTCAAGGTCGCGATCCTGCCCGCCGTCGACTGGGTCCCGGTCGAGGGCGAGATCGCCTCGGCCCTCGAGGATCTCGCCGGACGGCTCGGCCGCCTCGGCGCCGTGGTCAAGCACGCTCAGCCCGAGGGCCTCGGCGACCATCGCCAGCACTACGAGCTCTATCTGACGCTGCTGGCCGCCATCACGTCGGCCCGTGTGCCGGCCGCGCAGCGGCAGGGCCGGCTCGAGGTGCTGCGCACGCGCGACGACGAGTGGAGCCGCGCGTTCCAGCGCGGCATCGAGAGCGGCGCCCCCGACTATCTCGCCTGGTTCGCGCGTCGCGAGCACTACCGCGCCGCCTGGCGCGCCTTCTTCCGCGAATGGGACGTGCTGCTGGCACCGGCGTTCATCGCGCCGGCCTATCCGCACTGGGACAAGCCGTGGCCCAACACGCCCGAATCGATCCGGAAGACGCTCACCGTTAACGGCGCGCCCGTGCTGGAAGAGCTCGGCCTCTTCTGCGCGGCGGTGGCGACGCTGTCGGGCCAGCCGGCGACGGCATTCCCGGCCGGCCGCACGCGCGGCGGGCTGCCGATCGGCCTGCAGGCGATCGGACCGTACCTCGAGGACCGCACGCCGATCCGGTTCGCGGGCCTCGTCGAGCGCGAATTCGGCGGCTTCGTCCGCCCGCCCCGATACGAGAGGGACTGACCCGCACCGCTCACGTGAGGAATCCATGAAGATCAGCGCGTTTCATCTGATGCCGTATCGCGACCTGCCGGCGGATTTCGAGAAGCGCTACGAATCCGTCTGGGTGACGCCGCCGTGGTGGGAGCTGGCCGACGCGCGCCGCGTCGGGCAGTACTACAACTGGACGCTCGACGAGCTCACGTACGCCGCGAAGTGCGGCTTCGACGGCGTCTGCACCAACGAGCATCACCAGAACGCGTACGGGTTCATGCCCAGTCCGAACTTGATGGGGAGCGTCCTGGCCCGCGCGACCAGCGGCACCGACGTCGCGATCGTCCAGATGGGCGCGACTCTGCCGACGTCCAATCCGCCGCTGCGCGTCGCCGAGGAGTACGCGATGCTCGACTGCATCAGCGGCGGACGGCTCGTGGCGGGCCTGCCGCTCGGGAGCCCGATGGACGTGAACCTCTGCTACGGCATCACGCCCATGGAGCACCGCGAGCGCTATCGCGAGGCCTTCGCGCTCACCCTGAAGGCGTGGCAGGCGCGCGAGGTATTCGCGTGGAACGGGCGCTATTTTCAGCTGGCGACCGTGAACCTGTGGCCGCGGCCGATCCAGGAGCCGCACCCGCCGGTCTGGGTGCCGGGCTCGGGCAGCATCAGCACGTTCGATTTCGCGGTGGAGCGCGACGTCTGCTACTGCTTCCTGAGCTACTCGGGCGCCCGGTCGGCCAAGACGATGATGGACGCCTACTGGCGCGTGGTTGCGGACAAGGGCCGCGACCTCAATCCGTACCGCGCCGGCTTTCTGCAGCTGGTCGTCGTGGCCGAGAGCGACGCGCGCGCGGAGGAAAAATTCGCGCGGCACGTGGAGTACTTCTATCACAAGTGCCTGCACGTCCCCGGCATGTGGTTCTCGCCGCCGGGCAACCAGGACTACCGGAGCCTCGTCGCCAGCATGGCCAATCCGGTGCGCCGGGCCGAGAACCCCAAGAACCTCCGGTACCGGGATTTCGTCGACAAGGGCTACGTCATCGCCGGAAGTCCCGCCACCGTGCGCGACCGGCTGAAGGAGGAAGTGATCAAGGGGCTGCACGTCGGAAATTTAATGGTGCTCCTGCAGATCGGCTCGATGCCCCACGAGCTGGCGCTCGAGAACATCGAGCTCTTCGGCCGCGAGGTGCTGCCGGGTCTGCGCCCGGTCTGGGACGACGAGGGCTGGGTGAATCACTGGTGGCCCGAGCGCCTGCGGCGGCGCGCTCAGCCGTCGATGGCCGCGGCCGCGGGCGGCGCATGAGCGCCGCGATCGGCACCACCAGCGCGAGCGAGGTCCAGGAGCGCACCTTCACGGTCTGGCAGGAACGGGTCCGCATCCGGGTCTTGTCGAAGGGCCGCGGGCCGTCGCTCGTCTTCTTCCACGGCCCCTGGGGCCTCACGTGGGATCCGTTTCTCGACGAGCTCGCGCAGCACTTCACGGTGCACGCGCCGGAGCATCCCGGCACGACGCCCGACGCCCAGGACGACATCTATCATCTCGACGGATTGTGGGACCTGGTGCTCTGCTACGACGAGCTGATGTCGGCGCTCGGCATCACGAGCGCCGTGCTGGTCGGCCACTCGTTTGGCGGCATGGTGGCGTGTGAGCTGGCGGCGGCCTATCCGGAGCGCACGCGGCGGCAGGCGCTGATCGCGCCGCTCGGCTTCTGGCGCGATCCCGATCGCATCGTGAACTGGATGATGCTGGAGCCCGGCGAGCTCCGCCGCCACATCTTTCGCGATGCCGAGTGCGACGCGGCGCGCCGGATGTTTCCGCGCGCCGACGGCCACGAGGCCGAGGCGGCGGCCGCCCGCGTCCGGATGATCTGGGCCATGGGCACGACGGGAAAGTTCATCTGGCCCATTCCCGACAAGGGGCTGAAGAAGCGTATCCATCGCGTCGGGGCGCCCACGCTGCTCGTCTGGGGCCGGGAGGACCGTCTGGTCCCGCCGGTCTACGCCGACGAGTTCGCCAAGCGCTTGCGAGACGCGCGCGTGCAGATCGTGGGCGACGTCGGTCACGCGCCGCAGCTCGAGCAGCCCGCAACGGTGGCACGGGTCGTTCGGGAATTTCTCAGCCAGTAGGAGCGGGCGCGGTCAGAACGGGCCGGCTGGGCCGGCCTTCACTCACGAGGGCGGATTCTGCCGCGCTCCCGCGCGGTACTTCTCGGGGACCATGTCGATCCGATCCGTCCAGTGCACGACGCCGGTCGTATCGGTCCAGCGATAGAGCTGGCTCTGGCGCGGCGGCGCTGGCGCTCCGAACGCAGGGTTTTCAGGTGACGGGGCGCCCGAGGACGGGTCACCTGGCGGCGCTGGGGCCGCCGGCGGTGGCGGCGGAGGATTCGGGATCCACACCCACCGGTACGGCGTCGACACGCCGTCGCCGCGAAGCTCGTAGCGCCCGTGCGAGTACTGGATGACGTTGTCGGGCGGCGGCGACGGAGCGACCGAGACCGTCCCGCTGGGCGGCGGAGCGTAGTACGTCGTAGGCGCCGGCGCATAGTACGTCGGCGCAGGCGGAGCGTAGTACGTCTGCGGCGGATCGTAGGACGACGGCGGATAGTCGTAGTACGGCGGATAGTAGTACGGCGCCGCGTAGACGACGGATGGCGCGACCGCGAACGGGAAGAAGGGCCGAACGAAGGGCTTGAAGAACGGACGGCCGACGAAGTGGTTATGGTTGTGGGACCACTGATTTCCGGACCACTGGTTCCCTGACCACTGGCGCCCCGGCGCCGCCTGCTGGGTCACGGCCGGGCGGCCGTTGGCGACGCCCCGGCCCATCGCTGCGCCGTTCCCGCCGCCGCCACCCCGGCCACCACCGCCGCCCCGCTGGGCCTGGACGGCGCTGGGCGCGAGCAGCACACCCATGAGGAGCGCGCTGACCGCGACGACCGCAAGCTTCTTGCTGACCATCACTTCCCCTTCGAAACGGAGTGTGCGCCAGGGGAGGCAGTACCGTCAAGTAGCGGCGGGGCGCGGCGAGCGCCAGAGCTGCCGTGTCGCCAGCTCGGCCCCGTGCGCGAGCGCCTCCAGCTTGGCCCATGCGATCTGAGGATGCACACGGCCCCCGAGGCCGCAGTCGGTGGAGGCGATCACCCGCTCCCGGCCCACCTGCTCGGCGAACCGCACGATGCGCTCGGCCACGAGCTCGGGATGCTCGACCACGTTGGTGGCGTGGCTGACGACGCCCGGCAGGATCAGCTTTCCGTCCGGCAGCTGGACGTCGCGCCACACCTTCCATTCGTGCTCGTGACGGACGTTACCGGCCTCGAACGAGTAGGCGCCGCACTTGACGGCCAGCATGACCTCGACGATGTCACGCATGGGGATGTCGGTCGTGTGCGGACCGTGCCAGCTCCCCCAGCAGAGATGGAACCGGATCCGGTCCTCGGGCAGCCCCCGGATCGCGTGGTTGAGCGCCTCCACGCGCGTCATCGAGAACTTCCGGTAGTCGGCGGCGCTCGGCTCGGGATTGACCATGTCCCAGTTCTCGGCGATCGCCGGATCGTCGAGCTGCAGCACGAGCCCCGCGTCGACGATGGCCCGATATTCCTCGCGCATCGCGTCG